>Ga0208195_1003739_pt1 | contig 12652 bp, 7 predicted proteins | sample AD_UKC077_MetaG_FD_184441 | JGI IMG/M metagenome (GOLD analysis project Ga0208195, IMG submission 184441) | Active sludge microbial communities of municipal wastewater-treating anaerobic digesters from USA - AD_UKC077_MetaG (SPAdes) (version 2) | ecosystem: Engineered > Bioreactor > Anaerobic >...
AAAAGTAATGTTGAAAGACTTGTTGAATATCTTATCTAATTATCAGCAAATTGAAGTAATTGAACTTATTAACTCATTAAAAAGAGGTTTATATTCTGAAAAGCAAATATATTATGGTAAAGTGGGGGACTGTAAAGAAACAATAAATACAAACAGAGAAGTTATTATAATTGACGCACTTGAAAACGAAGATATAGTTATTTGGGTAAAAGAGGTTGAAGAAATTATACCATCTAAAATTAGAAGTGATAGATTATAATGAAGAAGTAAATATGGAAGTGTTTTATCTTGATAATAAAGACATAAAGCAAATTACAGAATATTTATTATTAGAGCAAAAAATAAATAAAGCAAGAAAAGAATTGGATAAATATGATTAAAAAAAGTGAAAAAACTTTACTTGAAAATTATTTGAAGGAAAAATTAGATGAGAAAAATATACCAAACTTTAAGGGAAATCCAGAGGGGTTAAAAGGGTTTCCCTGATAGGTTTGTATTAGCACATAAGATTTATTTTATAGAGTTAAAATTAGGAAAGGAAAACGAAAGTTATTATAAGCAGACACCAATGCAGAAAAAATGGCAAGACCAAATAAGTCAAGGTGTTAATGAGTATTATTTAATCACAAATAGGCACGATATAGATGAGTTAGTAGAGAAAATATATCAAGAGTGTAAAGAATATGGTATAAAAAATTATTTTGCTTATAATAAAGATATTTAAGATGTAAATAAAATATGAGAAGAGAAAAACAATTTAATATGCTTTCTTTTAAGAATAGGTTTGCCTATACTGGCATAAATCAACAAGTATCTTACGAGATTATGTTTAGGTCTTTTGCAGTTAATTATAAAAGAACAAAAGAAACTGTTTTAGAGTATCAAAAAGGCGATAAACAATTAAGAGATAATGCAAAAGATGTAGGGGCATTTTTAATGGGTAATACTACTGAAAATCGTAGAGATAGATCAGCAATAGAGTTAAGAAATATGATAACTCTTGACCTTGATTATTGTCCAGAAAACATTATGACTATTTTACAAGAGAAAGCAAATACAATACTTAATTTTAGATTTTTTGTATATTCTACCCACTCTCATACAAGTAAAAAACCACGATTAAGACTAATAGCACCTTTGCTTTATGATATTAAACCAGAAGAGTATGAAGCAGCAGCATCAAAGTTATGCTCTAAAATAGGAATAGAGTTTTTTGATGCAACCACGATACAGTCAAATCGTATTATGTATTTCCCATCAACAAGTATAGATGGCGATTATATATGTGAGAGTTTTAATGATGATAAAGGCGATTTAGATGCACAAATACTTTTAGATGAGTATTATGATTATCATAACATTGATGAGTGGCAAAGACCACATTATTTTGATGGTAGAAGTAGTGGCAAAATCAATAAAGGAACAATACCAGATAGCACTAAAACAAAATGGCGTATAGTAAACTCATTTAATACTGAATATACTATAACTGATGCTATTGATACATTTTTAAGTGATATATACAAAAAAGAAAATAGTAAAAATAATAATAGATATACATTTATAGGTGGGGAAAGTAGAAATGGTTTACATATTCTAAATCCACAATATGCTTATTCGCATCACGCAACTGATCCAGCACAAGGAAGGTTATTAAATGCGTTTGATATTGTGCGTATTCATAAGTTCGGTAAACAAGATTTATATAAAACCGATAATGAAATATATGATGATTATGGCAATACTTCAAGTTTTAAGGCAATGTGTGATTTTGTTAAAACTATGCCAAATGTTATGAAGCACGACCCAAAAGTAAAAGAACAAGAAACACAACTTATAGAGTTAATGGAAAAGTTTGATGTTGATACAACTGATAGTGAAAATATAGAGTGGCATAATTTATTTATACGAGATAACAAAAGTAATGCACTTATAAGACACCCATATAATATAGGCATAATCATAGCCAACGACCCCTTATTAAAAGATTTGTTTTTCTATGATACAATAAAACAACAAATATGTTTTTTAAGACCACCATTTTGGGATACTGATATTAAAAAAGGTGATGGGTTAAGAGATTTAGATATGCAACACATAGCACAATATATAGCACAACCACCATATTTTCAAAGTGGTAAAGATGCTATGGAAAATGCTGTTATGGTTGAAGCATACAAAAAGAAAATTAACTATCCTAAACATTTTCTATCTACTTTACCAGAATGGGATGGCGTTGAAAGAGTAGAAACAGTATTTATTGATTTGTTTGATGTAGGCGATTGTAGTTTTATAAGAGAGGCAAGTAAAAAGTGGTTTACAGCATTAGTTGCAAGAATAATAGAGCCGGGTTGTAAGTTTGACTATACTATTTCTTTAATAGGTGCTGTTGGTATTGGTAAATCTATGTTTGGTAAAAGTTTAATTGCTATTGATTGGGATGGGGATATGGCAAATATAGAAAAAGCCAAATACTTTTTTAGCGATAAAGAAATAGATTTAAGAAACGAAAGAGATACAGTAGATGCTTTAAGAGGCGTTTGTGTATTAGAAATAGCCGAGTTTGATAAATACTTTACTAAATATGATAAAGCAACCTTAAAGAGTTTTATGACCAAAACAAAAGATAGATTTATTGAACGCTATGGTAAGCGTAGTATAGATGTGCCAAGAAGTTTTGTTATGTTAGCAACTACTAATGAACAACGCCCAATTAAAAATGTGGAAGATGAGCGTAGATTTATGCCTTTTTATTCTAACTTGCCTAAACATAAAGCATTGATATTTGACCAAACTAAATGGAACAAAGAAATACGAGACCAAGTTTTAGCAGAGGCATTACATTATTATTTTACTGGTTATTCTTTTTCTGCACCATTTAATCCTAAACAACAAAGAGAATGGGATATGCTATTAGATAGAGCAAGTTTAGAAAATGATTATTTTGGTATTGTAGAAGAGTATGTTAATAATAAGTTCCCTATTCAATTTTTTGATTTAGAGTTTCATCAACAAAAAAGTTGGTGGCGTGAGAAAACTGATGGTGGGTATCATAGGAGTTTAAGAGATGAGTTTAGTATTAAAGAGATTTATTGTATAGCATTAGATAAACGATTAGGCGATAATCCAGACTTTTATGAGCGTAAAGATATAGAACAAGCACTTAATAGATTAGGTTTTGAAAGACAAGGTAATAGCAGAAAAACATTTGGTGATTTAGGCAGACAAATATATTATAAGAAAATGGAGCGTAGTATAGATGATTGGAAAAATGCTACCGAAGAGGAAAAACAGAACAAAATAGCCGATTTAGAAAGGAAAAAGCAAGAAGTTGGTGGTTTATCTGCCCAAGAGCGTGAATTATTGGTTGCTCTTTATGATAGCATCTTGCCATTTTAGGATAGTATGAAAAGTGCATCAAAAGTTATAAAAACTGGCGACATCTTTTTAGCCAAGTATTCTAATTATTATGGTAAAAATAAAGCTCATTATTTCTATTGTATTTACTCGCAAGAAGAGGATATAAACAATCATCTAAACGAAGATATTATTGGTCTTATGATTACATCAAACCCTAAATTAGAAGAAATTATTAAAAACTATAATGATTATAATGTTAAAGTTAAGATTTATACAACAGAAGCGTATGTATGCTGTGATAAGATATTTCGTTTTAATACCAAAGACAAAGTTTTCAATCACGGGGATTTGCTTGATGAGTTAGAAAAGCAAGATATATTGGAGCATTATAAAAAGTTTATCAATGAAACATTAAGGCAATTAAAGGATGAAAAGTAATGTATATTGAATTAACTGATAGACAACAAGAAGCATTAGACAAATGCAAAAAAAAACGAGCGTTTGGTGTATTCTTTGATATGGGGACTGGTAAAACTGCTATTATGTTATCTTTAATAGATTATTTAGTATTTGAGAAATTAGAAGTAAAATCAGTTTTAATAATTGCACCAGCAAGTGTAATAAAAAGGTCAAGAGTATGGCAAAAAGAAATGGAAAAATGGCAAAACTTTGCGTTCTTTGATTATGTAGAACTAATTGGTAATTCTGGTGAGCGTAAAAAAGCAAAAAAACAAGGTTATACAATACATTTATTATCAAATGCTTTGGTGGAATGGTATTATCACACTTATGGCAATTTAGATGATTATGATATGATTATTATTGATGAAAGTTCCACATTTAAGTCAGCAACAACAGTTAGGTGGAAGGCATTAAGTAAAATGATAACAACTAATCATAGAGTTTATTTATTGACTGGAACACCTATGCCACAGTCTCACGCTGATTTATGGTCGCAAATATATTTGCTTGATGGTGGAGCAAGATTAGAGAGTAGTTTTTATCGTTTTCGTAGTAAATATGGTTATAAAGTAAGTAGGTTTAAGTATGTATATCCTAAAAGTAGTCAAAAAACTATTGAAAAACTTATTGATGATATATGTATGTTTGATGAAAATATAAAAGATTTGCCACCAAAAAGAGAGCATAAAATAATGTTAAACTTTACCAATGAAAAGCAAAAGATATTTAATGAATTCAAAAATAGTTATATATTAGAACTACAAAAAGGCGATATAACAGTAGTAGCAAAAACTGCATTGGTCAATAAATGTTTACAACTTGCTAATGGTAATGTTTATGTAGATAGTAAAGGTAGTTATGAGATATTTGATGATACTAAATGGCAATGGTGTTATAATTTTATTTTACATAACCCTAATAGAAACATTTTAATCTTTTATAATTTTAAGAGTGATAAAGAACAATTATTAAAACTACCAAACGCAAAAGCAATAGAAACAGCAAGAGATGTAGAGTTATGGGATGAAGGCAAAATAGCAGTTGGTATTATAAGTCCTTTCTCATTTCAATATGGTGGCAATTTTCAATATGGTGGTCATACAGTTATATGGTATGGTTTGATATGGAGTTTAGAAAACTTCCTACAAGCAAATAGAAGAGTATGGCGTAGGGGTCAAGTAAACACAGTAGATATTATATATTTACTTATGGATAATACATTTGATAATGATGTTTATAAAACACTTGTCAAAAAAGAAAATACACAAAGACAATTTTTAGAAAGTATAAAATTATAAAAAAGGAGGTTATTGATTTATGATTTTACTAACAATTAAAAGTAAAGATGAAAAACAAATGGGTTATTATCAAGTTGAGTTTAATAATATGAGTGAAGTTCTAAAATATATTAAAGGTATTAGAAACTATAAACTTGTAAATAATGATTATGTTTTTACCAGCCTAGATAAAGATGAGTTGATTAAATCTTTTGAAAAATACCTTAAAAATGACTTTTATAGAGTTCAAGATGATAGCATCTACTTAATACCTATTGGCACTGGTAAAACTCGTTATAAGTCAAAATTACAAGCATTACCAGTAAATGAGAGATGTTTAAGCATAGCAAAGAAAAGGAATTTAATAATTTTAGATGATGATACTTATGCTTTACAACACGAAAAACTAACAGCAATTTATAATATAGAACAAGATAAAGAATTAAAAATCAAGGTTGAGTTAAAAGAAAACCCAATAGACCTTGATGAATTAAGAAAAGTTTTTCACGAGATTTTACCAATAGAGCTGCAATTAAAAAGAGTAATAAAACTCTAAAAACTTAAAAATTATTATAAAAAAGAAAAGAGGATGTTTAGTCCTCTTTTTTTGCTTTCCTATCTTGTTTATAGTAGTATGCTGTTCTACCATTGAAATAATTATACGCTTGATTTAAGTTATATACTCTGTCTTTTTCTAATAACTTAACACCACTTACATTTTGTTTTGCTAATGTATAATAGTAGTTATAGACAGCGTTAATTAACTTTCCTTTGCTTACAGAAGATAATCTTTTGTAGCGTGGACTTTTTAGTAGTTTTTCCACTATAAATGTAGCATTGTCATAAGTTTTTTTGAATTTATCAATATCGTTCTTATATTCAATACCATTGATAGCGAACTTATTAGGCACTTTACTTGGCTTTACATTTACGCCCTGTTTACCTAAACTTTCAATTTCTTTATAAGTATCATCTGTAAAAGATATTAGTTTTGTATCCATTTGTCTTTTGATAATTGTTTCTATTAACTTCATATCATTATTTTTTATTGCTTGTTCTAACTCTTTATAAGGTGCTACTCTTTGTCCTGTTGCATCACGATAAGCATAATTCCAATGTTTTAATAAATAATTAGTAGGTGTTGTAAATAATCTTTCAATTTGTTTAGTCGGCATACCAAATGCTTTACCTATTTGCATTGAAAAGTTCCTAATATGTTGTAAATAATTAAACTCGCCACCATTAGCAATATCAACGACAAATCTATCAATTGACCTGCCTAACTCATTAAATACACCTATTTCATCAATTCGGTCAATATCAAAGCCATCAACTACTAAACTATAAGCATCACGAACAAATGGTATCATTTGCACAAACTCACTTGCTAACCCTACACCATACATTTTAGTTAAATAAAGTGCTAAACTTTCATCATCATCTCTATCTTTACCAGCTCCACGCAACATACCGAAAAATACTGCTAATGCTGATTGCCAAGATAATGATTGAACTAATGCACCTAAACGCCTACCGAATAACTTAATAACTTGTTGTTTGCTATCAATGACTTGTTTAATGTTTCTAAATAGTCTTTTGTTTTCTTTTTTTATTGCTACTACATACTCGGCTTGCTGTCTAATTTTTTTATCTAACTCTTGCATTTGTTCTGTTAGTTGTTTCTTATAAGTTTTAGTTTTTGCTTTATCTCTTTCAAGTTCAAGTGCTTTATATTGTTCTTTTAATATATTAAGGTCATTTTGATTTTCTAATAAAACATTTTCAAAATGCTTAACTATATTATCATAATTCTTTTCTAAACGCTTAATTGCTCTAAAATTATATAAACTATCTAAAATGTTAGATGTCATTTTCATTGGTTCGCCTAAAAACTTTGTAAATAGTTTAACAACTTGATTTTCTGTTCTTAATAGTTGTGGTTTAGCAAAAGATAACGCATTGCTTTGATACTCTAAAATACCTTTTTCAGTAAACTCTACTGCTCTTTGTGGGTCAATACCACTTTCAATAAGTGTATTATAAAAAGCAAAGTTTATTTGACTATCAGTTAAGTTAATAGGTTTCAATGTTGCCTCTGTTAATTTATTCCATTGATTTTTAGTAAACCCACTTTGCGTTGCCTCGCCCATTTCATAAGTAGAGTTTCGCATTCTATCTTTTACTATTTCACTATTTTCAATTAGATATTGTGCTTTTTTCTTTGCGTTTATATCTAAAACATTTTTTATAAGTTTAGGCAAGAATGTTGGATCAGTGCTAAATACAACTCCCATAGTTCCAAGTGAAGCAAATTGCATTAATACTACTTTTAAGTTAAGCCCTAATGTTGCTTTATAAAAGTTTCTACGCAAAATACCCATTACTCTATTAAACCCTTTTGTAGTAAAATCGCTATCTACACCATACCCAGCCATATCACGAAGTAATTTTTCAAAATATGGCACGATACTTGGGTCTAATAATTTTACTTGCTCGTTCAAACTTGTAGTTGTATTGCCTTTTTCATAAGTTGTATTGAATAGAATGTTTAAGTCATTTACTATTCTAAAATAAGCATAATAATTACCAACTGTCCTTGTTTGATGTAAGATTAAATTATTACTACTACCTATTAACGCTGGATATTTATTTTCACTAATACCACGAGCCATACCATCATCAATACCAAAATCAATAACATTAGTAATAGCAAATGCTCCTGCACTTGTTGATTTGCTACTTTCTGTTGTTCTAAATGGAGCATAAATATATTCTAAATCACTTAAATTAGCATTAAGGTCTTTTATTAACTCCATTTGTAAAGCAGTATCTAATCTTTGAATTAAATGATTATCGTTTTGTAGTTCTCTACCTCTAATATCTTTTGCTCTTTTGTTTTCATAAGGATATAACAGCTCCCAATACTCATAAAGTTTTTGGTTATATTCTTTATAAAAAGCATTATTTTCAACAATAGTATTTAACTCATTAAACAACTCAACTAATGTAGTTATTTTTGCTTCTTGTCTTAATTTAGCATTCTCAAAAGAGTTTTTAGTATTGCCTTCAATAGTTATTGTGCTACCATCTTGAAAATGAAAAGACCTATTACCACCTCTTAAATTCATATCAAGTAGTCTATTTCTCACTACCTCTCTAAATAAGGCATTTCGTAAAGTAATAACTTGACTTGCAAATAAAACAGTAGGTTCATTATTAGCGTTTTTCAAATTATCAATAGCATAGGTATCTTTTTCTAAATTATCTATGCTTTTTTCATTTAAGTTTTTCCAATTATCTTTATCCCAAAACTCGTGATATGTTGTATTCCATACTTCTAAATTAAGTTTCGTAGCATTTTCTAAACGCTTTAAGATAACATTGCCCAATGCTTCTGGCATATATAAACTAAACTTATTAGCAAAAGCATATACATCTAAAATATGTTGGTCAAGTGCATTGATAACTTCATAATTACCCAATAACCCTTCTTTTTTAGATTTGCCATTTACATCAATAATAGTTCTACCAGTTAAATCAAGCATAGAGTTTAAGTGCATAGCATTTTCTACTAATACTTTATCAATAGTTTTTACATTTACTTTGCTATCTAAACTTATACTATTAACTTGACTAACCCTTGTTGCATCTACTAATTGATTAAATGATGCCACAAACTCAACAATAGTGCTTTCTGCTCCATCTCTAAAATCTAACTTTAACCCATAATCAATTAAGTTAAATAAAGGATTAAGACTATCATTATATCTATCATTTCTAATTGTTTTAGTTCTCAAATCCTCGTGGAAGTTTCTAAAATACTGTAAACCTTTTGGATTATTAGGATCAAGCATATTAGTATCACAGCCAACAAAAGTATCATCAACATAAGTTAAAGTTTCTAAAACAGTTTTTTCAATAGCATCAACAAATCTATTTTTATCAATAAACCCTTTTAGATTAGCGTTTTCTTTTAACTCTATCATTGTAGTTTGCAAAACACTACGAGCAAAATGATTATGCAGTTCAAATCTATTTTCATTTTGCATAATAATTTCATTGTGATTTATAAGTAGTTTATTTATAGTTTCATAGATTTTTTTATTATCTACCTCACTTTTTTTGATATTTCTAATAAAATCATTTCTTGTTTTATCATTATCTAAATAAATATCTTTATCAAAGTTAGTAATTATATTATTATGATGCACTTTAAGATTACTCAACTCTTGCGTGAAGTCTATTGTATCTTTTGAAATATCCCTTTCAATGTTAGTTTTTGTATTTTGTGATACTATGTCTTGCATAGTAATAGCATCTTGCTCTACTTTAAGACTTTTCATAATAACATTAGATGAAATAGTGGTATTTGTTTTGCCATCTTTTAACTCGTTTATTGCATACTCTACCCAATTATGAAAACTATTACCTAATGTTTTAGCGTTTTTTCTATCAAACTCGCCTAATATAATGTTTTCTTTTACCTCAATATCAAAACCTAAACGATTATAATAATCTGATGCATAATAGATAAATGGACTAACATTTTTAACCCCACGCTTGTCTAAAAACTCTTTATAATTAGTTTTGTTTTTGTCATTTACATTGTCAAAGAAATGTTTTATAGCCATTGCTCTATCATCTACAAAAAAACCACCTAAACCATTTTCATAGACAAAGAAACCACCTTTATTAGCAACAAGTTGGAAATCTACACTATATTCAACTGCAAAACTTGGTGCATACAATGGATCTGCTATAATTTGATTTAACGCCATTAAGTCCCTATATATTTTAACATTTTGCATTGGGTTCATTAAACTATATAAAGGTGCTAAATCTTGTTGGATATTGGCATCACTACTTAAAGCATTTTTAGGCATTTGATGGAATAATTTTTCATTTTTAGTAAATACTTGTGCGATTTTTTCTTTGACTTTTGGTGTAATTAAGTTTTTTATTTTAGGATTATTATACATTAAGTTCCATACATAAGCATATTTAGTGCCTGTGATTTCCTTATAACTTTTAATATCCCACTCATTACCATACTTAACAATACTATCAATAATAGCATCTATATTGTTTTCAATACCATTTTTAGTATCAAAAAGATTAAAGAACTCTACCAATTCATTTTTAGCAATATCAGTATAAGTAGTAGAGTTAAATAAAAACTCATTAGTCAAAGCATCATAATCAAAAGCATCTTGCTTTTCAACTTGTTTTGTTTCTTTTATTTCTTGCTTTGGCTCGTCTAATATAACCTCTTCTACCTCAACTACTAACTCATTATGCACCTCATCTAATTTAGCATCTACTACATTATCAATATCTGGATTTACAAAGCCTGTATTTTCTTTTTCTACCTCAAATACCTCACCACCTACATTGATAAATGTTGTTTGTTGTCTGCCTTTTAAGACTGCATCTATTAAACTACCTTTTCTTAATTTATTTGCTTGTTTGCCATATCTTGTTAGTAGTTTTTTAAGTTTATTTACCTCATTATTTATCTCTGGCATTGACTTAACAATACTATCTAAATCATTAACTAAATCAGGCGAAATCTTAAAAAGTTCAGTCATTAAATTACTATCACTTGCTAAACGACCAACTATATGTGCTACCTGTTCTTCAACTATTAAATTATCTATTTGAATATCTACAACTTGTTTACTTGCATCATCTAACTTATCATAATTATATTGCTTTCTATAATCATTTCTATATGCTTCTTCGTGTGTTTCATTAAACACTACTACGCCTTTATCATTAAGTTTAGTTATTAGATTTTCATTTAACGCTATTTTTTTAATTTTGTTATATGCTTTTTCATCTAATTTATGTCTGATCTTATGTAAAGTTTCATGGGCTAATACTTGTGCTTGCAGGTCTTTACCTTTTAAGTCTATATCTAAATAAGTAAACCCACTTTCTCTATCATACCCACCTTGCATATTGCTGTCAGTATGAATAAATGCTACATTATTTACTTTATCTAATATATCTAATGCTAAATCATTGCCTTGTAATTCTTGATATGTAGCAAACTTGATATTATGGTTATGCACTATGCCCGGTGTTCTATTTTTGCTTATCGCATACTCATCATTTAATCTTTTAGCATTTTGATAGCCTTGATAAAAACCTTCCATATCATTTAGTATTAAATTAGCATAATTAGTCTTTTGAAATTGTTTAGTATCATAATTATACTCAACCATCAAACTTGCAATAGGGTCAATATCTATTTGTGAAATATACTCTTGAATAGTAGCATCATCTTGCATATAGATTTTAGCATTATATCTATCAACAAGTTCATTTACATTAGCATCTAATAGACTTGTTGCTTTATCTGGTGTTAATCTACCTTCAAAAGTTTTCTCTAATGCATTATATAGTTTTTGTGTCTTGCTATGTAAAGGGTTATACTCAAAAGCAATTTGTCCACCACCTAATGCACCACCTAATACAAAACCAGTTAAAAAACTTTCCCCAGCTCTTGCCCAAAAATTACTATTATCTATTTCGCCAGTTATAATGCTTTCTAAACCACCACTAAATAATTCAGCACCAAACTCTTCGGCACCCTCTGCAACAGCCGACATAAACCATTTTACGCCCACATTTTTAGTCCAATTTGGCAGTTTTATCAAACCAGATGGCATTACACCACCAATGCTTTCTAAACCACTTTCTATTGTAGCACTTGCCAAGCCATATTCCATTGCATCGTATATACTTGCACCACGAGTTAATGCTTCATTGAAACTATTACCAAAATTAGATGCCCAAAACGCAGTAGATGTAATTTCAGTTGGCACACCTAAAAAACTTGCTACGATATTTGGTGCCATTCTACCTACTTGAAAAGATAACTTATTGATATTTCTTGCAACCCAAGTTTCATCATTGATTAAATAACTATTCTCAAAAGTATTAGCAAGTCCTTCATCAATAGAGTTAATAACATCATTTTGCCATTTTGCGAAGTCTTTTCGCCATTGCCAAGTTCTATTATCTATATTTTCTTTTGCCTTATCTGCATCTTGAAAACCATATAATTGCCAATTCTCTTGATTTTGTGGTTTGAATTTAGTTTCAATGCTTCCTATATTATCATCATATAAGATTTGATTTAAGCCAGTTTGCACACTTTTTCTTATATCCTTGCCCCATTGCTCTGCACCTTCTATACCAACAAGGTCGCCAAAACCAGCAACACCACTCATTAGTCCAGAATATGCTTGTGATAATGGCTCAACAAAAGTATAACCTAAATCTCGTCCAAACTCTTTTGCCCAACCAATAAAATCATCACCAAATCTACCTTCAAATCTAAATATCTCAACTATATTTTGTAAAGTAGAAAAAACAAGATTAAGTCCACCACTAACAAGTCCAGTAAAGAAATTTCCAACACCTTTTAGTAAATGATATCCTCCCAAAGTGCCAATAGAAAACACAGTTCCCCACGCTTCACGCTTTGCTTGTTCTTTTTCTTGTTTTTCTTTGAACTCTAACATTTGATTATAGAATTGTTTTGA
>Ga0208195_1003740_pt1 | contig 12647 bp, 14 predicted proteins | sample AD_UKC077_MetaG_FD_184441 | JGI IMG/M metagenome (GOLD analysis project Ga0208195, IMG submission 184441) | Active sludge microbial communities of municipal wastewater-treating anaerobic digesters from USA - AD_UKC077_MetaG (SPAdes) (version 2) | ecosystem: Engineered > Bioreactor > Anaerobic >...
GCCTTCATCAGCGATAACGGACGCTGTGGAAGCCAGATGAGCGTCGGGGGATTCGAACCGGAAGCCGAGATTGAAAAACAGATCACCCAGCTGCCGGTTCGCAGCAAAGAGTACTGGGAAGACACTGCTCTGGTTGGAGTGATCGTCGAGATCGATGAGACCGGCAAGGCGACGGCGATCGAGCCGATCCGGTCTTCCCTGAAGGAGGAGTAACCGTGTTGGAAGTGGTTACCGTTCATGATATACGTTCAAAAGATCGAATCCAAGTCTCCTGTTCTTCAGCATCATGCAAAGGATGCAAAGGCGGTCTTTTCTGCAATACGAAGAAGCGGATGTTCGATGTCTCGAACATCGATGGTCTGGCTCTCGAGAAAGGGGATCGAGTGGAGATTCATCTGGATACCGGCCGGACGATCGGCGGAACGCTGCTTACCCTTATCGCTCCGCTTCTGCTCTTTCCGATCGGCTACTACGTCGCCAAGAGCTTTGGCGTCGGCGAAGGAATCAGCACCCTCATTGCCCTCGGTTCGATCGCCCTCGGGTTCGTGGGAGTGTGGGTCTTTTTCAAAGTCAATGAGCACTCCTACCTTCCTACCGTCAAACGGGTGATCAAGGACATTGAATAAGATTGCCCAAGTTCAGCCGGAAAGGTATACTCGAATCATGATGAAGCGAATCATTGGCATGGTTCTTGCTTCTCTCCTGCTTCTCTCCTGCGCCTTGGAACCGACGATTCAAGGCCCGGTCGATTCAAGCAGGAAAGATGCGGACCTCACTCTTTATGACGCGACGTACACCTTCGGCATGTCGAACGGTGGACCTCTTGCCGTTACCACCAAGATGCTCGCATTTCATGAAGAAGAGGAAGAAGCGGTGATGGAAAGCATCACATTTGTCGGCTACGAAGAGGACGGGCATCCCTTTTTTCAAGGCTCCGCCCGACACGCGATCATCAACACGACCACCTACGACGCCACGCTTTCCAAAGACGTCTCTCTCCACCACCTTGACGAGGAGATTCAAGTCTTCAGTGATGAGCTTTCCTGGTCCGAGAAAAACCAGATCCTGTCCTCCCCCGATCATGTCGCATCAACGATCGTCATCGATGGGGACATCACCCTTCGGGGAAAAGGGTTGTCGATCGATTTCACCACCCTTGCCGTCACCTTCAAGAAGGTTCTTGAAGGGAGGGTAAGCCGATGAAACGACCCTTTCTCCTCATCCTTCTTATCCTGTTCATCCTTTCTTCGGCAAGCGGAGACGATATCACGTTCGAAGGAGGAAACACATCGATCCGGACGCAAGCGGGGCGGCAAGTGATCACCCTGAGCCAAGGCGCTCATATCCAAAGCGGATCGATCATTCTCAAGGCGGACACGATCACCCTTTATGGCGATGGGTTCCGGTATGCCTCCTGCCTGGGAGGCCTTTTGCTTGTTGACGAAGAGCGAAACCTGAAACTGAAAGCGAACCGCCTCTTGTATGACCGTGAAACGGAGGAAATCCTCATTGAGGGATATGTCGAGCTGGACGATCCGGTCAACGAACTGATCGCCCGGGGGTTCGGCCTCGAATACATGATCGGTGAACAGAAGATCACGCTGAATGCGGAAGTCACACTGGAAAAACACACTTCGAGCGGAGCGATGGTCTGCAAAGCGGATGTGATGGACTTCGATCGAAATGCGATGAGCCTGCTTCTCAGCGGTCGAGCGTCCGTCGACTGGGCGGGCGATCGCTATGAGGCGCAGCAGATCGTCATCGACCTCGAGCGGGAAGAGATCACCGCCGAAGGCTCGATCCGAGGAGTAATCCATGGTTAACTCCCTCATCGTCTCCAATCTTTCCAAACGATACGGTCGCCGGCTGGTCGTGAACGACCTCTCCTTTTCGATGCGCGCCGGAGAAATCGTCGGCCTTCTCGGTCCCAACGGGGCCGGAAAGACCACCACGTTCTATATGATCGTGGGGTTCCTCAAAGCCCGAAAGGGATCTATCATCCTCAATGGGGAGGATGTGACGGAGCTACCGATGCACGAGCGTTCCAAAAAAGGACTTTCCTACCTTCCTCAGGAACCGTCGATTTTCCGCAAACTCTCGGTACGGGACAATATCCTCCTTGTCGCTCAAAGTCGGAACGACCTGACTCGCCATGAAAAACACCGCCTTGTCGATGAACTGGTCGAAGAGTTCGGACTTACGGCCGTGGTCAGCCAGAAAGGATATACCCTCAGCGGCGGCGAGCGGCGCCGCTGTGAGATCGCCCGCGCGCTCGCTGCGAGTCCGGCGTTTCTGCTCCTTGACGAGCCGTTCGCCGGAATCGACCCCAAGGCGGTATATGAGATCAAGCTCCTGATCAAAAAGCTTGCGAACCAGGGAATCGGCATTCTCTTAACTGATCACAACGTCCGAGATACCCTCGCCGTCACCACTAACGCCCATATCATCAATGATGGTTCAATCCTCGTTTCAGGTACGAAAAACGAGCTGCTCGCCCATGAGCTGGCCCGGAAGATCTACTTTGGCGAGGAGTTTGAGGGAGAACTGTGATGGCGTTGACTCCTTCATTGACCGTAACCCAGAAACAGCAGCTCAAGCTGACTCCTCAACTGATTCAATCCTTTGAGCTGATGACGCTTCCCCTGGCGGAACTTCAGCAGCGAATCAAGGAAGAGATCGCGACGAACCCGGCCTTGGAAATTCCTTCCACCCGCGAGCTCTCCTATGAAACGGTTGCCGACAGGAAGGCGGCGAGCGAGCTCCGTCGGGTCGACGATTCCTACGGCGATACGACTACGTTCGGTTACGATGATGAAGCGACCGAGCGGGTGCACAGAGTCCTCGAACGAGTGCTCACCGCCGAAAAGACGTTGGCCGAGCACCTCGTCGACCAGCTGCGCCTTGAGCGCTTGAGTGAGGAGGAGATGGAGATCGGCCTGAGAATCATCACCAATCTCGATTCCAACGGATTCTTCATCTATGACCCGGGGCTCTTCATCGACGAAGAGGAGACGGAACCCTATGAAAAGGTGCTGAGCATCCTCCATACCTTCGATCCGGTCGGCATCGCCGTCCCCTCCTGGCGAGAGTCGCTGATCGTCCAGGCGGCCTATCAAGGTCTCGAAGAGGAAAGGCTGAAGCAGTTCACCGCGCTCGTGATGAACAATCTGGAATTGATGCGAGCCAACAAGACGGAGCAGGTGGCGAAGAACCTTGGAATCACTGAAGAGGAGCTGGATGAGCTCTATGCGTTTCTCAAGACGTTGACGCCCTTCCCCGGTCAAGGGTTCGCTTCCGGTCCTCAGCACTACATCATCCCCGACCTTTCGATCCGGGTCGAGGATGGAGCTTTGGAATTGCGGATGAATGAAGAGGCCCTGCCGGACATTCGAATCAACCCCGAGTTCGAAGCGCTTTCCTCGGATCCGGATGCCAAGGCGTATATCCAAGAGCAGGTCAAAAAGGCGAATGACATCATCTTCCAGCTGGAAGTTCGGAATAAAACCCTCTATAAAGTAGCGTTGGTATTATTGCGCGAACAACGGGAGTTCTTCATTCTTGGCCCTCAGTATATCAAGCCGCTGACGCAAAAGGCGGTCGCCGCCGAGATCGGGGTTCATGAAACGACGGTGAGCCGGATCGCTACCGCCAAGTGGATCGATACCGACTTCGGGATCATCCCCCTTAAACGCCTCTTTTCCAGCGCGATAGGCGATCTCTCCAAGGAAGCGGTCAAAGAGACGATTCGCCAGATTCTTGAAGAGCAGGAGGGACAGAAAGCGCTCAGCGACCAGAAGATCGCGGATCTGCTCGCCGAACGGGGAATCAAGATCGCCCGCAGAACCGTCGCGAAGTATCGGAACGAATTACAGATCGATCCCTCGTACATACGAGGGATCGACTAACAATGCAAGGGACGCCGAAGCATCCCTTGCCCACTCTTTTCCCGGTGTATTATCCGTGATTCTTTACTTTGCTTTTCTCCTTTCGTGCGGTCGCTTCGATCTTGTCGACGAGCAGTTCGATTCCCTCGTAGAGCTCGTAACAATCGGTGCTGACCATTTTGACGGTACCCCATGAAAAGTGGATCTTTGCATCAAGATGGAATCCCTGACCTGCAGTCTCACGTGTCATTACGATATCCAAATCGTGGAGGAATCCCTCAGCAAACTGAAGCTTTTGAAGCTTTTTGTCCAAGAATTCCCGGGTCTCGTCGCTTGGATTGTACCGGATGCCTCTGACGGTTAAATTCATAAGCCCTCCTTAGTAGTCTTACTCTAAGGATACGACCTTGGAAGTCAATCGTCAATGAAAAGCGAGATGGTCAGCGCAGGGAACGCTCTAGCTTTCCTCCCGCCATCATCCCTTGCCAGGTGCTGCTAACAACTGTATAGTAGTATCCGTAATGGCTGAATTTACCGTGTTCGATCTGCTTGACTTGGATATCAAGGAACGAAGCCACCTGCGCCTGAGGTGCACGGCTGGCCGTTCGGGACTGTCACGACCGATCAAGACCAGTAAAATCAGCCGCCCGGGCTTGCCCCTGAGCGGATTTTTTGAGGAATTCAGCGCCCAAGCCGTTCAGATCTTCGGTCGCGGCGAGCAGGCATACATTCGGATGCTGGAAGAAACGGATCAGATGGGCAACGTGGAGCAATTTTTCTCCTACCCCATTCCCGCATGCATTTTAACCGACCACGGCGAACCCAGCAAACAGATCATCGAGCTGGCGGAAAGCTCCTCCGTTCCCTTGTTGGTTACGGATCTTCCTTCGGGAGATTTTTCCCGAATGCTCTATCAAAACCTGGACGAGATCTTCAGCCCGACTCAAACGATTCATGGAGTCCTTGTTGAAGTCTATGGAATCGGAGTGTTGATCATCGGCGACAGCGGGGTCGGAAAAAGCGAAACCGCCTTGGAACTCATGGAGCGGGGACACCGGATCATCAGCGACGATACGGTGCGCCTGCGCAACGTCAGCGATACGTTCCTGATCGGGACGGGGGAAAATCCCGCCCTCGCCCATCATATGGAGATCCGGGGGTTGGGAATCATCAACCTCGCCAACCTCTACGGTGTCGGAGCGATTCGGGACCGCAAACAGATTCAACTGGTGATTCAGCTTGAAGACTGGGATGCGACGAAAGAATATGACCGGATCGGAACGGAGATGACGACGAGCTACCTCGGTATCTCCCTTCCTCTTGTTATCCTCCCTGTGAAACCGGGGCGAAACATTCCCATCATCATCGAAACCGCCGCCCGTAATGAACGCTTGAAGAAGCTTGGCTATTATTCCGCCAAGGAGTTTGACCAAAACGTGAAAAAGTGGCTTGAAAGCGAATCCGCCCGCAAGATTTACTATGACGCCGAGGAGGACTTTTGATGGTGCAACGCGAGCTCGTCGTCACAACCCGGGCCGGAATCCATACCCGCCCGGCCGCTACGATCGTAAATGTTGCAAATCGCTTTGAAAGCGATCTGTTTTTTGAACGAGGGACGATAAAGATCAACGGAAAATCGATCATGGGGATCATCACCCTCGGAGCGACCTATCAGACTTCCTTGACAATGATTTGTGAAGGAAAAGATGAAGAGGAGCTCGCCGATGCCATCGAAGCGCTCTTCATCAACCGGTTCGAGGAGTAAGCATATGATTCGACCACTGACCAATCGCCAACGGGATGTAGCGGCGTTCATCACCGATTTCATCAAACAAAACAGCTATCCGCCTTCCGTGAGGGAGGTCGCCGAGCATTTCCGGTTTTCGGTGAAAGCCGCCCATGACCATCTCAAAGCCCTTGAAGCGAAGAACGTGATTCGTACGACTCCCGGCGCAAGCCGATCGATTGAAATCATCGCCGAAGAGTTCCTGGAACCGGAAGAAGTGATTGAAATCCCGGTCATCGGAACGATCGCTGCCGGAAAACCCCTCTTAAGCGAAGAGAATACCGACTATATGCTGAAAGTTCCCGTAAGCATGCTCAAAGGAGCTCGAGCTACCTACTTCGCCCTGAAGGTTCGCGGCGAATCGATGATTGATGAGGGAATCTTCGACGGAGATATCGCGATCATCAAGAAATCACAGAGCGCCAATAGCGGAGCGATCGTAGCGGCCACGGTGGAAGACGGAGAGGAAGGAATCACGCTGAAAGGCTATTACCCCGGTGAAGACATGATCGAACTGAGACCGGCCAACTCCTCGATGGGCCCGATCTTCACCCGTTCATGCCGAGTCCATGGGATTCTCCAACTTCTCATCAGGGATTTTTCATGAGCAGCTATCTCTTCCTCGGCCCCGAAGCCGGAGCAAAAGCGGATGAGGTGAAACGGATTAGAAGCGAGCTGACGGAGGCGTACGGCGACAGCCTTGAGTTCGAGCGCTTCTACCCGTTCGAAGGGGAACAGGGGGAACTGTTCGCTTCGCTCAGCAACGACTCGCTTTTCAGCGACCATCGCCTGATTCTGGTCAGCCAACTGGAAAGCGCCAACACGACATTCCTCAACGACTTGGCCGGATATTTGGCCAACCCGAGCCCAAGCGCAACGCTCATCCTCGCCTCCAGCGAAACCTCGATCACGAAGAAGATCACGGATCTGATTCCTAAAGAACGGATTAGAACGTTCTACGATCTCTTGGAAGGGGAAAAGTCCACGTGGATCCGAACTCACTTTCGCCGACTCGGTCTTACGATTACCTCCGATGGCGTAGAGCTGTTGATCGCCATGACGGAGGATAATACCCAGGAACTCAGGACGGTATGCAACCAGCTCGCTCTTTTTTGGCAGAACGACTCGCCGACGAAGCCGATCGACGAAGAGGTGGTGCAAACGTACCTCCACCACAGCCGAGTCGAAGATGCGTTCACCCTCTTTCCCCATCTCACCGGCGGCGATCTCAGAAAAGCCCTCGCCAGCCTTCACGCCCTGCTGGGCAGTGGTGACTACCAGACCCCCATCCTGCTCATCAGCGGATTGTTGTGGCAATTCAGGCGTCTGCTCTCGGTCTCCGAAGGTTTTGAAGAAGGAAAGGAGGAATATGAGGTGTTTTCAAACGCCCACGTCCTTCTGAAACCCAGCGCCATTCGCCGTCCGAAGGATAAGACCACCTATCGCGAGGGAGCGAAGCGCTACACCTCGAAGGATATCCGCTCGATCATCATCGCTCTCGCCCAGGCCGATATCGAGGTGAAACAAAGCCGATCCGAGGAAGTCCCCCTCATTCTCGAGCGGCTCATCTACCGGATCATCAATAAAAAGGGAAAAGAGCTCGCCACCGCTTCCTTTGCTACGCTTCTATAGAGAGAGTTGTCTGATCAGCCGCTGAGCCACGCCAAGCGGCAAGCTCGCCTCTTTGGCCAGATCCTCCGGCTCCTTTCTCAGGATCGCCTCAAGGCTACCGTATTGAGCCATCAGCGCTTCGCTGCGTTTTTTCCCGATTCCGTCGACGGATTGGAGCAACTGAAAGGAAGCACCCCGGGAACGGGCGGCCTGGTTGGAAGCGTGGGCGAAGCGATGGCATTCGTCACGAACCGCGATGAGGAGCCTGAGGGCTTCGTTGCCGTGGTCGAGGTGCAGATCCTCCCGTCCATCACCGAAGACAATCGTCTCCGAACCTTCGATCAACCCGATGACGGGGATATCGAAGATCCCTAGGTCATCGAGGACCTTTCGTGCCGCATTGACTTGTCCATGACCTCCGTCGATGAGCAGCAAGCCGGGGCGTTCAAACCGCTCATTAATGATTTTCTGGTACCTGCGGGCGACCGCTTCACGAATCGAGGCATAATCATCGACCCGCCCTTCGACACTTCGGATATTGTAGCGGCGATAGTTCGGTTTATCGGGGTTTCCGTTCCTGAACGAGATGAGCGATGCGACGGTGTGCCTGCCCTGAAGATGGGAGATGTCGAAACCTTCGATCAGGAGGGGCTCGCTCTCCAGACCAAGCAGGTCTTTCAAGAGATGGAGCGCTTCGGTGTTGTCTTTGTTCTTCAGCCGTTTTTCAACATCCCGCGTCGCGTTTTCCCGGGCCATCCGCAGGATGCGGTAGTGTTTCCCCTCGATCGGAAGGCTTACTTCCAAGGTGCCTCCGAAGCGCTCCAGGAAGTAGCGGCGGATTAGATCGACCTCGATCTCATGCGATACATAGAGGTATTGAGGGAGCTTCAACCCATCGGCGTAGTATTGGATGAGAAACGCCAAGAGCGTCTCCGTCTCGTCTCCGAATGTTTCAGCGCGATAGAGCGCCCGCCCGATCACCTGTCCCTCGCGCATCTGCATCAGGCTGATGGTACAGAGCGGACCACGCATCTCGATCGCGGCGTAGTCGCGATTCTCTTCGCTGAACTCCTGGACCTGCTGGTCCGTTGAAATCATCTTCACCGTTTCCACCTGATCGCGCTTCATCGCCGCTTCTTCGAATCGGAGCTCTTTGCTTGCCTTGTTCATCTCCTCATGAAGCTGATTGAGCAGCCCGTCGACCTTTCCCTCGAGGAGGTTCCGGACCGTCGTGATGTATCTGCCATACTCCTCCTCGCTGATCAAACCGGAACACGGACCGCTGCACAGATCGATGTGGTAGTAGAGACAGGGTTTGTCCCGTTTCTTCAAAGGAATCGAGCAGTAGCGCAGCGGAAACAGCTTGTAGATCAGATCGAGGTATTGTTCCAACATCCGTGCATTCGGGTATGGACCGTAGTACATCGAACCATCGTTGATGATCTGGCGGGTTTTGAGGACTTTGGGAAACGGCTCTCTCGTGATCCGGATCACCGGATAGGATTTCCCGTCTTTCAGTGAGATGTTGTAGTGGGGAGAGTATTTTTTGATCAGGTTGTTCTCCAGAACGAGCGCCTCATACTCGTTTCCCGTGATGATATATTCGATGTTGACGACTTTGCGGACCAAGGCGGCGGTTTTGGCGCTCCGGTTGGCAAGGAAGTAGCTGGACACTCGTTTGCGCAGATCTTTCGCTTTGCCCACGTAGATGATCCTGTCATCCTTATCCTTCATCAGGTACACGCCGCTTTGGCTGGGCAGCTCCCGAGCCTGAAGGCTCGGAGCGACCGGCTCGCTGACGACCGTGCTGAAGGTCTCTATTTCCGAACCTGCGGTGTACCGTGTCTTCTTCTTTGCCATAGGATAACTGTACTCACTCCCCCGCTCTTTGACAATTGCAGGTACATGGGTTTGTTCCGACAAACCAAGGAGTACGAAAAAGTGAATGTGCAAGGAGCTTCGTTACTTCAGTTTCTCCTCAAAGAGCTGAAGAGCCCGACCGGTCAGGGGATTCTCCTTTCCGTCAAGCACGTCTTTGAGGGCTTCAAGCTCGCTTGCGCTGAACGTCGCGCTCCCGACCTTGTGCTGCTCGAACGCTTCGACGGCAATCGGACACACGAGGCGGATGATCTCCAATATCTGTTCGGCGTAGACGCGGATCTCCCATTGGGCGTGCGGATCGAGCCGAAGCTTGAGGAAGTGGAAGAGGTTGTGCAGATCCATCTGCCAATACCATTCGGTATACATCGACAGCGGGAGGTTGATCCGGGCGAGCTCACGGGCCAAGCCCATCTTAAGAAGCTTCTCGTAGGTCTCATAGCTCCGCTTCTGGTCGGCGGCAAGGATCTCCTGAACCTCTTTTGCCAAAGCGGGGTCGACCGCTTCATCCATCCGCCCCTGCTTGTTGTCTTCGCTTTGGAGATTGATGTGCCGGCTGTCCGGAACGTAGAACTCGGCTTTCATCACCGAATAGCGACCGCTAATCTCGTTGACCCGAGCGGTTCGGTGTCGAATCCACTGCCGGGCAACGAAGATCGGCATCTTGATGTGGAAGGTGAAGTTCACCTGTTCGAAGGGGGAAGTATGATCGTTGCGGAGCAGGTAGTTGATCAATCCTTTATCCTGGCGGTATGTCTTCGTTCCATCTCCGTAGGAGACTCGGGCGCTTTGAACGATCCGTTCGTCACTTCCAAGATAGTCGACCAATCGGATGAATCCATGATCGAGAATCTTGAACTCCTTGTCCAAGATCGCTTCAGCCGCTTCAACCATATTATGTGCCATAGTTCAACCACTCCTCATTCCCAATCTAAAGGAAACCCAAACGACTAAGCAAGACCCCGACGGCGGCGCTGCAGACCGTCTCCGTTCGAAGAATTCGTTTTCCGAACGTGGCGAGGATGAACCCTCGCTCCTTGAAAAGAATACGCTCGCGATCGCTGAATCCCCGTTCCGGTCCTACTGCGAGAGTGACCCCGTTCTCCGGGTCCATGTCGACGCGATCGAGGCTTATCGAACCTTCGATGTTATCCAAGGCGATTTTCACTCCCTGATACGGATACTCCTCATCCAAGGAAGTGCCAAACACGACTTCGGGCAGCCGGCAGTGGCCGCTCTGCATCGCTCCGTCAAGAAGGATCGAACGATACTCGCCGCTTGTGTACAACCCCGCCCGGATGTAAGACTTCTCTCCCGTGTCCGTCGGAGTGAGAATCAGCCGCTTCACTCCCAGCGAAACCGCTTCGCGCAGAATCCTTCGCATGCTGATCGGCCGAACCATTCCGACCAGCAGCGTGATCGGATACAGCGGCTCAGCCGGCCGCTCCCGGGCATAGGTGAATTCAATCTGTTTCTCCCCCAGCCGTGTAATCGTGGAAACGCCGGTGGAGGTGTCGATCACCCCGGCTTTGAAGGAGTCGCCCTCCTTCAGCTTCAGGATTTTTTTGATATGTTTGGCGCGGTAATCATCCAAACCAAGAGTGTTTTGGGGATCCAGAGCCTCAAAAAGCACAATATTCATGTGCTGAGTATAGCATGATGAGCGAGGTCCAGGTACACTCTTGAACATGAACCAAGCTGTCTACTATTCGACGAGTCACGACTGTGCGGCGAACCTGGCCGGCGAAGCATACCTGATGGATGTGCCATATGACCGTATCCTGTATTTATGGGTGAATGATCCCTGTGTCGTGATCGGACGCTTTCAGAACCCTCACAGCGAGTGCAACCTCGCTGCGATGAAGAGAGACGGAGTCCAGCTGGTTCGCCGTCAAAGCGGCGGAGGGGCAGTCTATCATGATCGAGGCAACCTCTGCTTCACGCTCATCGGCAACAAGGAGACCACTACGAAGGAGGAGAACTTCGCTCTCGTCATCGATGCTCTCGCCCTGCTCGGCATCACGGCCGAGCAAAGCGGACGAAACGATATCCTCCGGGAAGGAAAAAAGATCAGCGGCAACGCGTTTCAGAACACGAAAACGAAGTTCGTCCACCACGGAACTCTGTTGATACAAAGTGATCTGTCGGTGATGGCGAATTACCTCACTCCAAGCGACACCAAGCTCGCTTCAAAAGCGGTGAAGTCCGTCGCTTCACGGGTAGGCAATCTCAAAGAAGCGAAGGATGATATCACCGTCGAAGAGGTCGAACTGGCCTTAGAGCACACATTCCGTGAGCGCTATGGGGAATGCGAACTGGTTCACATCGACTTCTCCGAGTTCGAACCTGCACGGGAGAACTACCGGCTCTTTGGGGACCTCGACCTCATCCTCAAGCGGACGCCCCCCTTCACCCACTCCTTCACCCATAGGTTTGCGTGGGGAGAGGTGACGTTGAATCTTCACATCACTGAAGACAGGATCGAGTCGGTCTCCCTGTTTACCGATTCCCTCGACACCACGTTGGCGGAACGGATCGAGGCGTTGTTGGTCGGCGTCCGATATGAAGCGGCGGAGGTCGCCGGTTTGGACGCCGGCGAACCTACGCTGAATGAATTGATCGCCTATCTGCTTACCCGGCTCTAACGCCCGGTAAGCTGAATCAATGAAGCGAGGCGCTCGATGCGCCAAGGTTCAAGCTTCAAAGAAGCAAGCCTCCACGACCAGTTGGCGCCGCCGACGGTCGCGGGGGTGTTCATCCGTCCGCTTTCATCCAGCTCCAGCCAATCCTGCATCGGCAGAATCGCCCAGTGGCACACGCTGTGGAGCATTTGGCGAATCATCTGCCACACGATCTGGTCATCCGGCGCTTCAAAATACCGCCTGACTACATCCTGTTCTTCCCCGCTGAGCGCTTTGAACCACCCCAACGTCGTATTGTTGTCATGGGTCCCGGTATAGATGACGGAGTTTTCGGTGCAGTTGTACGGAAGGAATTCATTCGTCGGATCGAAAACGCCCTTTTCGACGGTGAAGGCGAATTGGAAGATCTTCATCCCCGGGAAATCATTGGAATCGCGGAGCTCTTCCACATCCGGAGTGATGACGCCCAGATCCTCGGCGATGATTTTCAGGTCGTCACCAAGGTTTTTCTTCAGAGTTTTAAAGAGTTCGACTCCAGGCGATCGTTCCCACGAACCGATTTCCGCGGTGAGGTTCCCATACGGAATCTCCCAATACGCGGCGAAACCGCGGAAGTGGTCCACGCGGATGATGTCACACTGCAGGAACGTGTGTCGGAAGCGCTCCGTCCACCAGGCGAATTCTTCTTCGATGTGAACCGGCCAATCGTATACAGGGTTTCCCCACATCTGCCCGGTTTCACTGAAGAAATCCGGCGGTACGCCGCTGGACGCGAGTTGCTTGCCATCCTCGTCGAATTTGAAGAGGTGGCGGTTTGCCCAGGCATCGGTGCTGTCGGAGGCGACG
>Ga0208195_1003745_pt1 | contig 12633 bp, 10 predicted proteins | sample AD_UKC077_MetaG_FD_184441 | JGI IMG/M metagenome (GOLD analysis project Ga0208195, IMG submission 184441) | Active sludge microbial communities of municipal wastewater-treating anaerobic digesters from USA - AD_UKC077_MetaG (SPAdes) (version 2) | ecosystem: Engineered > Bioreactor > Anaerobic >...
GCTCCAAATTTCATCTGAAATTACAACACAGTCATTTCTTTTATATACTTCCATTGCCTTCTCAATTTCTTCTCGCTCCCATACGCGCCCACAGGGATTGTGCGGAGAACAAAAAACAGCTAGGTGAATTTTATATTTTTTAATCTTTGCATCCATATCATCATAATCCATACGCCATACTCCGGCTTCATCCCGTACGAGGTCAGAATGTATAATTTTTCGGCCGTTGTTTTCCAAGGATGATGTAAATCCTATATAAGTAGGCGAATGAAGAAGCACGCAGTCCCCCGGAGCAGAAAATGCATTCACTACAGACATAGCACAACCAAGCACACCATTTTCATAACCGATATGTTCTTTAGCCAATCCTGTTACATCGTTTCGAGTTTCATGCCATTTAATAATTGAATCAAAATATTCTTCTTTAGGCAAAAAATATCCAAACATCGGATGCTTTGCACGCTCGATAATTGCCTCCTGAATGGTAGGAACCGTAGGAAAATTCATATCTGCAATCCACATTGGAATTACGTCAAATCCTTCCTTTGGAGCTTCCGGTCCCGAACCGGGTCTTAAATCAACGGCAACGGAATCCATGCCGCGTCTATCTATAATACTTGTAAAATCATATTTCATATTTAATATTCCCCTCATTTATTTAGTATAACTTGTTCTTACACATGACAAAAATGCAGCGTGCTGATGCATCGTCTGACATCCTTCAAATTATAAATCAAAATTTAATATCCTTTTCTATTTCATCAAACAGCTTTTCAAACTCTGCCATGTCTCCGGATATTCTATATTTATGCTCAGGTGCCGGGAAAATTCCTTCTTTTACATCTTTGACATAATCCACAAAGGCTTGTGTTGCAATGCCTGCTATGTCGGCATACTTCTTTGTGAATTTAGGTGTAAAGGCTTCAAACATTCCAAGAGCATCGCCGATAACCAATACTTGACCGTCCGTATCAGCTCCTGCCCCGATTCCATAAACCGGTATAGGCAATATTTTATGAACAAAAGCACATACCTCTTCGGGAACACCTTCCAACAATATAAATTTTGCTCCTGCTTCATAAACAGCTATGGCATCTTCAATTACAGCACGTGCACTTTCAGTTGTACGCCCCTGAGCCTTAAACCCGCCTAAAGCAGCAGAACTTTGAGGAGTTAATCCGACATGCCCAAATACAACTATTCCTGCTTGTGCTATAGCTTTAATTTTATCTGCAACAGAAACGCCGCCCTCTAATTTTATGGCATCAACATCAGCTTCTTTTATGAAACGTACTGCGTTACGCACAGCATCCTCAACACTTTCATGATATGAGCCAAATGGCATATCGCCGATTATATATGTATTGGGAGCTCCTCTTCTTACTGCTTGACAATGATTAATGCACATATCCATAGTAACGGGAGTAGTGCCTTGATATCCGTAGACTATCATTCCCATTGAATCTCCCACCAAAATCATATCCATGCCGGCTTTTTCCGCATATGCTGCAAAGCAACAGTCATATGCAGTAATCCATACTGCCTTTTCACCATTTTCTTTCATTTTATATAAGTCTAAAATAGTTTTTTTCTTAGCCATATCGGCACCCCTCTTTCATCATAGTTTACTAAATATTATTTTTTTAATTATATACCATACAATTTCGGTTGACCACTTTTTCTTTTAATTTTCTGATTTCTAATCTTTCTTTTTATTAACCGAGCTTAAATGCTTTGGCAGGGAGCCAACGACAATTAAGTCTTTTTCCTCGTCATAAAAGAAATATATTCGAAGATTATCCTTGTTGCCTTTACCTACCTTCAGATGTTGATCAAGCAAGACTTCTCTTGATTTTTCGGCTGGTCCTTTTTTGTACTTGACCTTATATTCTTTGGTATACATTTCAATACTCTTATCACCCGTGGGAGCTACAACAAAACTTCTGTTATATTTATCGGAACAAATATTATTGCTTTCCACCTCACTGATTAAGCCTAATAGTTCATCGCGATATTCATTTGCAAGATACTCAATAGCATCACAAAGCAAACTCATATCTATTTCACCTGTAGGAGTCTTTTTAATCTCACCGATTGCCCTGTTGTGAAAAATAAGTTTTCCGGCAAATTGTTTTTCAACCCATTCAGGTATATCTTCCGTCTTCCTCGGCTGCTTAAGTTTATTATCCTTCCATTCAATTTTTAAATTCAGCTTGTTAATCTGGTCATTGTAATCACTCTTAAGTTTCTCTACTTGCAGATAAAACTTATCAAACTTGTCATTAAGTTCTTTTATTTCTGCTTTTAATGTGTCAATTTTCTCATCCTTTTCATGCATCTCATTATTTAAGACAGCTATTTTATCTTCATATTTCTGCTCAATAATTTCTATCTTATCTTCAATAGCTTTAATAATTTCTTCTTTTGAATTGCTTAATTCAATAATCTTGTTAAGCTCTTCGATTCTTGCTTCATTTATAAAAATTACATTGCCGAAATTTATGTTTTTGTATTTTGGAAATTCCTGCAGTTCAGTCTCTAAATCTTTTAAGAATTTCTTTTCATTTAATTTAATACTATCACGTTTAAATAAATTTTTACGATTATACCTTTCAGGATAAAATACACATACATCACCGCCTGAAATATTGCACCCGAGTTTATCATTAAAATTATTAATATATCTATAAGGCAAAAATCCAAACTGCGCATACCCCATTTTTTTACCTGCCAATTCTCTCATTCTATCTTCAAATATTTCTTCTTTATCTTCAACCTTCGTAGTTGCAATTAAATCTTCAATTTTGCGGTTCAATAGATTATTAATGTCAAAATTCGGTTTGGTTTTTACTAAAGTATTGAAATCAACCGGATTTTTATATTCGACAGTCAAAACGAAAGGAAGCTGTCTTTCATTGCTTCTGATATAATCAATAAATCTATCAACCTTATCAATGCTGTTGATTTGATGCATATCCCTTATAATGGGAATAATTTGGTCCAGTCCCAACAGCTCATTCAAAACAATAGACCTAATAACGGCTAATCTAAACACCTCGCAAGCAGCCTTCGTATTTTCAGGCTCAGAGCAGACGGTCTTAAACCCGCACTCCAATTTTCCGTTATAAATTCTATAAGCTATATTGGTAGCAAATACTCTGCCGGGTGCCGGTTTTCGTCCTTGATTTTCATTTCCGGGTTCAGGTCCTAAATCAGGCTCAACCAACTGAAATGCAAAGACACCTTTTTCCTTGATAAAAACCACATCCACCACATAACCTTCATTAATGCGGAAGGATTTAAAGTCATCTAATCTAACACTTTTATATTTATCAGGTTCAGGGTAATCAATTTCATCGGGTATAGTTAACTCTCTAAAACGTTTTCTTAACCACGAAAAAGTTTCTAACACAGCTATAACCATTGCTTCTTCAGCAGATACCTTGCTGTTAATTACAGCATAAAGCTGATATGTAGGATAAATTCTATTTTTTAGCAGCTTAATCGGTTGATATTCTTTTTCTTTATTTTTATTATTTGCCATATCCCCCACTCCTTCAATAGAAACACTGATTTATTAATGAATTCCAAATTGTTTCAATATCAACAAGTTAGCACTGTTATTTAGCTTATTTGCAAAAAGCTGTTTAAACTTTACCGTATTTGTTTTGTTTTCAGCCTTTAGCTTATCCATTTCTTTAATTATTGCTTCCTGTCTTGAAACTAAATCCTCATAATAGTTTTCAAACTTAGCAAGCAATTCAATTGCTTCGCCTGAATACCCGTTTTCATCATGATTAATAATTTCATCAACTACATAATGATTGTTTATTTTCTTAGTTTTTCTTTTCATATAATTACATCCTTATAAAATCTATCTTAACTAACCATACACAAAGTTCCTGCTATGTATGAACTTTTTCCAATCTGCGTTTTGTAATTTCTAAATATTCTTCTACATTGTCAAATCCAATAAATTTCCTATGAAGCTTCTTTGCAACAACCCCTGTTGTTCCAGAGCCGCAAAATGGATCTAATATTACATCATTTTCTTTTGTAGAAGCTAAAATTATTTTCTCTAATAAGTATTCCGGCTTTTGAGTAGGATGTTTGCCTTCTTTCTTTTCTGATGGCTTGGTAAGACTTCCAGTCCACACGTCCTTCATTTGTTTTCCACCATTAAGCTCTTTCATATGCTCATAATTAAATAAATATTTCTCATTACTTTTTCTTGCCCAAAGTATTGTTTCAGTTGAATGAGTAAAACACTTGCAGGCTAGATTTGGAGGAGGATTTGTTTTTACCCATGTAATATTATTGATTATCTTAAATCCTTTTTGCTCTAATGCCATCCCTATTGAATAAATATTATGTAATGTCCCAGATACCCATATGGTTCCACCTGGCTTTAGAACCTTTTTACATAACTTAAGCCATATTCTGTTGAAATTATGTTTTTCTAGAACACTTTTGCCCATATCCCATTCAGCTTTATTTACAGACACCATTTTCCCGCCTTTACAAGTAATACCATTGTTGCTTAGAAAATACGGCGGATCAGCAAAAATCATATCAATATTTTCCGGTTTTATCTTCTTTAACAATTCAAGACTATCCCCTAAAAATAGTTTTGCAGATAAACTATCATAAAATGGTACAAGTTTAGAATTAATTATCTTATCCATGTTATACCTTATAGTTATATATTATAACTTCTTCTCCTTTTCTATTATTTGCATCTGAATTTATCATTCTTTTTACACTAATAATATCAATATATATTTTATATTTTGAGTTATCATCAAATAGATTATTATATAATTCATTGATGAACTCTGTATTATGATTTGTGAGCATACAATGGCATCCTTTAATAGTTAATTTTTTAAATAACTCTGCTAATCTGATATGACTGTCTTTATCGAATCCTTCCTTTGTATAAGACTCAAATGTTGTTGGATTTAACGGAGCATAAGGACTGTCTAAAAATATAAAATCACCTTCTTCAGCTCCATTACAAGCATATTCAAAATCGCCATCCAAAATCGTAATAGTTTTTAAATAATTTGATATATCAATAATATTTTCTGCATTATATGAAGCTTGTCTACTATTATTATATGGAACATTGAACAACCCTTTTCCATTTACACGATAAAGCCCATTAAAACAATGCTTATTAATAAATATAAACATTGCAGCCAATTCAACATCAAAATCATCTTGCATTAATTTATCATTATATTTCTGTCTGATTTCGTAGTAGTAAGCTTTACCATCCTCAGGCATATTGCTGTCCAATTTTTCAATTGCTTTGATTAATTCAATAGGTGAATTTTTAACTTGTCTATAAGCATTAATAAGTGATTTATTAATATCATTAATTATTGCGTCCCTAGGCTGTAAACTAAACAATACTGCCCCGCCACCTACAAATGGCTCAAAATACCTATTATATTTTTTAGGCATTCGTTTTTTTATTTCTTCTAATAATTGCCTTTTACCGCCTGCCCACTTAACAAATGGCGATATATTAAAATTACTCATATTACACCTAATCTTTCTATGTATTATAAATATTATAACCTATTTTAATGAAATAAGAAATGGTAATTATTTTTCAAATATAAATATATATTCGTGTGCCAATAACAAGAACGAATAATATTTCTTTGTCCAATATTTTGATGAGCTGCAATTATGCTGCTCTTTTATAATAATTTCTTTTGACTTAAATCCGACATTTAAAAAGCATTCCATAGTTTTAAATCCCAACGGAACAATGTAACCATTCTTTCTAGTATCCCCCATCATAATCGCACACACTTTGCCCTTTTTTAAAACTCTATATGATTCTTGGGCAACTTTTTGCATTTCAAAAATAAATTTATCTGAATCCAACAAAGAAATATCATTTATATTGTCAATACTATATTGTATAATATTTGCATAGGGGGGATGAGTGCATATTAAATCAATACTTTCATCTTTTAAGCAACTCAAATTTCTTGCATCCCCACATTTAACAAAAACTTTACTATTTACATCGCAATCAAAATTCAGATTTGAATTAGATAATAAAACTGAATTTTCATTAATATCAATACCAATAGCATTTCTGCCTAATAATTTAGCCTCAACAAGTGTTGTTCCACTACCTGAAAATTGATCTAAAACCCACTCATCCGTCTTGCTATACCTTAATATTAAATTCCTAGGTATATAGGGAGACCAATTACCTCTAAATTTACCTGAATGAGTAGCCCAATTCCCTCTATCTCTGAAGGACCACATGGAAGTCAATTCTAAATTAAAATTATCCGGTTGTAATTTTATTGGAATCCCCCCTTAATATATTTATAAATTCCGTCGTTATAGAACATATGTTCTATTTTATTATACATATTAGCTCATTAATTGTCAACATATTTAAGAAATATTTTCCAATAATAAAGACAAAACGATGATTTTATAAAACTCATCGTTAGAAAATAACTCAAAATAAATTCTATATAAATATTATTTAATCACACTAATATGATGTAATCACATTTTTATGGAGTTGGTACTATACCCCACGTCATATTTCGACCTGAATAATTCCAATATCTAATATCTTGCTCAATAAACAACCATTTAATTGTCTTTAATATATGGTCAACCGACAGCCCTATCGAAAATTCTATATCAAGCATTTCATCATCAGTAACATCATGGCACTCATAAATCCTTCTTAATAACAAATATAGCCGTTTGTACATTTCAGGATTGCTGTCTTTTTTAGCAATCAAATCATCTTTCAAGTCAGTATGCTTTGGATTGTTTCGCCTACGCTCACCTGGTAAAGCATAATTATGATTTTCAACACATACTAAGAAATCAAATCCATTATGTAAATTAGCCGGCCGTCGCAAATACACCCTGTCTCCGTTTTGTAACGTTTCCACATAATACGTGTATCTTGTAGCGTTATCTCCTTTTCCGGTTCCGGGTTCTTCAGTTGATAATAATTCTACTACACGCATTCTGACTTCATTTCTTGTACCTTCATTTGAAAAGTTATGAATAATCTCATATTCAGCCATCGTCATACCTCCTATTATCTTTTATTCCTTGTTTTAATATTCAAATATATAATCTATAATTAAATTAATTATTGTCTTTTCCATATACTCCAATAATACTATTATGATATTTTCAAAATTTTCTACATATATTATATTAAGCCACGTTTAGTTACACGCCATAGATAGTTGGGCATAATCTTCTATGGTAAAATGCCATAAATGTGGCTTTTTATAAGTTTTTAATTTTTCTTTTTGAAATGTGCTTTTTAATTGCTTTTTTAGGATTATTATATGTATCGGATGAGCCAAAAAACTTATCAATAAATGCTTGTCCTTCACCTAACAATTTTATCTCTATTTCATTATTTAATAGATAATTCCTAACCGAAAACTTAACCATTGACTTTACCAATTTTATGTTTGTTTCATTAAATAATTCTGTTGCTTTTATTGAATATTCTTTAAAAGTCCCTGATTTTTCTACCATCATTAAATTAATTAGCTTGTAATTTGTATTATTTTTAAAATCAAAAGCATTAAGTGCTTCTAGTGTATCAAATGTAGAAGATAGATTTGACACCATTTGGTATAAATGAAGTATAATATAAATTCCCATTTGTCCTACGAATCTTTTTATAGTATCAATATGTATACTTGAAATACATTTTTCCCTTCTCATTTCATTTATTTTTTCATATAATTCTTTTGCTACATTATCAAAATCATCATTTGTATCTTTTAACCATTCATAAATCAACTTATTTGGGTATGAATAAATAGCTTTTACGATTTCATCTTGTTGTTTTGCTACTATATCGTTACAAAACGTTGGTAATATATTAGACACAATCTCTAAATATTTAATTGATTTATATATTCTGTTTCCAAATGTTTCAACATCCTTTTCATCATAATCATATTCATCAATTAATTCAATTACCTCTGATAACTTAACTTCTTCTTCATATTTTACTAAAGATTTTTCTTTATATTTTTGTTCCTCTTCATCTGGAACGTTGTTTTTCACATTTAGATCAACATTATAAATAAAAGATATATTTTTTGAATCAAAACTGAACTCCTCTTTATTATTAAAATAATCATTAGCATTTTTTAAGATAAGTTTAATAATTTTTGTATTGTTTGTAATCATAGCCATGAATAACATTATATCGCTATTAATACTGAAACATAAATTATCAAGCAAATAAACTAATTGTTTGCTAATATTTTCATCTTCATTGTATTTTTTATTTAGAGCTTGTGCTACAAAATAAGCTTTTAAATTCTTATCCTTAAATTTATACCTATTTTCGTTTGCAATTAATAATCTTGTATCTTGCCCTATTTTTAATAATGAAGTTGTCTTTATTCTTTGTCTGAATTTCTCATTGTATGAATCGACAATCCTACTAACATCACCTAAGTCAATCCACGATAATTTTTTAAAATGCATTTCATATGCAATTTCTGACAATACATTAAAAATACCTTTAACATTCTCAGTAGCAGCATATTGAATCAATTTGCCTTTAATTGAATTTTCATAAACCATGTTAAAAACATTATTACTTTGATTAATAGAATATTTGTTATTATCTGCAAATTGTGTAACGAAAAAAGAAATAAATTCGGGGTCTAGCCTAAAACTTTTTATTTGTGAATTTATTTTATTGTTTATATTATTAACCTCTTTTTTAAATTTGTTTTTATTTTCATCTCCCTTTAAGTTACAATAAATCTTTGATATTAATTCTTTACGTTTATCATATAAAAATGGTCTTATGCTTTTTTTACATATTCTTTTGTTTAATAATACTTCTTCTACACTATCTTTAATGTCAATTGTGATTTTGTCTTCACTAAGTATAATTACCTTACCAAATTCATTGTCAAATAATTCCAATATCTTATCTAACATTAATTTATTTATCCTACTTGCATCATCAATAAATAATAATTTTTTTTCTTTCTCTACTTGTAAATATTTCTCATAAGAATGATTTTCTTTACAATACTGTTCATTGAATGTTCTCTCTATTACCTTATCTATATTTTTTAATTGCTTTTGACTTAAATTCTCACTATCAAGGTACAATGGCATAATACCATAATCAAAACATAATAATTTTTCATATAATATTTTAGCTAGTGTAGTTTTACCACACCTAGTCTCACCAGAAATAATTATTCTATCATTGTTTAATACTAAATCTATAAACTTTTCAATATCATCTACAATCTTTGTCTCTATTTCTTTATCATCCTCAATTAATGAATAATATAAAGAAGGAAAAACAAAATAACTGTTAATAATTTTATTATTATCATCATATTTTAAAAATTTTTCAAAATCCTTTCTTATTTTAAATACATTTTTGCTAATTTCAATATCCCTAATAATTTTATCCGGCAGTTGCTCATTTAATATCAAATTTGATTTATAAAAATTATCCTCCCAGATAAATGAATGTCCAAGTATATTCTTATTTCCCGAATCAAATAAAAGCGTGATAAAACCTTTTTTATGGTTACTATCCCCTGATAAAGAATTGCCCTGAATACAAATTATAGAAGTTTCATCATTAGATTTTCTCTTTTCCCCAAACCCATCATGTTCATGGCCTTCAAGAATTATTGAATATTTATTATTAATAATCCTTTTCAATTCTTCCTTTACGCGATTTATATACCATTCTAAACTATGATGCATAACTATTATACTTAAATTAGCATTACAATAAGGTTTGATTCTTTCTAACTTATCCCTACTTAAATAATGTATTCCCATATCTATATTAGATCCACCTTTTAAAGAAAAAATAGCAGTATTTATTAAAGTAAAACTAACTAGAAAACCATGTTCTTTTAAATGTACAGGAACATTAGAAACAATTTTATCATCAGTGAAGCACTTATTAAATTCAGCAAATTTATAAAAATTACTTAACAATTGTACATCTTTATTTAACAATAAATCTTGTTCCCCATTCTCATATGAACTTTTTATTTTTTCATAATTCCTATCATCATCTTTTAACTCTAAATCATGATTGCCTGGTACTACAACAACATAAATATATCTATCTTTGAACTTTTTTGCTTTTAACTCTTTAACCAAGCCCCCTATGATATAACCAGCAGCTTTAAATTCATTAATATTACCGGAATTAGTAATATCTCCACTTAACACTATAATACATTCATCTAATTTACCCAATACATTCAAAGCTTCAACCATTTTAATAATATTAAAATGCTCTTTATTATTATCACTTTTTATATGAATATCGCTTATATGTAATAAAAGTAATCGCATAATTTTCTATTTATCCTTTCATAAATTTTATTAGTAAATTCAAATATTTAATAATTTTGCTTCGTTTCATTAATTTCTATAATATACATTAAGTAATAAACTCATAATGATGGTTCTAATTGGTCGACTAATAGTTACTAATAATCTTAAAGATTTTAATTAATTATTAATTTATCTTCTTCTTCTTCACCCCGCCATTACATTTCCACTTGCTTTCTTTTTAATGAACTTTGGTATCTTGTTATCTAACCTCCATACAATACTCATCGGCTTACTGCCTTTATAGCGTATAAATTTTGCTGCTACAATACAAAAATATGGTTTATTATCCCATTTGAATTTTTCCTTTCTCTTACAAATAATAAAAAATTGTAACTAAGGACTGATGATATTGTATACCTTTGTCCTGATGGTGATGTGTCTAAATTCTACTTTAGGACTGCCAATTATTTTCATTAACTCGTCTACTAAAAGCTTAATTATTTTATTGCATATTTCAATTTGCTTATTCATTTTATCTTTATTGGGAATTCTGTTTAGCGACTTGTTAATTACTATAGACATGTATTTTGATAAGATTGAACTGCCTTCTTCTTCGTCTATTTTCTTTGTTTCTGTATGATACTCTTTTGTTTTCTTAATTTTATAGATTTCTTCATTAATTAGTTTATTGATAACGCTTTCATAAAAACCATTATTAAGTGACATTGCCCCACCTCTGTCTTTAATACGATCCTTACCTTGTAACTGTTATAATTTATATATTGAAATAATTATAACATAATATGACAAATTAATCCATATAATATTAATTATTTATTATTAGAACGTTAAATGCAAGTTAAAATGAAACACTTTTTCTCTGTTAGAATGTATTGCCTTTCTCCCCTAGGGGAGAAAAATTTTTTTGCTTTCTAATCCTAATTATGAGCATTCCTTTAATTCTTCTTCAATTACCTCTCTGGCACTTTTGCCCATTCAATACTTTTCGTGGGTATGTATTTAACCATTCTTGAATCTCTAAAATCTCTTTTGTACTGTATTTTGCAATTGCACAGCCCTTGGGAATAAATCGTCTTAGGTGTCCATTTACTTGTTCATTTGTGCCTCTTTCCCATGAATGGTATGGATGACAATAGTAAATTTGAGTACGTAATATACCTCGTCTGCTTAAACATGATTGTTCTAAGTTTCTCCAATCCAAAAATTCACTTCCATTATCTACGGTTATTGACTTAAACATCTCACGAAAACGCTTAGCTCCAATCTTTCTTTCCAGTTGATCTAATCTTCTCTGCACTTCTTTTTGTGTCTGAGATCGCAACTTAAATATCAGTACATTTCGACTCTTTCTCTCTACAAGCACAAGCAAGCATGCCCTTCCTTTTCCACGACCTGATTCCACACAATCCATCTCCCAATGACCTAACTCACTTCGTTCATTCGCCTCTTGAGGTCGTTCATCTATACGTTTAGCATCGACATCTTTTATACGCTTGGTTACTCGGGTATATTTTCTTTTTGAACTCTTTCCCTTTCGAGGCAAATCTCCTTTTGTTACATTAATTAATAATTCGTTGTCTATATAATTATATAGGGTGCGTACTGATATTGGTGTTTCCTGATAATTTGAGTCATTCTTCAGTTTCTCAATGGTTGCATACGGAGAATAATTCTCTTCTACAATACAATTTTCAATCTTTTTCGCCAATTGTTTGTTTTTACCAATCTTTAAATGAGGTCCTTTTGCACTTGCTTTCTCATCATAATCTTCTTGTGCTTTTATTGCTGAATAACTACTAACTTCACGCCATTCAGTATCTCGTAGTATTACTTTTCCGCGTTTCAATTCTCGGCTTAATGTTGCCGGACTAACGCCCATTCGCTTGGCAATTTGACGTTGGCTCATTTTATCTTTTTTCGGTCTTTTATTGTTTTTATTTACGATTGCTTCTAATTCTTCGCGTTCTTCAAAAGATAAGTGTTTCCCTTTTTGTCGTGTTCTGATACAATATACTAAGCTCATGATCTTCTCCGTTTCTGTTTATTGTGGTGATTAACATTATAACAGAGAAGCTCTCATGAGCGTTATTTATTTAATTAGTGTTTCATTTAATTTTACAACTCGCCTATTTATTATTAGAAAAAGGCTCTAAATCTTTAATTTAGAACCTTTAATATTTATATTTTTTTGTATAATGCCTTATTCCGTATACTTCTAATATCTCTATGGTTTTTATAACTGTG
>Ga0208195_1003764_pt1 | contig 12570 bp, 3 predicted proteins | sample AD_UKC077_MetaG_FD_184441 | JGI IMG/M metagenome (GOLD analysis project Ga0208195, IMG submission 184441) | Active sludge microbial communities of municipal wastewater-treating anaerobic digesters from USA - AD_UKC077_MetaG (SPAdes) (version 2) | ecosystem: Engineered > Bioreactor > Anaerobic >...
AAAACTCCTAATGCCAGATTAACTGTCAACGGCAATACAGTTTTAGGCGGGGCAACGCAAATCAGTCCTCTGGGCGGTGCAGGAAACGTGATGATAATGGCTGATAATACGGGTACACTTTATTCAACTTCAACTGCAGCGATAGTTTCGCCAATTGTTTCATCAGCCAGTGGTTGGACAGCCAGTGGCACAACGGTTTATAAGACGGATAATAACGGCAATGTGGGGATTGGGATTACGAACCCTTCTTCTCCTTTACATATTTTTAGTACAACTGAACCGCAATTACGAGTTCAAAATCGGGGTGCTTCTAATGGTTTGACAGCGGGGATTTTATTCGGGGTAACTTCTGAAACTAATAACTATCAACAAGCTGGAATCTTTTTTGAAAGAACAGGGGGCACAGCGGAAGGAAATTTACATTTTGCCACCAAAAATAGTGGTTCAGCGAATGCTACTAAAGCAGATGCTAAAATGACTATTACTGCTTTAGGCAACGTCGGAGTTGGGACAACAGCACCAGTAACCAGATTTGAAGTTAATGGAAATATAGGTTATAGGGGTGGTTCCGTAATTTATCCAAGAACTCAAGCAGTGGATGATTGGTTTTTAGGTAAATTTATTGGCTCGCCAACAGTCGGCATTGATAATGCTTTAGGTACAGGAAATGAATTTAGAATTGGAAAATATGTTAGTGGTGTGTTTACTCCAAATGTATCATTAAGTGGCGGATTAGCCGGACTTAATAGTTATTTTTTGGAGGGTAATATCGGCATCGGCGTCACTAATCCTAGTGCTAAATTAACTGTGAATGGTAATACTATTTTAGGCGGCGCAACGCAAATAACTCCGCTTGGTGGTGCTGGCCAAGTTTTGGTAATGGCTGATAATACTGGTACTTTATATGCCACCAGTTCATCTGCTTTACTTCCGCCTGGTTCAGCAACTTTACCCTCAGGTATTTCCGGTCAGACATTAAGACACGATGGCAGTGTTTGGTTAGCTGATAGCAATTTATTTAATGATGGAACTAATGTCGGGGTCGGGGTAACAAATCCTGAAGCAAAATTAGATTTAGTATCCCCTTATAACTTATCTGGAAATACTTTTGGCATTCGTTCGGTTTTAAATTCATTAAACTCTGCTAATGGAAATACCACTCATCGGGCTATTTATGGAGAAGCTTTAAAGAGTGGATATTATTCAGGAAGTCATTTATTGATTGGTGTGCAAGGAGTGGCTGGTAGGACTTCGTATGCCGGCTGGACTGAATCTATAGGTGTTTTAGGCAGAGCTGTTTATAATGAAAATCATACTTATTCACCTCCTACTCATAATGGCAATAGTCGTATGACCGGAGTAAAATCAGAAATTGCGGTGACATACGCTAACACAGGCACTGATCATTTAAAACATGCTTATGGTTTTTATGCATCTGGAGTAAATGTTGCTGGAACTAATGTTGAAAATTGGTATGGTTTATATATTTCACCAACCGTAACTTCTTCAGGAGGAACTGTTACTAATAGTTTTGGTATTTTTCAAGAACAAAACAGTGCTTCAAATTATTTTGCTGGCAATGTGGGGATTGGCATCACTAACCCCAACGCTAGATTAACTGTCAACGGCAATACTGTTTTAGGCGGGGCAACACAAATTACACCTCTGGGCGGTGCAGGGCAAGTATTGGTGATGGCTGATAATACGGGTACGCTCTATTCAACTTCAACTGCAGCGATAATTTCACCGATTGTTTCATCAGCCAGTGGTTGGACAGCCAGTGGTACAACAGTTTACAAGACAGATAATAGCGGCAATGTCGGAATTGGGACGACGAATCCGAATTATAAATTGGATGTTAATGGAGATTTTCGAGCTAGCGGTAATAATTTTTCTTGGAATGCTCAGTATACTAAACAGGTTGCCTATAGAGTTGGAACTAATTCAAATAGTCGAAGTGAAGTGAGAATTCCTTGGCCGAACACCAGTTCTGGTCCAATAATTCTTGATGTTGAAGTAATGGTTGATACAAATTCTGTAAGTTCAAGACATTATATAAAGAAAAGATTTTATTTAACTGCTTATACAGGAAGTGCAGCTGGCACTTTATATAGTCAGGATAGTTATGTTACTGATTCATTGGGTGGCAAAAGCTCTGCATATATTAATATTGGAAATTTTGAAAACGACACAGCTAACAGCCAAATCATATTACCAATATATGCTGGACCAAATAGTCCTTATGAAAAATCTATAGTAATTAGAGCCTGGGGAACTAGAGGAATTGCTGCGTTAATTGAAGGAGCAACATTTCATAATAATGTTCAAACTGGCATAACTCCGCCAGGGAGAGCAGTTGTGGAAGCTCCTCCGGGAGATGATTTTGTTTTTTATAAGAATGTTGGAATTGGCACTACTACTCCGATAGAACAATTGCATGTTGCTCCAAGTAAAGTAGATGGCGGAATTTTTATTGACGCTGGACGCTTTAGTCCAGGAAATAGAATTGTTGATTTATATACTAGTAATGATTCTGTCCTAAGAATTAATGCCGGGAATGGAATGTATGATACACAATTTTTAGTTGTTGGAAATAATTTTGTTAATAATCCTGGAAGAATCACATTCAGATATGGTAACCGTACTACTTTTGAATATACAGATGGTTCAAGTTTTTTTGAAAGAATGAGAATCACAAGCGCTGGCAATCTTGGCATCGGCATCACTAACCCCAACGCTAGATTAACTGTTAACGGCAATACTGTTTTAGGCGGGGCAACACAAATTACACCTCTGGGCGGAGCAGGGAATGTTTTGATAATGGCTGATAATACGGGTACTTTGTATGCGACTACCAGTTCAGCAGTATTGCCTACTCAACTTTGGTCTGGAAATTTAAATGGCAATATTTGGAATGGTGATGCGGGAGCAGGCAATGTTGGAATTGGCATAACGAATCCAACAGAAAAACTTCATGTTGATGGTAATGTAAAAATTTCCGGTACTTTACAGACTCAAACTGGTTCTGACTTTGCCGAAGAATTTAGTGTTACTAAAAATTTATCAGTTGGTACAGTAGTTGTAATGGATAGTAATGGTTATAAATCAGTTAAATCATCAACTCGTGCTTATGACAAAACAGTAGTAGGTATAGTTTCTGATAACCCCTCTATTATTGCGGGGCGAGTTGATAGTGAGAAAAAAGTGGTGGTAGCGATGATGGGGGTGGTTTCGGTTAATGTTTGCAATGAAAGTGGAACGATTAGTCGGGGTGATCTTTTAACCACGGCTAATACTGATGGTTATGCGATGAAAGCTAGTGAATTTAGACCGGGAACAGTGATTGGTAAAGCGTTAGAAAATTTTTCTGGCAGTAAAGGTAAAATAAAGGTTTTGGTGAACTTGCAATAAATTATTTGGTGAATTTGCAATACATTATTTAAGGATGGCAGTAAATTATTTAGTGATGGTTAATAAAGCGATGATGAAATGAAAAATAAAAAAAATTAAAAAATAAAATAAAATTTAGCAAATTTTTAAGTAAAAAAGACTTACTAATAAACTAAAAATTTGATACAATGAAGATGAAGGCTAATTGCCATATGAACAATAGACAATCCAATCAAAAATCTCAGACCAAGAGAATATATTTTGTATTATCTGTTTTGTTATTGGCCTTAATCTTTGTTGCAAATGCCAATAAAACATACGCCCAAACTGGTATTATGGTTGGTTCTGATCAATTGATTTTAAATAATGCGGATAATTTATATTATGGTGTGATGGGCGAAAGTAGTAATGCCGGCGCGAGCGCCTTATTATTACAAAGACCGGCGGGAAGCAATATTTTTCGAGTTGATCCTTATGGTAATGTTATTTCTGCGGGAAATGTTGGTGGCGCCGGATTATGTATGGGCAGTGATTGCCGCACTTCTTGGGCAGATGTAGTTTCTGATTCCAGTTTTTGGCAATTATCAGGAACAAATTTATTTGCTTCTTCAACTGCTTGGAACGTGGGAATTGGAAAGACAAATCCAAATTATAAATTAGATGTTAATGGCGGAATAAATGCCGCTTATGGTTCATCTGGTGGATATTATATAAATACCAATCAGATAATAATGCAAAATTCCCAGACAATGAATTTTGGCTGGGTTAGCAGTAACAGATCTTATTTTCAAGCAGCTTATTTAGGTCCGGGTAACACTGAAGCGAGTATTATCACTAATGGTTATAAGAGATTGACTGTTAATTCGGCTGGTAATGTGGGGATTGGCATTACTAATCCCAGTGCCATGTTAACTGTCAACGGTAATACTCTTTTAGGTGGGGCAACACAAATTAGTCCTCTTGGTGGAGCAGGCCAAGTTTTAGTAATGGCTGATAATACGGGCACTTTGTATGCCACCAGTTCAGCAGCGCTTCTACCTCCTGGCTCAGTATCTTTACCTTCAGGTACTTCCGGCCAGACTTTAAGACACGATGGAACAGTTTGGACAGCTGATAGTAATTTATTTAACAATGGCACTAGAATTGGAATTGGGACGACAAATCCGGGGAGCGGAATACCTTATGATACAAAATTACATATAAGAGGTAGCGGCACCTCCACATCAGGAAGAACAGCTTTTGTTGTTGAAAATACCTCTGCTAACAGTGCTGCTATTTTCCAATTAAGAAATTCATCGGGAAACACTCTTTCTGTTCAATTGTCTGGGCCATCTTATACAATAGGAGAAAGAGCTAATTTTGGCGCATCTGCAGATATATGGTTTTCTACAGACGGGGATATGTCTAGTGGCGGGACTCATACTGTAAATTTTTCTGCTGGTGGATATAATAATGGTGCAACCATGACAATAACACCTGGAAATCCTGGTAATGTTGGGATTGGGACGACGAGTCCAAATGTAAAATTAAATGTTGTAGATGGAACACCAGCGGGAACTTATACTGGTTTATATACCGGAATGGTTTTTGATGGTTCAAATGTTGGCGAATATCTACATATAAAAACCACTGATGGAGGCTCTTTATCTAGCGGTATTATTCTAGGTTCAGGTAATAAAAATTGGTACATAAATGCAAAAGGGCCAACGTCAAACAATAATTTTGATTTAGGTTATAGGGCGGAAACAGCGGATGGTTTTACTCCTGGTGGTAGCACTTTATTTTCCTTAACGACTAGCGGCAACGTCGGTATTGGCACTACTAATCCTAGTGCCAGATTAGCTGTTAACGGCGCAACTGTTTTAGGTGGAGCAACACAAATTTCTTCTCTAGGTGGTGGTGGAAATTTATTGGTCATGGCTGATAATACTGGTACTTTATATTCTACATCTACTTCTGCGGTTATTCCTGAAGCTATGCCAATCGGCACATTCGGCCAAACAATCAAACATGATGGTGGCGCTTGGGTAGCGAATGGTAATTTATTCAATAATGGTACTAATATTGGGATTGGAACAACTAATCCGGCAGTCAAACTCACATTAAGACAGGGAACAACCGAGTATTCTCAACTTAGCAGCGCGTTTGATATGGCTTTTGGAATATCTTCAAACTCTAATTTAATAACGGGATTAGATTTTAAAAATTCTAACACTGTTGGTCAAACAAGATTAATGGCAAGAAATAATGCTGATGATTATATTGCCATGAATGCAATGGGGGAATCAGCGACCGCCACATTTTTTGGTCAAGCAGGAAATCAATTACTCCTTTTTTCTAAAGGAAAAAGAATGGCAATTGGAACACATGATGCGCAACCGCTTATTTTAGGAGCAAATAATTATGAAAGAATGAGAATTACCGGTGCTGGCAACGTCGGTATCGGAACAACAAATCCTAGTTATGCACTAGATGTTAGTGGTAATTTCCGAGTTTCTGGAGTTGCAAATGTCCAATCTGATAATGATCAAATCCTACAACTTAGACAACTTGGATTATCAGGTACAGCTGGTGTTAAAGATCCGGGTTGGAATTACATCGCATTCCAAGATTCAGAAGGTGATCGTCAGGCCTTTTTCGGTGTAAATTCAGCTGGTCATTTTGTTTTTAATCCAGAAATTACGGGAAGTAAAATAATAGCCTATTCCGACTTTATCGTTAATGCCAGTAGCTTTACTCAAACCGGTAGTTCAGCTCAGAATTCATTTGCCGGTAATCTTGGCATCGGCACCAATAACCCCACCGCCAGATTGACTGTTAACGGCGCAACTCTTTTAGGCGGTGCTACTTCTATTTCGTCTTTAGGTGGTTCAGGAAATGCGATTGTGATGGCTGATAATACTGGCGCTTTATATACTAGTTCCGGTATGTTGTATAATCGTACCGCTGTTTCCAATGTTGCTTATACTGCTCAAGCCGCTGATTATATTATTGCTTATACCTCTTTGACTGCTAATCGAGTTTTAACTTTGCCGGCCGCTCTTTGTACAAGCGGTAAAGCTTTTGTAATTACTAACGAAACTAATTCGGCTTATTCGGTAGTCGTTACTCCTGATTCAGGTAGATTAATTTCTGGTCAAACTTCAATCTCTTTACCGGCCTATAACTCTATTCCGGTTTATTGTAATGGCACTGATTGGTTCATCTACTAAAATTATCAATATAAAATTATAAATATTTGCTTTATAAATAGTTCCAATTATATGAAAAATAAAAAAATAAGTATTTACTTTTTAACCGGATTAGTAATCGTGGCTATTTTGATAATTAATTCACCACCGAGCAAGGCTGCTTTTTTAACCAGTAGTTCACTTCCATCCGGTACATCCGGACAAACCTTTAGACATGATGGCACAGGCTGGGCAGCTAACTCAAATATATTTAACAATGGCACTAATGTTGGCATCGGAACGACAGCACCTGATCAAAAATTGAAAGTTCAGGGTACGTTTGGCGTATCAAAAACTATTTCAACAAATGAAAATCTCATGTCATTATCAGGAACGGTAAATACGATTACCTCTGGTGATGCTTGGGGTGTTAAGTTATATCAAATTTATACTCCTCCTTCTAATTCCACTGCTCGAATTCGCGGTTTAGGAGGATATGTAACAGTCAACCCGAGCGCTTCAGCTGCTTATAATGCTTCGGCTTATGGTAATCTTTACGGAGCGTTTAATGGCGGAGTTGGATCAGCTTCTACTCTTTATGGTGGCGCTTTTTATTCGAGAAATAACTCATCTGGTTCAGTTGAAAGCGCTATTGGTGTTAGAGGGTTTGTTGATACAATAAATACGACTGCCTCCACACCCGGGACCATAACTTATGCTCAAGGTGGATCGTTCGGAGTAACCAGCGCTGCTAATGGCAGTGTGATAACTAATGCTTATGGAGTTTATATTACTAGTGGAGCTACATTAAACGGCGGTACTATAAATAATAATTATGGTTTATATATTGCCAATCAAAATGTTGGTGTTACAAGAAATTATGCTATTTATTCATCTGGTGGATCAGTTTATTTTGGCGGTAATGTTGGATTAGGGACGACGGCGCCAGGGACAGCTTTAGACATCTATGAAAAATTTAGAATAGATAATGATGGACAAGCGTATTGGGGCGGATCTTCAAATTTAGGGAAGATTACTTGGGATGCTGGAAAAGCTGTAATATTAGGACAAGGCGGAGCAGCTCTCTCACTTGGCTCTAATGGTGTAAGCGATCGGATTTGGTTAGGGACGAACGGCAATGTCGGTATCAGCACAACAAATCCCACCCAAAAACTTCAAGTCGCCGGCAATGTTCAGGCAACCTCATTTATTGGTTCTTTATCCGGTAATGCTTCAACTGCCACCGCTCTAGCAAACAACGGCGCCAATTGTTCGGCCGGCTATTATCCTTTAGGAGTTGATGCTTATGGTGCGGTTGAGGATTGTGTTTTAGCTAGCGCTGGTGCACTTCCGTCTGGCGCTTCCGGTCAAACTTTAAGACATGATGGTTCAAGCTGGACAGCTAACTCAAATATATTTAACAATGGCACTAATGTTGGTATCGGCATTACCAATCCACAAGAACGATTTCATGTTTATGGCTCAGGAGCGCAAAGATTAGAAGTTGAATCAAGTGATAGCAGTGCTACTTTTAAAATGACAAATAATTTAGGTTCATACGGTTTTATGGCCTCAAGTATGGGCAACTTATTCAGTATCTATGATTATAATACTTATACTCACCGGTTATCTATCAATGGTGATGGCAATGTTGGTATTGGTATTACGAATCCAACTCATAAACTGCAAGTAGTGGGTACTTCATATTTAAATGGACAAGTTAGAACTAGTTTATCAGGCTCGGGCAATCGTTGTGTCTATGTTGATTCCAATGGTAATTTATTAGCCAAAACAACTGATTGCGGAACAGCCACGGGTGGAGATAATATGGGTAATCACATTGCTACCCAAAATATTCAATTAGGCAATTATTGGCTATCAGGTGATGGCGGGTCAGAGGGTGTGTTTGTTAATGCCGCCGGTAATGTTGGTATTGGCACTTCTGCTCCGACTCAAGCTTTGAATGTAAATGGCAACTTTGCTATAAGGAAAAGGAATGACTCGGCTGATCGGATTATTATAACTTTTGATGAAAATTCATCTGGCGAAGCAAGATTAAAAACTGTCGCGTATGCGGGTTGGGTTTTGGAAAGTAATCATTCAAGCGCGCCGCCAATGATTTTTAGACTTGGAGATGGAGGATCATCAGTTCCAGAAAGAATGAGAATTACGCAGGCCGGTAACGTTGGTATTGGAGTAACGAATCCAAGTCAAAGACTTCAAGTCTCCGGTAATGTCCGAGCAACCTCATTTATTGGTTCTTTATCCGGTAATGCTTCAACTGCCACCGCTCTAGCAAACAACGGCGCTAATTGTTCGGCCGGTTATTATCCTTTAGGAGTTGATGCTTATGGTGCGGTTGAGGATTGTATTTTAATTCCAACTGGTGGTAGTGGTTCGCTTCCATCTGGCGCTTCCGGTCAAACTTTAAGACACAATGGTTCAAATTGGATAGCTAACTCAAATATATTTAATAATGGTACTAATGTTGGTATCGGCGTTACCAATCCACAAGAACGATTACATGTTTATGGCTCAGGAGCGCAAAGATTAGAAGTTGAATCAAGTGATAGTAGTGCTGCTTTTAAAATGACAAATAATTTAGGTTCATACGGTTTTATGGCCTCAAGTATGGGCAACTTATTCAGTATCTATGATTATAATACTGGTACTCACCGGTTATCTATCAATGGTGACGGTAATGTTGGTATCGGTACCACTGCTCCAACCCAAAAACTTCATGTCAATGGTCATATCCGAGCAACTAATTTTTATGGTGCTTTTGTTGGTAATGCTTCAACGGCTAGTGCTTTAGCGGCTGATGGTTCAAATTGTGCGGCCGGTTCTTATCCGCTTGGCGTAGATGCGGCCGGTAATGCTCAAGGTTGCACAGTAGCTGGCACCTTGCCTTCTGGAACAGCCAGCTATACCTTAAGACACAATGGCACAACTTGGGTTTCAAATTCAAATTTATTTAATAACGGTACAAACGTTGGTATCGGCACCACTGCACCTTCTCGCAAATTACATGTTGTGGGCACCTCATATTTAAACGGACAAATTACTACCAGTTTGTCAGGTTCGGGTAATCGTTGTGTCTACGTTGATTCCAGCGGTAATTTATTAGCTAAATCAACTGATTGTGGTACAACTACCGGTGGAGATAATATGGGTAATCACACTGCCACTCAAAATATTATACTTGGCAATTATTGGCTATCAGGTGATGGCGGATCAGAAGGTGTGTTTGTTAATGCCGCTGGTAATGTTGGTATTGGAACAAGCGCGCCATCTGATAGATTAGTTGTTAGTGGCAATATTCGCGCGAATAATTATAGAATTAGTGGAACCACGGTTGTAGATTCTAACCGTAATCTTATTGCGACTGCTGGAACCGCGGCCGCGCCCGCTGTTAGAAGTTCATCTTATACCACCACCGGTTTATTTTGGGCGGCTGGACCAGTACTTGGCTTTACTGTAAACGGAGGCGAAAAAATGCGCATTACAAATTCAGGTAATGTTGGTATCGGTACGACAACCATTAACTATCAATTAGTAGTTGATCAGACAATCGGAGCGACTGCCTATGTCTATAATTCTGATCGAAATTTAAAAACCAACATCAAAACAATTGACAATCCTTTAGAAAAAATTACTCGTTTACGCGGAGTTTATTTTAATTGGAAAAGAGATAACACTAAGGGTGTTGGTTTAATCGCGCAAGAAGTAGAAAAAGTATTTCCTGAATTAGTTAAAGGTGAAGAAGGGAATAAAGGTGTTGAATACGGTAATTTGGTGGCACCTTTAATTGAGGCTATAAAAGAACAGCAAAAACAAATTGAAGACTTGAATGCTCGCATTAAGAAGTTAGAAGCTTTAATTCCGTAAATATTTTATAGGAAAATGATATAGTAAATTTAAATATATGAAAAAAAATAAGTCAGCCCAACCAGCTCAACAAACTCAACAAAAAACAGAACCAAAACCAAAGAAGCGTTTTTCCTATTATAAATTAGTAATTTATTCTTTCTTGCTTGTAATTCTAATATTGCCCGTTGTGGTTATTCTTTCTCAAACTTATCTTCCAACAGATGGAATTCAAAGACCCTTGTCAGGCACTCAATCCTCCCCCAGAGATTATCCCTTTGTCAATCCAGCTGAAGAATGTTATGTGCATAATAAAACAACGGCGGTAACCTATATGGTGCCTTTTCGTACTGCCATGGAATGGACAGCCTTTAAAAGTTTTGCTACTAAAAACGCTTCAATAATAAGTGTTACTTGCCCGGAATGTACACCAAAAACTTGCGCTGATAAAACTGGTTTAGCAGCAATTAACAACGGATTTAATTGTGGCAGTCTTTTAAATGATGGGTGTGGTGGAACATTAAACTGCATGGATAATTGTGCAGCTGGTGAAGTCTGTTCCAATGGTGCAATTGGTTCTGCCTGTGATTTAGGTGATTTATCACAATGCGGAGGTTATAAGTTTAAAGGTCATTGTGAAGTTGACAATGGTTGTATTCCCATTATTGATTTTGCTGAAATTGATGCTAATCGACATGGCCGAAGAGGTTGTGTTGTTATAGGACCCTTTGTCCAAGCGGCAGAAGCATGCAATCAACCCTCTATGTCCGGGCCTTATTCACCAGCAATATTTTTTAAAGGAAATGGTTGCTATGCCGGACCCTCTAATGGAGTAGGGTTAACTAGTTGTGATTCGTATTTTTTTCATGATCCGTATGATGCTAAATTTTATACCATGTCTGATGGCACACATTATCCCTATGCATCTTATTTAAATCTTTATTCAACAAATATTGATGATTGTGCATCTGCTGGCGGTTATACTCCTCCTCAATGCTTTGACCCAGAAGGTTATAACTTTTGCATGTCTCAAAGCCCTCACCCCAATACTTGTTATGAACAATATTGTGGAGTGGAACCAATAGAATAAAAGATATTGAAAATAAAAAAACATTGAAAATAAAAAAAAGACACTGATTATCAGTGTCTTTTTGAAAAGAACAAGTAAATAGCTTGATTGCTTTGATTAGACATAGCTTATTCATCTTTGATTAGGCATAGCTTATTCATCTTTGATTAGGCATAGCTTATTCATCTTTGATTAGACGAAGGGAGTAGGCATAAGTTTTAGATTCTAATAAATCGCTAATGAAATAATTTTTATCATAAGCAAATCTAAAAGTTTCAGCATATCCGCCATATTCACTTGAACAATAAAATACTGTATGATAACCAAAAGCATAAAAACCAGGAGCAAAATATTCATCACCGCCAAAACGTATACCACCTGCTTTAGCCGAGAAACCGGATTCATTAGTAGCATCAGTATTTGGTGGTTGCCAATAATCATACCCTCTGGTTTTGCATAATCCGCCCACACTCCATAAAGTACCGGGGTGGTCAGGGAAAGCTCTCATTAAATAGAAAGCTAGGGAGTCACATTCACTGTTAGTTGGTACTCGCCAACCCTCAGGAGCAAGAAGAGGATGAGAAGCAGCATACCAGTTATACAAGGCACCATAATCTTTCTCATACTTAGAGCGATCATTATCATACCAACACATCGCCGGTTCCTGAGGAGCAGATTTAGCCCAATATGAATCCTCAATTCGATTGGGAATAGGAGTGCCATCTCGTAGACGAGTAGCATTGTAGTTATCAATGGTCCAGGTTTGTTTACCGATTTTCAAAATTCGATAGACATTACCATCAATATCAGTGATGGTTTCATGTTCAGTGGTGAAATGAAGTTTTTGACCATAGACAACCCCAATCGCATTCTGGACAAAAGCACGATAGACATAGGTCTGATTTGGCTCAAGTTTGTCCATTAGAAAAGAGAATTTGGAATCTGGTTCAGTGATTTCAATGACATTATTGACAATCGCTGGATTGGTTCTTTCCAGGGCTTCTGGTGTATTAGCACTGGGAAGCCAACAAATTCCTTTCTTGGTAATGGGTTCATTACCTAACTTAGTTATCT
>Ga0208195_1003767_pt1 | contig 12567 bp, 8 predicted proteins | sample AD_UKC077_MetaG_FD_184441 | JGI IMG/M metagenome (GOLD analysis project Ga0208195, IMG submission 184441) | Active sludge microbial communities of municipal wastewater-treating anaerobic digesters from USA - AD_UKC077_MetaG (SPAdes) (version 2) | ecosystem: Engineered > Bioreactor > Anaerobic >...
GTAACCCGCTCATTACCAATATGAAGCCAATGAAGCTGATGGCCTTGAATTTCCATATAGCTATTAGATTATCACGGGTCAAGCTAATTGGCAAATAATATATCCTCCTATTTTTTCCGAGCAATAATAATAGTCTCAAAACCATAAAGAGCCCAAACACCCCTCATCACCCGATGAGACAAAAAAGAAATTGGCTCAATAATTAACCCCAACAAAAATAACAACCATGGTCGATACCTTTGAGTAGCAAATATAATATCTAAATTATTAGCTTCTAATAATGATAAAAAAGAATGATAAGGTATTAAATTGCGATGAGTTGCATCATCATAAAAATTCAAAGTACCATGTCGGCTCGGAAAATTAACACTAGCCTCACAGGGAAATACCAAATAAAGCACTCCTCCGGGCTTCAAGACCTTAATCATAGCTAAAGTGACATCAATATAGTTATTACAATGCTCTAAATTATGGACCGACATAACGGCATCAAAAGCTTCTGGCAATTCAGCAATTTTCTGGGCAAATTGACCTGGTTCAGTTATAATAAACCGATCAGCATAGCGAGCATAATCAGTAGTCTGATTATAAATACCAACATCTATGCCCACGTAATAAAGGTCAGGACGGGCAGTTTTAACTAAATATGGACTATTGTTACCACAGCCAACATCTAAAATTTTACCCCTTCCTACAATGGAATCTAGAAAATGATAACGTCCTTTGGGTTTTAAGACCTTGTACCCTGTCTTATAAATAAATTGTCCAATTCGACTAGGCATAAAACTAGTTAAATTATGATCGTTATTAAGTATATACAAAAGGCCAATAAAAGACAATTAAAACTCCTCTAAATTAGGCCGAGCCAGCTCATACATCGTCTCTACCTGGACAGCGTTTAGGGCGCCTTGCCATATTGTTAATTCATCAAGTTCAAATGGCCAATTCTCTTGTTCTATGGTCAGAGAGGTCAACGGATTATTAAGCCACAGCGCCTCGCCCTGCCAATAAAGACGACCATCTAAATATAAAGATAGACGATAAGCATAAGAATCATAAACTAAAACTGTCTGATGCCACTTGGCATCTTCAATGCGGCTGTCTACGGGGTACCATCTGCCACCATTATAATAAATACCCGCGCCCCAAGTACCAACCACCATTCCAAATAGTGCTTGACCGTTTAGGTCGCGTAAAACAATACCACCTCGACTCTCATTGGGGTATGAGCTACTATGCCACCATAAAGATAAAGATACATCCTGGTTATTAATGACCGGAGACAATGTAGTCTGCGGATCATTAGGATGTCCTATCCGTACTCCCAAATTAAAAGGACTGTATACCCAACGACCAATTGGAGATAAAGCAGCGCGCTGTAAATTATCATAAGCTATATCGCCATCACCATCATCAAAAGCCCAATAATAAACAGCGACTGGCGCAAGTTGCTCAGGACGATTAAGTCGCGGGCTTAAAGGTAAAGACAATTGCTGAAGACGACGCACCTCAGCTGGGCTTAAAACCCGTTGCCAAATTGCCAGTTCATCACGGTCAATGGGCCAATTCTCGTCAGCTAAATCCAGCCTAGTAATCATCCGCGGTGGATTATAGTCAGCGGCCATCGTCCACTTTAATTGCCCATCAACATATAGTTTAAGCTGGTTATTCTCTTGACTGGCCACTAAAAGATGCCAATTAGCATCCTGCGGCAGAACATCTAAAATAATATAATACTGGCCATAATGCCAAAATTGGACTGACCCCATTGCTGAAGGAGTAAGTCCAAAGATGATCTGGCCATCCGCACCCACGAGATACTCATGACCTCGACCTTCATTAGGATAAGAAGCGTTGCGCCACCAGTAAGCCAGGGTTACAGCTGCTGGATCAATAGCTGGGCCCAGGTTTAGACTCACTGCCGGCCGTTCCCAGGTCTGATAGGCAGCGCAGCCAAAATAGCCCACGCGCCATAAAAAGGGCTGATTTATAATATTAGCCTGGCCCGCCCAGTCTTGAATTGTATCCCCTAAACATTCATCAAAATGCCAAAGATGGGCTAATCCAACACTTAATGAATCCTCATCAAATACTTGATGCTTGCCCGAACGAGGTCTTACCTCAGGCTGATCAACAAAATCATCTAAATTATTATCTGTATCCCAACCTCGTCCTAAATTAGCTTCATTACCTCCCGGCCCTAAGCTAGAAGCCGTAGAATTAGGTCCGGCCTTACGTTCTAAACTATGGCCAGCCGCTAAATCGGCTAAAGCCGGCTGACCTTCCGGATCGCTAGCCTGATTATATCCTACCTTGTCTAAAACATTATCCTGGCCATCTACTAACCGTATATGACCTCCGCTATCGGCTAAGCCCCAATTACTTAAATGCTGGTAGTCGGGAATAGTAAGACCAGCATAATCAGCGCTAGCTAACAAAAAATAGCTATGAGCCTCAATATAACTACCCTCTGGCAAACCATCACTGCCTAAACGATTAATCCAAGCTAAACCTTCGGCCGATTTACTCTGCAACCGCCAGCCAGTCAAGTCAACGGTTTCATTGTTAGGATTATAGAGCTCAACAAATTCATCACTCGCTCCGCCTGATCCCCGAGTCGCGAATTGGCTAATAACTATCTTGGGCGGCGGACCGCTAGGTTGAGCTATAAGGGTGGTATAAGTATCAGCAGAGGAATTAGAAGGCCAATTTTCCCAATTACCCACTAAATCGCGAGCCCGCACCCGAAAAGAAACTTTTTGACCAACATTAAGGGGCTCATCAAAAATAGTACTAGTATAATTTACCTCTTCCAGCCAAGGCTGCCAGGATCCACTGCCAACTCGATACTGAACATCAAAGACTAACTGACCACTAGGCTCACTGCCCAAATCTTCTCCCAACCACGCTACTACAAACCCTGTCTCTGTAACAGTTTCTGGCAAAGCCACCATACTGGAGCTAGGTTTAGTTTTATCTAACACAATGATAAAGGTGGAGGTTGGTCCAGTTTGGCCAGCCGGACTCATAGCGACAATAGCAATATTATTACGGCCCTCAGTAAGACTAACGGCTGAACGCCATTTACTATCGGCTAAAGACTGGGCTGTGCGACCATTGACTAGCACTTTAGCGTCATTGTCCACGAAACCACTAATAGTTAGTGAACTAGAACTAGTAAACCACGGATCTGTCGGCGGATAATCAATCACTACCTCGCCCGGCGGTGTATTGTCTAAAACTGTCCAACTAGCGCTTAATTTAGCTGAATAATTGCCAGCCCTATCACGCGCCCGCACCACCAGCTCATGCTTACCGGGCGATAAATTATTATAGGTTAAATTAGACGGACAAGGTTCCTCCCCGCCACCATCAAGATCACAAAATAATTCACTGGCCTCATTAACTTCCACCGCAAAAACAACCTTGTCACCGGCAACAGTACTAGAGGGTTTAGTTAGCCAACTAATCGTGGGCCGCTCCTTGTCAATCAGCCAAGAAAACACCACCGGCGTCGGGTCAACATTAGAAGCTTCATCAATGGCTCGCACTTTCAAAGTATAAGATCCGGCAACTAAATTTTTAAGCTCATAATCAGCGGCACATTTTTTCCAGTTCTGGTCATTAAGCTGACATTCAAAAGTGCCAGGTTCATTAGAAATTAACAAAAATTGAGCTGTACCAGTATTAATTACCGCCGGCACTTCAGTTTTAATGGTAGTTTCGGGCGGTTGCCGGTCAGCATTGGGCTGGCTAGAAGTAGTATTAGTCTTAACGGTAGAAGTATTAATATTACTACTAGTACTAGCGGTGGTTGTTGTTTTAGAACTTGTAGCCGTATTAGGACTATTAGAGACAACCCCACTAGTGCTAGTCGTTGATGAGGTGGATAGGATTGGCTGAGCTTGACAGCGACTGCTATAAATACCTAATTTAGCCTGTTTAGCCGTTTCACCAGCAGTAATAATTTCTTGCCGTCTCGCCTGATCTTTAGCTAAAGGACAATTTAATTGGTTGGCTGTACAAAAAAATACTTGAGCCAATCCTTCCAATGCCAATTCTTTATTAACAAAAACATCACCAGCATAAACATAACGCAGTAGACGACCATAACTATCCTTATCTCCTCCGCTATCGGCTACTAACTTAAGCGGCCCCCCTGCTAGCAAACCCTGATTACGGCTCTTAGCTTCTTCAGCTAGACACTCGCTAGCCTTATTAGAAGTAGAGGCTAATTCTGGAGCATCAATACCTAAATACCGCACTTTTTCCCCAGTAGTAAGCTCGATGGTATCGCCATCAATTACTCTTTTAACTCCTAAATTAGACTTTGGTTCATCTACTCCTGTCTTCGGGGTTGAGCTAGTCGCCACTAAATTAGCCTCCACTTTAGATGTAGCGCTACTAGGGGTCAATACGGTTGTCGCCCCTGAGGTCACAACTATAGAATTAGTAGCCGCTAAAGTAGAGGAAACTACGGCTGGAGATGATCCTAAATCATTACTAACTTTAGCCGGATTATCTATAATCTCAACCGGCGCCTCGCTACTGCCCTGAATAGTTGAACGCCAGCGAGTTAACCACGATGTTGTCTCAGACACAACCCCAGGATCGGCTACGGCTTCAAAAAAAAGACGCAGCAACTCTGCCCCATAACCAACAGTCAGGGGCGTAATCTGCGACCAATAATCACTAAGCACTAGATCATCTAAGATAAAACGGCGACGCGCTTCATTATAATAAGCTAGCCTATATCCCCGATAAATAATATATCCACTCTCCGAAGGCCAATCTTTAATAGCCGGTTTATCTGGCCAATCACCGGCCTGAGCCGGACTATTAATTGTGTCTTGGCTAAAATAATTAACATTAACAGCACTGGCTAGCTGGCGAAAACAATCACGGTAATCTTGACACCGCGGCCGTACTAAGGCCGACAAAACCGCTAAGTCCCCATGATGTTGAAACACCCAATTTTCTAGAGCATCTCCTAAGACATGAGGGTCGTTGCGGCTGTGGGCTGGTACGCTAATATCTTGTAAGACATGAAGCACATGTCCCAAATTAATGAAGGCCGTCTCATAATTTCCTTTCCGGTAAGCTTCAATGGCTTGGTACCAGCTAAAAGCTGAACCATAGATGAGATTAGCTTGCGCGCCTGGCGACATCGCCCAATCTGGCGCTGTTTCTAAAGACATTAAATGATAGCTACCAGCACTTAATGGCCGATCGGTCTGGGGCCACCAAAAATGATTCATTGTCCTTAGGACTGGTTCATCCTCAGCCGCGGCACCAGTAGCTAGCCATTTTAATTCTTGGTCACTAATTAATGGACGGAAAGCTAGATTATATACCTGAACTGACCAACTGGTAAGTCGGGGGTGAGTAATATTATGGTCATAGGCTAATGCCGGCTTACAACCCATAACCAACAACAAAGACAATAAACTAAGCCACCAGTGGCTCTTTCCCCTCCTTAACATAAATTTTAATAAATATCGCCAATTTGCCACCGGCCAGCTAAATTCTGGTAAAGTTCAATGCGGCCGGTAGTGGTGGCGGTAGAATAACTTAAAACGGCCCGCTTCTTACAAGCCATAGCGTCAGACAGACAATCACCAATAAATACCAAGGTGGTAGTCTCAGGCAAACTTTGATCTAGGGCCCACAGGGCTGGGTCTTCCCAGGCTGTTTGAAAATACGGCCGCCTCACTCCAATCACATAGGCTAGGGCCGTATCACGCTCTCCTGCCTGCAAGGCCTGCCAAAACCCCTTGTAGGCTGTCTCAGGGCTATCCCCGCCCAAACTAGTCCGCGCATCATCTAAAAAAGGTGCCTGCCATTGACGCCACCTTATTCTCTCTAAAATGGTTGGCCCTAAAACTAGCCCCGCTAAAATAATAACCAAAACTAATCCAATAATTATCCATAAATAGGGTTGAACTAATATTTTTTTCAACTTATTAACCATATAAATAATGGCGGGAAAATTATTAAGTCGCCCGGTCGGTCTAGCGCAGAATTAACGCTCCCCCCTTAAACGTTATTCGGCCAAACCGACCAGGCCACTTAACAAAACAATCCGCGAGCGGATTGTTTAGCCCCCTCCTTAAAAAATATAATTATTAATTATTAATCACTTACAAACTATTCTGTTGCCATTGTCTCCTCACTAGTAGACATTAATGGCGGCGCATAACCTGGCCAATCTTTAGTCCAGTATTCATTTTGCCGCATTACCGCATAAGCATCACCTGGATTACCTAAATAATAACGTTTGCCATCACCAGCCACATACCAGGCAGATTTATCACCCTCAATCTGTAACAAAATTTTACCCTTGACAGTATTGACATATTGCGGATTAATGGGTAGCATCCCCTCACCTAAAGGATTATAACCACGCAACCATTCAACCTTGTCATCATAACCGTCACCATCAGTATCCGCCTTGTTAGGATCACTACCAAGCGAACGTTCAATAGTGTCGGATAAACCATCGTCATCGCTATCTTCTCCGCCCAGATTAGCATCAGCCAAGGGAATACTCATTAAATTCTTATTAGTCACCCCCGTACCCAATTTAACAATCAGGCCATAGATATTGGCATCAGCTAGATTCAAATTCATCCGGCATTGCTCACTAGTTTGCTCTAGGGCTGTCTTTTCTGTTAATAAATTCTGGTACGCCGTAGTTTTTTCTTTAAGCTGACTGTCGGCAGATTGCATTTTGCGAGCACTCTCGGCTAACTCAGCCTGTATCTTGGCTAAATCTTGCTTTTTCTGCTCTAATTCAGTCTGAGCCGCCGTCAGCTCGCCCTGCGCTCCCTCTAAACTTTGTTTAACTTGACTAATTTCTAATACCAACTTAGTGTTATTGTTATAAATCCGCACCATAATCGCCACCGCGGCAATAACAATTAAAACGACCACGGTATAAAATAAATAACGTTGCAGACGACGGACTTTAATCTCCTTCATAACTTGCTCAGAAGAGACTACTGGCTGGCCGCAGTGGGGACAGACAGTACTGTCATCCGGCATCTGACGATTGCACCTAGTGCAAATCATAAATTGGGGGTTAAGTTAACTTACTGCCATTATTATAATCTAAATTAACAAGTTGGGCAAATAATTTTTTTTAGCTAATAATAAAGCAGTTTTTAAGATGAAATCTAAAACAAGTAAATAAATATCATTTTGAGGGAACATTAAACAAATTCTTCTTGCTTTTTTGTGTATGACGATTATAATAAAATTATATGACCATAAAGGGCAAAATTAGACAAATTATTCTCCTCCTGGGTGATTGGTTATTATTATATCTGAGCTTATTTCTGACCTTAGTGATCCGACGCCAGCACTGGCCAGAACCAAATATCTGGCATGACCATCTAATAGTTTTTAGTTGGATCTTCATCCTGTGGCTCCTCATTTTCTATATTGCCAATTTATATAATCTCAACATCCTTGCCAAAGGACCACGCTTTACTGAACGCGTCCTCAGAACTATTGCTGCATCCGCCATCCTGTCGCTAATCATTTTTTATCTCTGGCCCCAGGCACGGATTACTCCTAAAACTAATCTGGCCATTTTTACCGGCATCTATACTCTGGCTTTTCTTACTTGGCGTCATCTCTGGCGTCATAATCTACGCCAGGCCCTGCCGCGTAATAACGTCCTGCTTATTGGCTATGACCACATGGCTGAAGAACTATGGCAAGTATTAAGCTCAGCGCCCCACCTTGGCTATAATCCTAAGCTCCTCTTTAACTATGAGCCACCCCAACAATCTATAGCTAGCTGGGAAATTATTAGTGACCCCGACAAACTAATGCCGGCCATCATTAATAATCATATTAATACCATTGTCATTGCTGAACGGTACCGAGCTGACAGCCGGTTAAATCAAATCCTCTTTGACCTGCTACCACTCAAACTAACCTATCTCACTTTACCCAATTTTTATGAACAACTAACTGGCAAAGTACCAATAAGCGCCATTGGTCAACTATGGTTTCTGGAAAATCTTAATTTAGTAGATAAACGCTGGTATCTAGCCCTGAAACGAGGCAGTGACTTTATCATCGCTGCTCTTGGCTTTATTATTACTTTACCGCTTTGGCTAATTATTGCTCCACTCATTAAAATAACCAGCCACGGCCCAATTATTTTTAAGCAACAGCGAGTCGGCCGAGATAGTAAGCCCTTCATAATTTATAAATTCCGGACGATGAAGATAGAAGATAATAATTTCCAACCAGTCGGCGACCATGACAAACGAATTACTCCGGTAGGCCGCTTCCTAAGACAAACTAGGTTAGATGAATTACCACAATTTATTAATATTTTAAGAGGCGAAATGAGCTTTATTGGACCACGGCCAGAGCGGCCAGAATTAGTCCAAGAATTAGCCCGTCAAATTCCTTTTTATAACATCCGCCATTTAATTCAGCCGGGTGTTACTGGCTGGGATCAAGTCTCGGGTGAATATCACTCCCCCTCGCTAGAAGATACCTATAAAAAACTCCAATACGACTTATTTTACCTTAAGCATTGCTCTATCTATCTAGACTCAACTATTATTCTAAAAACTATCGCCACAGTATTATCACGAGGTGGCAAATAATCATTTCTTGACAATTATCGTCTCAAAATGATACGATTATAAGGTTAAAATGATACGATAATATGAAACAAAAATATTCAAGACAACAAAAGATTATTGACTATTTACTTCAAAAAGGACAAGGAAAATCAGCAGATATTCATAATTACCTTATCAATTATGAAAATCTTTCTCTAATTACTGTCAAACGAGAGTTGTCGTCAATGGTTAACCAGGGTCTTCTTACTATTAAAAAAGCCGGAGCCGCCACTAGTTATACTGTCACTACTTATGGCCGGCTGCTATGGGAAGTAGACCCCCAACAATATTGTCAAATTGAACCTGACCAGCGCTGGGGCAATACCAGTTATAATTTTAATTTATTCTCAGCAATCAATTTCTGTCTCTTTACTCCCCAAGAATATCAGGAATTAGAGCAAGCAACGGCAATCTACAAGGAACGAGCTGCTAAAGTATCACCAACTATTAATCGTAAAGAACTAGAAAGGTTTATTATTGAACTCTCGTGGAAATCTTCCAAAATTGAAGGTAATACTTATAGCCTTTTAGATACTGAACGTTTACTGAAGTATGGCTTAGAAGCACCGCATCATACTAAAGAAGAAGCCACAATAATTATTAACCATAAACGGGCTTTTGAATTTATTATGGAGCATCAAGAATTTTTTCAGACCCTGACAAGAGTAAATTTAGAAGAATTACATAAAATATTAATGCAAGATCTAACCATTAATAATAACTTAAGAACTATAGGGGTGGGTGTCACTGGCTCTCGCTACCGACCGTTAGACAATAAATATCAGATAGCAGAGGCGCTGGAAGACTTATCGCAGGCTATCACTAGACTTAAAACTGGCTATGATAAAGCACTATTAACGTTAGCCGGCATTAGTTATATCCAACCATTTGAAGACGGCAACAAGAGAACAAGCCGCCTAATGGCTAATGCCATTTTATTAGCTCATAATCTAGCTCCCCTGTCATATCGCAGTGTTAGCGAAGAAGAATATAAAGAAGCCACTCTGGTATTTTATGAACTAAATTCCATTGTGCCACTAAAGACAATCTTCATTGGACAATACGAATTTGCTGCCAATAATTATGCCCTCGCTAATTTATAATTTTAGCTACAATACCTTTTAATTTGACTGCTTAACTGCTCAGGAGTAGTGGTTAATAGATCATTAAACACCACATTGGGCAATAAAGGAATCATACAACGGCCATCAACTAGATGATTAGTACTTAATCCCGGCACATAAAAAAGCCGGCTATTAACAAGACAAAAAACTGGCTTATTTAGGGCTATCGCTAAATGGACATTAAAAGAGTCAAGACTTATTAACCCTTGACTATCTTTTAATAAATCAGCTAATTGCGATAGGGATAAATTAGTTAAACAAATAACCCTGTCATTATTGTTTAAAGGCTGAGTTATGGCTGCCAGCCAGTCCTGTTGATTAGCTAGACCGGTTATTACCAAAGAATTATCAGAAAAATTATCTAGGAATATCTGAATAAAAGACAGCCATAAGCTTGGTGACCAGGTTCTTTCAGGATCAAACGATACCGGCGATAAACACCAATAAGGAACAGTTGGTTTTTGCGGGGCAGGAACAAAATTAAAAAATTGTCCCCGTGGCTCATATTTTTTAAGAATTTCTTCTTTAATGTGTAATGGCTTTAACAAATTAAGATAGTTCTCCCACTCTTGCGCCCGTAAATTATAATTAGCTAAATAATTAGCTAAATAACTGGCCTGACTGATGTCAAAAGCGATAAGATAATGACCCAGTCCCCGCCATGGCCAATTACAGCTTGGCCAAAAAGCGCGAGCATTAATAACTATGTCATAATGCTCATGGCGCAGGGCTAGCCAGCTCTTAAAATTACGATAACTAGTCGCTAAGAATTGCCAGGTACGCTTTCCTAATTTAATTTTTTGCCGGCCAGGAATATTTTGTAGCAATAAATCTTGCCAATAATATACCTGCCTAATTGCTGGATTATTGTCTAAAATAGCCTGACCGTGTGGATGAATTAAGTAATCAATGGAGCTTGCTGGATAAGCTTCTTTAATAATAGGTAATAAAAAGGTACAAAATAATAAATCACCTAATTGGTCTACTTTAATAATTAAAATCTTGGGATGATCCACAATGTGTTTAATTGGTCGGGGCCAGATTAATATATCGCCCAGCAATTCAAAGGGCCAGGTTATTAGAAACCAGCAGCCCTTAAATAGTTTAATAACTAACCGTCTAGGACTTACCTTTAGATAAGTATAGTTAGCAATAAATTTGTGCCACAACTTAATATGGCGTTTAAGTTTTAACATAACTAAAAATAACTATAAAAAGAGCTAAAGCACAGACTTATAAAGTTTTTTATAACCATCTATCATCTGTTCAATGTTGTACTCTGCAAGAACTAATTCATAGGCTTTTTCTATTATATAGTCCCTAGCACTACTATCAGAAACTGCCTGTATAATTTTATGAGATAATTCTTGGGCGTCCTCTGCCTTAAACAACCACCCGGTAACATTGTCACGAACTATTTCCCTGACACCATGAACATTAGAGGCTACTACCGGCACTTTAGACAACATAGCTTCCAGTAACACTAACGGCAAACCCTCCCAGTGCGTAGACAGGCAAAAAACATCGCAATAATGAATTAGAGAAGAAGCGTCTGGTTTATTACCTTCAAAAAATATACGTTCTGATAATTTTAAATCGTGGGTCAAACGTTGCAATGAACTTAACTGGGGGCCATCGCCAATAATAACTAAATTAAAATTATTATCCAGAAATTGAAAAGCTTCAATAAGGTTAGCCACATTTTTTTGATAATGCAATCGGCAAATAGTCATTACTAAATATTTACTATGCTGACGTAACTGTTCTAAATCTTTATCGTGTCGCGGTCGGATAGATATAACTCCGTTTTTGATTAACATTATCTTAGGACCCCGGCCTTTCATAACTTTATTCATCAACATATAATCATCTTGGCCAACACAAACAATAACATCCACCAGCCGATTAGTAAGCTTCTCTATAAAAAAAGCAATACGATCTAATAAATGTTTTTTGTGGGCCAAATGAAATCCATGTACTGTATAGATAAATTTAAAATGATAATGCCGCAAACTCAATTTAACCAACTTTACAAAAAGAGCAGCCCTAGTACCATGAGCTTGCACTATATCGGGACGCCATTGCAAAATGGCTTGACGTAAATTCCAAAAAACCGCAAAGAGATTTTCATTTTTTGAATAAAATAACTGAGCTGAACAAGAAAATTGATCTTTAGATGGTGAACAGGGTATGAAAAAAGCAAAATTAAATGTATCTTTAAGTCCCTGATAAATAGATAAAGAAATGACCTCTCCTCCGCTTTTAATTCCCGAGGAGTGGACAACTAGAATTTTAGGCATTGATTCTACGGCTAAAGTTTTCATTTAAGTATTAACTTATCTTTATCACCTAGTGAATCTATTATAGCAACAACATCAATGTAGCTCGAGCATACTTTAATATTTTTGTCCTCTAAAAACTAAAATTGTCTTTTATTGCGGCTGATAAATTAAAAAATTATTTACTTAAACGAGTCTGGCTATTTAGGGCATCACCTGTAATAATAAGGTAAAAATCTCCAATCTAACTTGCTAAAAAATTTAAAACAGATAATATGCTAGCATGATTATTCAAATATAAAAAAACAAAATAAACCTGAAATTAAACTATAAAATACTATATATTTATTTTACCACAATCCTGACCTGCCAACAAATCAACCAAATTGCTACTTAGCTAATTCTAAAAAATGCATAACTTTTTTGCATCCTACTTTTTAGAGGCAGTAAAATTTAAGCTGGTCGCCAAATAACGCAATGGCGTATAATTAATTAGTAATTGATCAATATGCTCCA
>Ga0208195_1003770_pt1 | contig 12558 bp, 8 predicted proteins | sample AD_UKC077_MetaG_FD_184441 | JGI IMG/M metagenome (GOLD analysis project Ga0208195, IMG submission 184441) | Active sludge microbial communities of municipal wastewater-treating anaerobic digesters from USA - AD_UKC077_MetaG (SPAdes) (version 2) | ecosystem: Engineered > Bioreactor > Anaerobic >...
GGAACGGATAACCGCTGAAAGCATCTAAGTGGGAAGCCGTTCTCAAGATTAGATCTCCCTTCCGCTTCGTGCGGACTGAAGGCCTCCTGAAGACTACAGGATTGATAGGCTGGGTGTGTAAGCGCAGCAATGCGTTGAGCTAACCAGTACTAATCGGCCGTGAGGCTTGACCCATTAATCACTCTCTTCCTTTTATTTTCTTTGTTCCATCGGTATCATACCGGGTTTAACCGGACAAAAGAGACGAATGTTCCCGGTGACCATGGCATAGGGGAAACACCCGATCCCATCCCGAACTCGGCAGTTAAGCCCTATTACGCCGAAGGTACTGCGTGGGTAACTGCGTGGGAGAATAGGTAGTTGCCGGGATCATTTCATATTCGAAAAGCCTTCCAGCGAAAGCTGGAGGGCTTTTTCATTATGTGCAAAGCCTGTCTCAGGAAAATCGGATTATGTGATCCATCACCATGCATTTCATCACCACACTCCCATTCCGTTACATACCCCCAGTGAGTTCATCTGTGAGTCCTTATTCATGTAGTCCGGAATACAACCCTCAGTGGTATTAATAAATGAATCATATCAAGATGTTATCTGATGCAAAAAACTCATTGTCGATGACGTTTTCCGCCATAATCATTTTATACTTGAAAAAATTAACCAATCATGTATCAGAGGAGATGTTTGCTATTGAATGGTTCTGTAGTCTGATAGAGGGGTCGTGAAATGCTATTTCATGGGTCAGAACAAAAACTCCGCATGCCTTGTGGCGTACCTTCTCTCCTTTCGAAAACCGATGTCTATCCATGTCCGGCAACACTGATCATGAGGGGAACAATATCAGTGACGAAACGGCCCCTGTTTTTTCTCTTCACTGAATAGACGACCGCCATTACGACCGGGATCCAGGTCGATGATTGAGCGGGAAAGACATAACGGTGGAGATGCCATCCAAGAAGGGCCCCGGAGCATAGAAGCCGTTTGCATCAATTGATTTTTCCGCCGTAGAGGAAAGTTCGAACCATATATAGATGAATTTTATTTTTTTGTTGTGAGGAGGTACGAGAGATGAAAAACGCTTGTTTTCTGATTGCAGCAGTCTTGTTTGTTCTTGATAATCCGAGCCCTGCATCGGCAACCCCGATATTGTTTGACTGGGCGTTCAACATAAACGGGGTGATCTATGAATCATGCGCGGGCGACGCTTTGCCCGACAGTTTTGATGACTCGGGGTTTGATTGGGACAGCGGGTTGGGGGTCCTGAAGATTATCTACGATCCGGGTCATACTGGTACCTTTCGCATCGTCTCGTTTTTTGATCATGATGTGGATGCTGATACGACCTCTTTCTACAATGAATATGGATATACGGGCGGCAATTTATCATCAGGACAGATGTGGGAGATTGATGAGCCCGGATACATATATGGGGATATTTACGATCATATATCAGAAGGTCTACTTGATAATACGAACGGTGTCACCGCAGGGCTTGAAAGTGATGTCTCTCTTGCCATCGGGTGGACGTTAACACTTCAAGATTTCGAATATTCAACGCTTTCTTTCTATCTGACACAAGACCCATCTTTTCTTGTAGACTATGGTGGTTTTGTTCTTGCGCAGACCGATGTAAAGACCAACGAAACCCTCTACTTCTATTCCACTCTTGATATCCATGAATATATCCCGGTTCCTGTGCCCGAACCTGCTAGCGCGCTACTCACGAGCATAGGCATTGTAGGGCTCGCGGCATACAGAAAAAGAGCTCTGTTTCGGTTCAGAATATCTGGCATCGGGATTATCAGATTTAAAACATAGCTTATATGATGTCGATGGGTTGGATGTTGTTCTCTGCCTGGATGTTTATGAAGAGGGGGTAAATTATGAGGAGTCATATCCTTCGGATGCTCGAGTATCAAAATAAGATCGTAGTCATTCTCAGCGTTCTGCATATATTCATTTTCACCGGAAGTTGCCAGGAAGGCCGTGCAAATCTGAACGACTCGATTTTCGCCATCCAGTATGCCCTGCGCCTTATGTGTGCGTCTACAGCATATGCTTCAGAGCCTGTAGCTATAGCTGGCGAGTATGGCCCTTTTCTGAAAGATCAGCTTCTTGGGCGAAATGCTATTCTTGATGGCTCACAGTCTTTTGACCCTGATAACGATGGTCTAGATTATACATGGTATGGGCCCTTCCAGACCGCTTCGGGAGAGAGTCCAGATGTCTTTGTCCCCGAAGGGACTTATATTGTCTCGCTTATTGTCAGTGACGGGGATTCCCTTTCAAAAGCAGATAGCACGATTATCACGGTAACTCCCTGTTTTGATTTCATCGTAAGGTCAAAACGTGGCCAATCCCAGCCATCTTGGACGCATATCCCAGGTACCGAGCGATATGATGTCTATCGTGCGGATGAGGACGACCCATTCACTTTTATTAAGATTGCCGAAACTACATCCACCTATTCAACATATCTGGATCGGACCGTCCAGAATGAAAAGACCTATTTGTATCTTATAGGGGCCTTGTCTCAAGGCGCATGGTGTTACTCAAAAGTCCAGAGCACCCATCCTACAGTTGAGAGAACGCAGGGATTAGTAAACTATGATCCGGTCATCTATTCTCCGCCCATATCTCATGGAACGGCGGGGATACCCTACAATTACCATGTCCTGGCGACCGACCCGAACGAGGATTCTCTCACCTATGTATTGGTAAACGCTCCTGAGGGTATGGAGATAAACCAGGCCACAGGGCTGATATCGTGGGTTCCGGAATGTGCTGGAGCCTATGATATAACGGTTCAGGCACATGATTCAAAAGAGGGCACCGACACACAGACGTGGAGTATCACCGTGGGTGATACCGCGCCGCTCAACCGCTCGCCTGTCGCCCATGCAGGCGGCCCCTATGCCGGCGCCGTCAATCAGGAGATCGAATTCGACGGATCAGGCTCTCATGACCCTGACGGCGACGACCTCACATATCTGTGGGACTTCGGAGACGGGGCAATCGGCAACGGCCGTTCACCCATCCATGGCTATCAGGAGCCGGGCACATATCCGGTGGTTCTTACGGTAAATGACGGGAATGGCGGTTCGTCCACGGATACCACCACTGCAACCATTCACCATCCGCCTGTGGTAAGTATTTCAGCCGACCCTGGAGAAATACTCGGAGGCGAGTCTTCGATTCTCATCTGGACGTCGGAGCATGCCGACAGTGTGAGCATCGACAATGGGATCGGGGCTGTCGATCTCAGCGGCTCAACCACCATTGCGCCCACGGCAACGACAACGTATACAATAACCGCCGCTGGCCCCGGAGGCGAGGCGACAAACAGCATCACGGTCACAGTGTATTATCCTCCCACAGCGAGCATCTCGGTGCACCCGGACAACATATCTGCCGGAGCGTCAGCTGTTCTCGAGTGGACATCTTCCCATGCCGATATGGTTGTCATCGACAACGGTATCGGTGATGTCAGCTCGATGCCGAGCGGCTCTCTGATCGTCTCGCCAGCGACCACAACGACCTACACGATTACAGCTTCGGGTATCGGCGGTTTCGCAACAGACAATGCAACGGTGACAGTATCACCTCTCCCGCATCTCAATATCTCGGCCGACCCTGTTGCCATAACCCGAGGGGAGTCTGCAACGCTGACCTGGACCTCCGAGAATGCGACCTCCGTCAGTATAGATCACGGGATAGGGACAGTCGAGTCCCAGGGTTCCCTGCAAGTGTCTCCTACTGCAACCACCACATATACCGCCGCCGCAGCCGGATCGGGCTGCATGGTCTTCGACAGCGCCACGGTGATGGTCGTGAACCCGCCGACAATACACATCACTGCAGAGCCGGCAACGATCATGGAAGGCGAATCCGCAACCATATCCTGGTCATCGGAAAATGCCGCCGGCATCACCATCGACAATGGGATTGGGGCGGTGGATCCGCAGGGCTCGATACCGGTGTCTCCGCTGAAGACCACAACATACACCGCGACAGCGACATCTGCTGAAGGAACCGGTACGGACAGCGTTACAGTGACCGTAATCCATCCGCCGACAGTGAGCCTGTCAGCCGATCCAGCAAGTATCATCGCGGGGACATCGACGCTTCTGACATGGTCATCGACACACGCCGACTCTGTTTTCATTGACAATGCCATAGGCTTGGTAGATGCCACCGGTTCAATCATCGTATCTCCCGGAGCATCCGCCACTTATGTGATTACTGCATCAGGACCGGGCGGCACTGCTGTCGACACAGTGACCGTCAGCGTCCACCAGAAGCCAACCGTGAATATTTCTGCATCCCCGAACCCGGTTGCGGCAGGTGAAACCGCCATACTGACATGGTCGTCGACAGATGCCGACACCGCCTTCATAAACCATGGCATCGGCCCGGTGGGCGTCAATGGTTCCGCGGAGGTTGATCTCCAGGAGACAACCGCCTACACTATTACGGTTACCGGCCCTGGCGGCACGGCTACGGACAGTGTGATCGTAGTGGTGAACGAGAGGCAGGGAGAAAATTTCGGATATGCATTCATCCCCAACACCTGGGAAAACGATGTATCGGTGATCGATCTGGAAACAAACACGGTCGTTCAACGGATCAAGGTCGGGTTAGAACCGTATGGTGTTGAGGTAAGCCCTGACAGCGAACGGGTGTATGTCACCTGTGATCAGGGAGGGATTTATGTCATTGATATTGTCTCAAAAACGGTTGTCGGCACGATCGACGTAACGGCAAGCTGCGTAGCAGTGAGTCCGGACAGCTCAACAGTATACGCGGTCTGCCCGTATGATAATGCTGTCTCGGTCATCGATGCATCTTCGTATGCCATCATCGATATAATCGATGTCGGCGCGACGCCGCATGGCATCGCGATGAGTCCGGACGGATCGACTCTCTATGTGACGAATATCGAGGACAGCAGTGTGTCGGTGATCGATGTTTCCAGCGGATCGGTAATCGAGACAGTATGGCTGGCCCCATCATGCGCCCCCCTTGATGCAGAGATGATGCCTGATGGATCCTGTGTGTATGTGGTGTGCTCGTTCGATCACACTGTCAGGGTTATCGACTCGATCACGAACGTTGTTGTAAGCGAGATCCCCATCATCATATTGGATGGCTATACCTATCCACGTTATGTCGCCTTCAGCCCCGATGGCTTATATGCATATGTATCTGATGTCTCAGGCTATCTGCTCGTCGTGGATACTTCGATCGCCGGGATAGTGGGCCACGTCCGGCTGGATGAGGGAATTACCGATGTCGACGTCACACCGGACGGCAGATATCTGTATGTGCCCAATACACATACCAGTTGCGTGACGGTTGTTGATGCCGCCCTGCGAAGCGCTGTGCTCAGCATAGACGAAGATCTGAGCTGTCCCTTTACCTGCGGGCATTTCATCGCGCTCAATAAGTTCAAGGTGAGCGGAAGGGTCATCTCATCCTCGGGCAGTACAGGGATCGAAGGCGTAAAACTGGCCCTGGGCAATGGAAATATCATGACAACAGCGATCACGGACCGCGAAGGGAGATATACCCTTGCAGCGCCCAGCGGCACACACACCGTGACTATTGCAAAACCCGGACACATATTTTCCCGGGATTCAATGACGGTAGTCGTGAATAATGGAAATATCGAGGTCCCCGATATCGAAGTGATACTCGGAGTCGATATTATTGCAGATCAGGATACAATCATCTCCGGTGAGTCCGCAGTCTTGGCCTGGAACAGCATCAACGCAGAACATCTTTTTATAGACAACGGCATTGGAGACGTCGGTGCGAACGGTTCAGTAACCATCTCGCCTGATGAGTCGACTACGTACACGATAACAGTGGAAAACAATCAAGGGCTCACCGCTCAGACAAGCACGACGATAACCGTGCACCAGCCCCCAGAAGCGATCATCTACGCTGATTCCATCGACATCACGAAAGGGCGGTTGGCTGTTCTCAGCTGGAGCTCGACAGACGCATATGAGGTGAGCATAGACAACGGCATCGGACGAGTGGTTCCCAGCGGCTCGATCAGAGTCAAACCCGAAGAGACGACGACATACACCATCACAGCGACCGGATACGGCGGAACCGTTACCAGCACCGTCACCATAACCGTGACAGTTCCGGTCATAACCATCACCTATCCTGAAGAAGGCGACACTGTCTTCCGGCCGGATACCCTGGTGAAGGGCATTATAAACCACACCTTGACAGGAGAGGTGGGGGTCATGGTCAATGGTGTGCCGGCCATGGTCTCCGGCAACGAGTTCGCTGCGAGCCATGTCAGCCTCGCCGATGGAGAAAATATTCTTTATGTCCGTGGAGTCGATGCACTGGGAAACACGGGAGAGGCCGAGGTCAGGGTGTATTCCGAAAGCCGCGGGCCGTACATCCTTATATCATCCGACGACGAACTCGGGGTGTGTCCCCTGGAGACCACCCTGAGAGTCGAGCCGGGATTCGGTTCGGACATCACGACGATCTCGTATATGGGGCCGGGCCAGGTCGACATCATCGAAAGCGAGGCGGACGGCGAGTATGAGATATGCATCGCCGGCGAGGGGCTATACTATTTTACGGCGGAGGTGTCAACGGAGAGTGGAGACTTCATTGACACGGTCTGTATCATGGCCATGGACAAGGACAGCCTCGATGCCGTGCTCCGGGCAAAATGGGAGCTCATGCGCACAGCCCTGGCCGGCAATGAGCTGGATACAGCCGCGGCCTGCTTCAGCAATACAAAAAGAGCGGCAAAACGCAACGCCTTCGGCGCCTTGACAGAATCCGAACGACTGCATCTGGTCCAGGAACTCGAGGACATCGAGTTCATAAAAATGACGGGCCGCTCCGTCGAGTATGACATAAGGATATTCAGAGATGGGAATGAGTATTCTTTTTACCTGCTGTTCGAGATGGATGAGGACGGGCTGTGGAAGATCGTAGGGTTCTGAGGGTTGTTCCCATAAACATACTCATGCACTGGAGCGATAAGAACAAGGGCATTGCGCTTGATTTGCCATGGCCGCTCAGGAGGAGAGAAGAATGAAGACAACGATCAGGCTTATCCTGTGGATCGTGCTTATCATATTTATACCTCGAATCGTGGTTGGCTGCACATGGTGGGGCAACAAGACGTACAGCGGCAGAGTGATCGATGCGGACACGCTTGAGCCGATCGAGGGGGCCGCGGTGGTGGCGGTATGGCACAAGAGCTGGCCGGGCATAGGCGCAGGTGCAGACACAAGGTTCAAGATGGCTCGGGAAGTGCTCACCGATGCGAATGGTGAATGGAGTATCAAAGGGCCAAGGGGGAGCTGGGGTCATATTTTACCCTTGGAATTCATGTATTGGATTTTGTACATACATTACACGAATCCGCCCGAGTTTATCTTTTATAAGCCTGGACATCGGAGATTGGATAGAGGCGGAGGAATGCTTGGATGTTTTATAGCCTATCCATATGTTGATCAAAGAGTAGAGGGTGTTGTTCTGGAGCGTGAAGCGGATACTGAGGAGGAACAGAGGCGTTATTTCAGAGAATACGGTGCCACTACAAGACCTTTTATTCCGTTGAAAGATCCCGAAAGAAAGCTCAGATCGTTGTGTTTTTCATTTACATATTCACAAAACGTAATGAAGATCGGGCGAGTATGGCCATTTGATCAATATACGGTAGTTGGGCTGAAGAAAGCGGAGACGTGGGAGGAGCGAAGGAGAGCCAGATCATTTTCAATTAGCAAAACAACACCTGCTTTGAGGGAAATGTTTGAAATGGAAGACAAATACTTATGGGGGAGGGACAAATCGAAATGAAAACATGTTTATCATCCGGTATTTTTGCGATATTTTTAATATTATTCACTATAACAGGATCTTTTTCATGCTTTTCGTATGAAAAACATGATCATGAAAAGATTCATGAGTTTATTTTAAATAATCATATCAATGGATTTTCGATAGACGAATACTTGCGGTGTTATTTAGGACTTGAAAGAGGGAAAGATGAAGTTATTGCCAGAACATGGTGGATAAGTTTCTCTGGGTATGAGTTGAGCTTGGGCAGGCCAGAAGAAATATCAGTTCTCAAGTGTTTCACGAACGGCGGAAGATATGAGGACAATCCCTCCTTGAGGTCTGCGAGACATTTTCACAATCCACTCCTGCAGTGGAGTGAAGCAGGTTTTAAAGAGTTGGGCTCCTCCTCTATTCTCTGGGCGCAGTGTGATAACCAGTCCTATGGCAAATACAGCTGGAAAGACGTGCGTTCATATCTTTATGAAGCGCTCACTGCATCTAGTCCAGATGAACAAACAAAGAATTATGTGAAGACCTTTGAGGGCCTTGGCAGGCTGATGCACCTTATACAGGATGCGTCTGTACCGCTGCATACACGTGACGATTCTCATATGTTAGACAGAAAGAATTATGAAAAATTCGTAACAAAAAATTGGGACAATAAATGGTTGAAGAATGGTGAAGATGAAAATGAGAGCTTATATACATACGATGAAACTGTCCTAGGCATACTTCCCGTACCGAACAATCTCCTTCCCATTGCCCGGATTGTAGACACAGACCGATATGTCGGTTCAAATCCTGATGTTACGATCAATCAGCCCACAGGCCTTGCAGAGTATTCCAATGCAAACTTTTTCAGCAGGGACACGATATTCAAAACAAACAAGTTTCCCTATCCGAGCAGGGACAGCGTCGGGTCTTCTGTCGACATGCCGGTGCCCGACCCCAGCGATTCGTCGAGAACCGTAAGCAGACAGTTTTTTGTGAAGACGTGCCATGGGGATACGGGATACCGGCTCTGCACCGTGCCTGTATATGATGAATGGATGACAATGGATTCGATGCTCGACAACAATGTTTACGATGATTATGCCCAGCGTCTCATCCCACGCGCGGTGAGCTATTCGGCAGGGCTCCTGAAGTATTTTTTCCGCGGCACGATCGATATCGAATCGTTTGCCGTATCAGATACAGGTGGGGAAGGAGGCGCTCAGCTCATCGTCTCCGCCCGGAACACTTCGGGCGGAGAAGACGGTCTGGAGGAGATGAGCGATGGAAGCATCGAGCTGGCCATTCACTACTGGCCCGCCGATGATAAATACCAATATCTCGTTCTCCCGGAAGCGAACGGTGTCGGCACAATAGAGAGAGAACCCACCGAGCTCGTGTTCGACCTCGGCGATAACCCGCCTCCGATTTTTGCCGAAAGGTGCTCCTTTTATCTGGTATACCGCGGCGAGCTCGGTGCGGAAAAAGACGCTGTGTGTGTAGGTCATGCAGCAAACGAAAACAAAATAGCAATGTCTCTCCCTGAGGCAGGCGTCTATGCCCAGCTGTTGTCAGAACCCGACCGGCCGGACTCACAGGGCTTCGACCATATCAGGATCCTGGCTCAGAACGTAACCGATGGCGGTGTGGAGATGCCGGACGGCTCGATCGAGCTCGTCGTACAATATCGGGTGTCGGATTATGATCCCTTCACGCCGCAAATCTCTTATCCGGATCCGTTCGACAACCGTGTTCGCTATTGCACAGCGTCCACGGATATTCGATCCATTCCGAGAGACCGGCCGGTCGAGATCGATTTCGATCTGGGCGACAGCGGAGTGCCTTTATGGGCCTACGACATCTATGCATACGTGGTGTACCGTGGTGCGCTGACGCTGGGCAATGAGCTGATCGGAGAATACTCCCAGGCCGTAGGTTTCAGGGACATCTCCGAACCGACGCCTGTCACGGTCGTGAACCATACCGACAAGGTGAATCTTTTCGGACAGTGGTACGATACCGGTCTTGATGCACTGGACGCGGTGGATGGCGGCAGCAGCGGCAACGGAAACGGCTATGGGGACGAGCACACGGTCTTCCCCCGGACCTTTGAAAATGTGTATGTAAGGTTTTCCCCCGACGACGGAATAGCGCGGTATGCCTCACCGGACCCGGGCCGGCATAACTACTGCATACCCCGTATCAGGGCAGGCCGCTATGTGCAGTCGTATGTCCTCAGCGACTATGTCTTTAGATTGAGCGGCTCCTCCTTCTCGACCCAGAGAACCAATCCGTTGGATATGATGCATGTAGCTTATAAGCAAAACCTCTATACGGCCCGAGGTGTGAAAAGACAGGTGGAGTTCAATCCAGACACAGGGGGAACTATATTCCGTATTCCAAGCCCTCGAGAGATCAGAGGAGTAAATTTCTATGGGTATCCGATAAACTACGGCCTGACGAAATATCCTGAGCAGTCTCTGGTTTCTTTAGCCACGCTGTATTCACAGATGCCAGATCTCAGGGATGAATATGCGGATGAAGAATAACAGGCCGGATGAGGAGGCATAAACAAATGAGGATGATTTCAATCACGGTTATTTTGTTTGCGGTCATTGCTGCGGGCGAAGCATGGACCGGGAGCTTCACGGTCATTGCGGTTCGGAATGACGCTTCAGCCGTTGTTTTGCTGGATCAGGACACCGGCCGGAAATGGGAAGCGGCGGCAGGCGATGCGGTTGACGGATGGACGGTTGAAGAGATCACCGCCGATATTGTCACTCTCAGCAGGCCCGGCGATGGCGGATTGACGCTGACAACAGAAATACCTGTATCTCCCGAGCCCATCGCGGTTCCCGTCACATCCGCCGGCTCCCTGTGAGAGATGGGCGGAACACCTTCCAGCTTGAAGCTCCTGTCAGTCGCCGAAGAGATCAGCGCCCCGAAAAAGATGCCGACAACCAGCATGAATTGCCAGTCGAAGCGGACCTTCTCCTTGGTGAAGTACTCGTTTGCCGCTACGCGCTCAGGCGCCGCCGCCCGCTCGAGCAGCCCGGCCGCCCGCACGAAGGTGGTCGATGCTCCCAGGTAGCTGGTTTTCCCCATCAGCTGGGTGGTCGCATACACCGAGGCGATAGCCAGCAGCCCCACCAGCGCCCCTGCGAGGTAGGGGTTCCACCCGCTGTCTGCCGTTTTTCGTCTCATGGGATCTCCTCCTCTTTTTGCGTATATCATGCGGCGGGCATCAGGCGGCCCGGCAGCGGCCGGCGTCCACCGGCTCGCGTTTTATTGTTTAATACTGTTTCGTGTATATTTTTAAGGACTGCTGCGATGAAAACTGCATGAGCATATACAATCGAGCGTGGATCCTGGAGAGGGATTCACCCGACTTCAACAGGCGCTCTGTATTTATTTCTATCTCCTTCCAGATCTTCTCGGAGAACATCCGAACCGCCGCTGATTTTTCTTGTCCGGTTGACAGAGCACAAGACCTGCCTGTATGCAACATCCATACGCATCGGTTTTGCGCAAGGATTTTTGAAAAGGACGGCACTGCACAATGAAGAAAGAGAGGACGCATGGAAGACTTGCTCGCTGACAGAATACTGGTCACCGACCTGGCGAGGTTCAGGAGAGTGGTCGATCTGCGGGCCTCCGGATCCGTGGGACTCCCCAGCGGGCACATCAGCCGCGAAGAGCTCGCGAAGATCCCCGCGGGCGGGACCTTCGAGGTGCGCGACAAACGCTACTACGTGCTGCCGTGCGACATGCACGACTTCATCATGGACGGGCTCAAGCGCAACACCCAGATCGTGTATCCCAAAGACTCGGGCTACATCCTCATCAAGATGGACATCTGCCCGGGCAGGAGGGTCGCCGAGGCGGGCACCGGCTCAGGAGCGCTGACCGCGGTGTTCTCCCGGGCTGTCGGCCCCGAGGGAAGGGTGTATTCCTACGAGCAGGACATCGGGCTGGTCAGCCATGCCGCGAAAAGCTTACGGCTGGGGCCGGAAGACCGCAATGTGGTCATCCGTCACCAGGGCCTGGAGCAGGGGATTCACGAAGAAAATCTCGACGCGTTCTTCCTGGACGTGAGAGAGCCCTGGAAGCTCCTCTCGATCGTGTACGACGCCCTGAAGCCCGGAGGACACCTGGGCATTTTGGTGCCGACCACAAACCAAGTGAGCCGGGTGCTGCTTGCATTCAACAAAACAGACTATCTCGTCACCGAGGTGGCGGAGATCTTTCTGCGCACCTACAAGGCCGTACCGGCCAGACTCAGGCCCATGGACAGGATGATCGGGCACACCGGATACCTGGTTTTCGCGCGCAGAATGCAGCCGGGCGCCCTGAGCCGGCCGGATGCGGGCCCGGAGTCGCCCTTGGGGCGCGGAGACGACGACGGGCCGCTTGGCTACGGCGACCAGGACATTGAAGACGACTGATCCTTTGCAGTGGCTTCCGGGCTTCGGCCGGGGCCGCCGGATGTCCGGCGATTCCCCGCACGCCCGGGCAAAGGGGAGGACGACATGGAAGAAGAGAGAAAATACCACATCGGCTTCGGCAGGCACGACCTGGGGGACGATCTTCCCTTTGCCGCCGTCCTGTGCGGCGACCCGGCCAGGACGCGCAGGATCGCGACCGCATTCCCCGGCGTCGAGCTGATCCGGCCGCTGTCCGAGAACCGCGGGCTGGCGAGCTTCCTGGTTCGGATTCCGGGCGGCAGAAAGATCGTCTGCG
>Ga0208195_1003771_pt1 | contig 12558 bp, 14 predicted proteins | sample AD_UKC077_MetaG_FD_184441 | JGI IMG/M metagenome (GOLD analysis project Ga0208195, IMG submission 184441) | Active sludge microbial communities of municipal wastewater-treating anaerobic digesters from USA - AD_UKC077_MetaG (SPAdes) (version 2) | ecosystem: Engineered > Bioreactor > Anaerobic >...
TACATGTGTGCTCAAATTGATACCACTAAAAATACATAAAGTGGTATCATTTTGTGTCCCGATTGCTAAAAAAAAAAGAAGTTCGTTTAAGAACGAACTCCTCCTGTTCTTCTGTCTTTACCTAAATCGGCTATATAGCCGTTTCTAATTACAACACTTAACGGCTTTCCGATGAAATCTTCATCAGCCGCTGCATTCGCAACTTTAGCGAAGTAACTTTCTACTTCGTTGATTGTTGCTTGCTCCCCGTTTCTGTTCAAAACTGGTGTTCCGTCTGCACGCATTAACTTCTTTATGAAGTTATCACGCACAACGCCTTTGACAATTTCACCTTTCGAAGTTAACACCTTAAACCAAAAAGTGGACGTCTTTCCGTCCTCTGAATCTGTGATGTTTATACATCTTCCGATGTATGTTCCGTCTAAGATTCTCCCTTTCTGAAACTTTTCAATTAACTCTTGCTTCTTCTTCGATAAATCCTTAATGCTAGTTAATTCCTTTACATCTTGTTCTTCTACTTCTACGACTTCTACACTCTTATTCTTAATTTCTGCCACGTCTATTCCTCCTCTGGCTAATGTGTTATTTCTGATTATCAAGAAAACAAATCAAAAATACACAAATCAAAAAAAAAGAAAAAAAAAGCGTGTCTGACTAGTTAAAGTCCATATAGGCGTGATAGTCCTAATCGTCTATCTGTAGTTGTTCCATTCGGCGTGATATTCTAATAGTCCATAAAAAAAAGAGTCGGATACGCTAACGTATCCAACCCTAATTTTTTTATTCAGTGTCATCAGGAATATCTGATTGATCTTGATCTGGATCATCATCCTGATCATCAAAGAGTATTCCTTCATCTTCATAATCCGTATTTGACTCATATATTGGTTCAAATGAGTCTAATTCCATATCATAGAGTTCATCTAGCTCTATACGCCAGATTACTTTTTGATCTTCTAGATATTTAATCAATGTCAGATCGTCATCTATCAAAGATTTATAATATGAAACATTACCAAAGAAACCTAACTTTTTCAGTAATTCCTCTAATCCAAACATATCCAACAACTTCTCCAATTGCTTTTCTCTGTCTTCTTCAGTTGGTCTATCCCTAAAGATAGCAACCACTAAAAGTAATTGCAACTGCTTGTACAGTGATTGTTTTTTGTACTTTTTCAAATAAACCATACCAGACTCTGCATAACCCCATCTGCAGAGTATTTTTTCAATATCATCCCTGTCTTCTACAAAACAGAGATCAACTGCTGGACCATTGTTTGGAATCCAATAAAGGTGATTCTTTTTAAAACCACCTTCATTCTTTAAATAAAATTTTCCGTATATATATAGTTTTCCTTCTTTATATACTATTTTTTTATACGACACTGATTCTGATGCTGATGCTGGTAGAATAAATTCAAATAGTTTGAAATCAAATTTTCTAGGAAATATTTCAAACCCTTCTACTTTTATTCTTGAAGCAGGGTATTCAGCTTCATATTCGAAGCCCGAATAATCATTTTCTTGATAGTTATAACCAAGCTTGTCAGTTACAACTTCCACGGTACCACCAAAATCTCTCCTCTTTAAATATATTTTCGAAGGAGGAAAGGCTATTTTTCGTAGCCTTTCTACATCATGGAGAAATATTTCATACTCCATAGTGTCTTTATCCCAATTACAGGGATAATTGTACTCTCTTATGTTTATACCTGTTCTCACAAGTATTTTTAGAGTCCTGATAGCAAAGTTTTTGCTATCATTTGGATAAACCTTTGATAAATTAATTATAGCACTAACCAAAGTTCTAAGGTGATATTCCCCTTCTAGCATATCTTCAATAAGACTATAAATCTTATCGAAGTCTGAATTTGTAAGTTCTATCTCTTTTTTGTTAAATTTTGACAGAACTACATTGATGTTACTAATGTAAATGTTCATCAATTAAATTCCTTTCCAAATTTAATTTGTGATTAAGACAGTAATCCTTACTGAACACCACTTGGTGTATCTCGTTAATAGATTGTTCTAGTTATCCTACTTATATAGTATAAGCAGCAATTAATATCCCATCAATACAGTGTACTACGCATACGTCTACCCCTGGGTCGGGTCTTGAATTGCGGAATATTTAACCTCCGCACCTCTAATTAACTACGTTAATTAATTCACCACCACTTCTTTTTTGATACCATTACCCCTTTTAATGAAAGTCTTTTCATAAAATACTTGACATCCATATTTTTACGAACTATAATAAGATGAAGAGGTGATTTCATGAGTATGAAAGGTTTCACAATTCGTATTAGAAACGGTAACGAAGTATCCCTAGAGCTAGGTAAAGCTAGTATTACTAATGAAGAATTACTAAATTTAGCTCTAACTGCTGTGGAATTGGCAGCAGATGTAACTTACAGACAAGTATCACCAAGATTGAACCCAGATAAAGATCCTAAAATAGATAAAGAACTCAGGGCAAATATTTATGATAAGCTAGTAATGGGTATCTCTCATATTACTAACAAGATTTATCCTGAACATGTAGATCTTTATAAGAAAACTCCCGAAGCCCTATTGGAAGAAACTCAGAAAGAAATTAAAAAACTTAATGAGCTTAAAGCTAATCAACAAAAACAAGCTCCTGTGTCCTAGTTGTAATTCCTCAATGGTCCCTGCTATTAATCTAGAAGGTGGAGAATCCACTTTCTGGATGCGATGCAGTAAAGAAAATTGTAATACATTTGTTAATACTTATATTCCTCAGGAACATCAAGCTGAGGTTCATACAGATAACCACAAGTGTGTTGGAGTTTTCGGAGGGTATGGTAGTGGTAAAACCAGTTGTACAATACAAGATGATCAAAAGCATATGCTTTCAACACCAAATGGGCAAACAGTAGTTGGTTCAGCAATTTTAGCTCAGGTAGAGCAAACCTATGAGAAGGAATTGAGACAAGACCTTCCAAAAGATTTTGTTTTATATGAAAACAAATCTAAAAAAACCTATATATTAATTAATGGACACACTCTATTAATTAAATCATTTTATGATGAGGAACTATTACGTTCCCTAAATTCTAGTAGAATACACATTGTCGAAGCATCTGCTATTGACCATGAAATATTTATCCAATTAAAAGCACGTTTACGTTCATTAGCAGGAGCAGTTTTAGAACTTGATTCCGAAGGTAATGTTATATATGACCCGTCAACAGATACATTTAAAACAAAAGTTGATTGGAAACGTATTTTTATTGAATCTAACCCTAGTAATGGTTGGATTAGAGACGATTATTTGTTTCATAGTTCTGTTATTAAAACTTATGATACAAATCAATATTACAATGTATTAGAACCTGATAGATTTTATTCATCACATATTCATCCAACTAAGCTAAATGCTTACTTACCTAGTGATTTCATTGAGTCTAACTCAAAGAATAAACCATTATGGTGGATAAGACGTTACCTACAGGGTTCATTTGATTACGCTGAAGGTATGGTTTATGCGAATATTTATAGTTGTTTCGTAGATGACTTCCCTATTCCATCGTCTTGGCATAGAGTAATATCCACAGATTATGGAATTAATGACCCAAGTGCTTGGTTATATGGGGCGATTGACCCAGTTTCTGGTATTTTGTACATATTTGATGAAACTTTTGTTACAGATAACAATTATGAAACACAATCGGACATATACTGGCAGAAATTTCCAATTAACATTCCTCTAGGGAAGTTATGGACACCACCAATTATGGATGGAAGGTCTATAAACAAGCGAAATGACTTCAATTTAAAAACAATTGGTGACTTATTCGCAGAAAGAAAGATTTTCTTACAAGCAGCTATGATGGATTTAGAAGCACGTATGCTAAAAACGAATACCTTTATAGATTCTGGTAAACTTAAAATTTTTAAATCTTGTATAAATTTATATAAAGAAGGAGTTAATTATAAATTTCCACCAAGAACAGCAGATGGTAAAAGTCAAGGTGATAAACCTATGGATAAAAACAACCATGGGGTTAATGCTATGGAGTTTATGATAATGGCTATTCCAGAAAATTTAAAAAATTTAGAGCATAAGTCCTATGATGCTAGAGGAATAGAACTAAAAGTATTAAAGAAAATACAAAATAATGATATTAATCCATACACTCTCTATGAAGACACTAATAAAAGTTCTTCTCAAGATAGTAGATTTGGTTCGATGTATGGAGGATGGGAGCGTGAAAATTACTAATGTTAACAGAATTAATTTGTTTTATTCTTGGATTAATTATTGGTATTGTTGCTTGTTATTTTGCTACTAAGCTAATAGAAGAAAATAAAAATTTGAAAAATCAAATATCAAATTCAAAATGTACTATTGAAAAAGAACAAGAACCAAAATTTGAACCTATTCCTGAAAAAGAATTAACAAAGGAAGAAATATTTAAAAAGAGAATGAGTAACCCGTTTGAAGCAGTTGTTGCCTTTGAAAAAGGTGAAGCTGTTATTGATGAACAGAATGGGGGTCTGAAAGCAAATGAATGATATGTATAAAAATAATGCATTTGAAGAATCATTAGGTTATAAGATATCTAAAGTTGTAGATTTATTTAATCATTTTGCTAGTAAAAGACGACCATACGAAAATATGTGGAGAGTGTTAGATGCTTATGATCGTGGTCTATTCTGGGAAACTATTGGTAAAGGTTCTCTAGAAGAATGGTGTGTTAAACCTGACACAAACTGGATTAACTTTATTAAAACAAATTATGTAAATAGTTTGTATGTAGGAAGTTATCGGGCTTATATATTTCCACGTAAAAAAGAATTTAAAGATAAAGCTAATTCAATTAATGAATTTATGGATTATACATTTGATAAACTTGAAATTCCATATATACAAAGTCTTATTGGTGAAAAAGCAGCTTTATTGAACTTTGGTGCAGTAGAGTTAGGTTGGAAACAAGAGATTATAGATGGAATTGATAATAAACAAATGGGTGATTTAGAAATAAAGAAAATTGATAATCTATCATTATATTTAGATCCATCTTTTTGTGATTATCAAAAAGGTAGAGCAATATTTATTGCAGAAGAAATTTCTTTAATTGAACTTGAAAATGAAGCCCGTTTCTCTGCAAGGGTTGCAGAATACAGAGCTCTTAAAAAAGGAAATTCTGGTGGAACAGAAATTGTTCCAAAATATGTTAATGCTCCATCATCTGATGGTAGAGGTGAAATTGTGAAGTTCACTACTTGTTACTATAAATTTTTAGAAACAGGTACTAATAAATATCGTATAGATAAGATTTGTATGATAGATGATGGTTTTATTTTAAGTATTAATAAAGGTTTATTACCTAATGAATTTCCTATTCGAATACTTTATGCAAATGCTCCAGTTGATGACCCATATGGAACACCAACTACCCGTTTAGTTTTATATAATGCTATCTCTATAAATATATTAGATGCTGTAGAGTCAACATTAATAGCTGGTTCATTAGATAGACCACGTGTTATTTCTAGACGTAGTGGTTTAAATGAAAAGCTTTTTGCAGAACAAGGTAATAATCCTAAACGTTTATGGGTAGTTGATGGTAGTCCGAAAGATGTAGTTCAATATGTAGACTTACCAGTTTTACCTGCTGATAGACATTTGTTAAAAGAACGTTTGGAATTAGGTATAAAGAGAATTTCTGGAGTAGATGATAGATATACAGGTAGAGATACAGGTAGTGTTCAAACTACTGGTGGTATGGATATTATGAATCAACGTGTTACAATGACTGATAATTCTCGTATTGTTACTCTTCAGAAATTTATAACAGACCTTTCAAAACTAATTATGTCATTTTATCTTGAATATGGTAAACAACGAGAATTTCCTAGGTATGAAAAAACTAATGAAATGGACGATGTAATTAGTATTGACTTTGAAGAAATGAGTAATAGTCAGTTAAGTTTTGATTTTACTTGTCATGCTACACCTAATTTACCTACTAACTTAATAAGATTATCTGATTTAGCAGATGTATTAATGGAGAAGCAAATGCAGTATAATCCACAACCACCTATTATTACTTTAGAAGAATGGGTATCTTATAAAGATATTCCAATGAAGTATCATATTTTAAAACGTATTCAAGATGACAGACGTAGAAATGATTTTGAAGAAGTTGAATCTGACCTAGCAAGCTTTGCAGGTATGGTAGATCAAGGTATGCGTCCAGAGCAAGCTGTTGCACAGTTAGCTAATGAACGTCAATTGAAACGAAACATGCCAGGCTTAGGTAATATAGCCAGTGGTTCTCCACAGGCAGCCCAACAAGGCTAATGTGCCAACTACATTATTAGTTGAGATACGTGATATAATCTCGCCAATTATATTATTGTTAAGGAGGCAGACAAATGAATTTCGATCCCGTTACTAATCCAAATCCAACAGTTGAAGGTAACCCTGAAACTGTTTTGACCCCACCTCAAGAGGAACTTGTTCCTTCTACTAATCCTAATCCGAAAAATCCTGATGCTTTACCAAAACCAGATGATCAAAATCCGATGAAACAATTACGTAGTCAATATGAACAAACCAAATCTGAAAAAGAAAGAATGGAAAAAATTGTTCAATTTATTGCTAAACAACGTAATATGAAAGTTGAAGATTTAGAAAAAGCTTTAAAAGATGAAGAAGATAAGGCTATTGCTACACAAAAAAATATTCCTGTTGAAGTACAACAACAATTACGCCAGCATGAAGAATATATTAAACAACTTCAGATGGATAACCTTAGAAAAGATTTTGATATTAGACAACAAAGTCTAATGAAAGAATATCCAAAGTTAACCCAAGAAGACCTATTGTTATTTGCAGAAGATGCAAAAAAATTGGGTATTAATATAGTCACTCCAGGTATTGATTTAGTTGCTGTTTACCGAGCTGTTAATTATCCAAAAATTCAAGAAGATTTAAAACAAACTATGAAAAATGAGATATTAGCAGAATTACAAAGACAGGGTATGTATGGTAATCAAATAGGCGTTCTTCCTACTAAGACTGGTGGTACTGATACACAGCCAAAAGATTTTATGGATAAGGTATTTCAAAGTTTAATAAAAAAATAAAATCTAAAAAAGGAGAATTATTATGCCAGCTACAAACATGTATGCTGAATTAAGTGCTAATACCAATTTAAAAGCATTAGCAGATATTCAGGATATTAATAGTATTACCGCAGTTGCTAACGGTTTATTAGCAAATGAAACAGACGTTGTTAAACGTGGACGTATTATAGAATATTTCTATGATAAAATGCTTTTAGACACTATTAAATTAGGTTCTGAAAACAATGTATATTTAAAGTATTGTAAGACTAAAGAAGTTCCAGCAGGAAACGCTAAGTTGTTACTTCGTAGATGGGGTGGAATTACAGAACATACTGTTCCACTAGCTGAGGGTGTTCCACCAAAATCTGATATGATGGCTTCTGAATCGTTCTCAGGAACATTCGGACAATATGGTCGTTATATGGAGTTTTCTGACCGAGTTGAATTTAATATTATTGATGATGTAATTGCTCACTACTCTATGCAATATGGAGAAGTTGCTGTTAAAACAGGAGAAAGATTATGTCGTGAAGAAATGATATTCTTCTCAAACCCAGTATATGCTGAAGCAAAAGCTGGTGTTGATGAATTATGTTTAGGAGATACAATAGGTATTGAAGATTATCGTTTACAAGCATTAAAGTTTCAAAGAACTTTAGTTAAACCTTTAAATGGTGCTTATGTCATTATATGTTCACCAGAACATACATTTGATTTAGTATCTGATCCACTTGTAAAAGAGTATATGACATTAACACAAACTGCTGAACCTTATAAAACTGGAAAACCTGTAGAATTATTTAATTTACGTTTCGAAGAGACTATGTTAGATGATTATGCTTATGGTTATGATGAGATAGCTAATCCAGGAGAATATAAAGATGGTACTGCATTTGCTATTCGTTTAGTATCTGTATTATCTCAAGCAACAACTTATCTAAAGGATAATGCATCTACCCGAGCTGTATTACCTGAAGGTACTGAGTTATATTTAAATTATCTTGATCCAGCTACTCCTGAATGCAGAATTGTAGCGGATAAGAGATTAAAAGACGGTTCATATATCCCTCAAAATGTTACATGGGATATCTTTACAAGTGGAACTACCCCTACGGGTATTCTTACTCACATTAATTCTGGTACTGGCTCTTATACTGGTAGTGGAACAGCTGGTACAGCTTTTATTAAAGGTATATGGTTTAGAACTCCTGCTATGAAAGCAGCTGGAACAGAACCTACTTTATTAAGAGGTTCTACTGCTTCTACATCAGTATATACTAATGATGAGATTGCAGAATTAAAGGCTCTTTCATGGTATCAATTACCTGTTCACCGTTCATTTATGTTTGGTGATGAATATATGATTAAAACTGGAATTTCTGGACGTTCTGGTGCTAAGTTCTATGCTAAGCCAAAAGGCTCTGCTGGCGTACTTGACCCAATCGATCAAAGACAATCAGTCGGTTTCAAAATCGACACATTAGGTTTCACATGTGTAAGACCTGAGGCATTAGTTCAATTTGTATTCGTTCCTTCAAAAGCATTGTTAACCTACATGGCTGTAGTTTCGGATTATGCAAATCATTTCAATGATGCACAATATGCTGTAACTGCAAATAACACTGCTGTTGAGAATGCAATTAAATTTGCAATCAGATAGTACACCCTTCTGTGATTCCTGATTACCATAAATTAGGAGGAAAATAAAATTATGGAAAAACAACCAAGAAGTATCCCGAATACACCTATTACTGCAAAACAAGAACCTACTGTTAATTTATCAGACCTGGCAAAAGCAATAGTTGATGCAACCTCTGCTCAAAAGCAAGTTAATAGCGCATCCTCTGTTGTAATTGAAATGAATAGACAAGTACAAGCAAAAGCACAAAAACAAATAGAGTTTAATAAACGTCTTATTAACGATTTGGCACATGGAATAAATTGTTCTATGTATTCTATACCAACTATTTATAGAGAATATCAACCAAGTTTTGTAGTTGCCATTAATGGAAACACAATTAAAGTACCTGCAGATGGTGTCGCTAGATTAATTCATAATCGTTTTATCACTATTATCGAAGCTCGTTTACGTAGATTAGATTATAAAATCGAATCTATGCGAAGTGGCAAACCTGATATTAGAGAAGATAGATCGGTTTAATATGTCAAAAATCGGTGGCTAAGGTGACACAAGTCGCTTTAGTCACTTTTATATTTAAGGAGGAAATATGTTACTAAAAACAATTGTGAATCAAATAAATAAACTGATTAGTAACAGCTCATCTTTTCAATTACCATATGACCGTTTGGAATTTTACATTGATTCTTCTATTGATATTATTAATGGAAAATTAAGAACAACATATAGAACACCTAAACAGTTATACGAAGATTATGAACTTTATTATAATACTATGTTTTTAACAAACTATTTGGGACAGTTTTCAGCAGATCCAACAGAGTTTAATACTGGAGATATATATTATAATGTGGTTGATAAAATTTTTAAAGAAAGAACTTTAGGACAGTGGTTAGAATATAATCCTGAAAATACTGTTTGGACTGGTACATTTGGTGATAGAATATCTTCTGAAAAATTTAATTATAATGAGATACCTGATCATTATATAAGACAGTGTGTTATTTATCAGGCATCAGCATTATATTTAGAAGAGGAAGATGAAACAGAAACCCAATATATGGTATATAAAAATAAAGCTGAATTAGAATTAGAAAATTGGTTACGTTTAGATTATTCCATGTTTGTAATCCCAGATCCTATAGTAGAAGAAGAAGAATAGGTGATTTATATGAATAATCGAAATACTAATAAATATGGAAGTTTGGGACCATTCTTTGAAATAAAACGAAATACTGGTACACCAATATTTAGTCCTGAACAGAATAACCAAAATATAGAACCTGGAGTTCCTACAGAAACTGTAAGAGATGAAAACATTCTTCTTGCACATATTTTAGAATTAAGAGATAAATATAATGAATTAAATGAACAAAATAAAGAACTTGAGGGTATGGTAAATGATTTTGATTCTGCACTTGCTTTTTTTATTCAAAGAGGTGAATCCGAGCCTGAATTTAAAAAAGGTCTATGGCTTGATGAAAGCGTAGAAGGTGTTGGCGTTGATGATGTCATTGTCGTTAAAGGCACTGATTTGCAAGTTGTTGGAAATGTAAGTGGGCAAATCCCTGTATTACAAGACTTAATTGTTAAGGGTGCAGAGATTAACCTAATCGAAGGCAGTAGTGGTCAAATGCAAATTAGTGGCGGAGAAATCACTATTGTAAATGCTGAAGGAGTAGAAGAAATACTAATTGATGAAACATTGACAGTAAGTGGTGTAGATATGGTTAGTGGGACAAAGTATATCACAATAGACAATGTGATACCTATTATTTAAAGGAGGAAAACAAGTGCTAAACATTTTTGTGAATTACACAATAAACAAAAAAACAAACAAAGTTAAGCTATTAACCAATGAAGTGGTATTTGTCGATATGCCGATTGCAATTGCTGAATATCAAAGGGAGTATGAGAATCCAATTATTGTTACAGTTGAAAAACGTAACTATGTTATGGAAAAGGAAGAATATGATGAACTCGTTAAAAAAAGACAAGAAGGGTTAAAGGAGTTTCAACTAATTATTGAAAAAGATACGGGTGCAGTAAGAGAAGCAAATGAAACCGATGATGTGTCAAAGATAGTCAAAGTGAAATTACCTATTGATACTGATTTTACGGAAATATTTTTCAGAGATGGGAACTTCGTTAAACTTGAAAAAGAAGAAGCCCCCATAGAAATTTAGAAAGGAAACGAATAATATATGGCAAAAACAACAACTGCCTTAACGGGCATATATCGTACATGGGATGCCACAAATTTGACATGGCAAGCATATTTTTTCAGAACAGGTGCAGACTTAGTTGCAGAAAGTGCTACAAAAGTTTGGTTTTCACCAGCCGAAAGAACTAAATTAACAGGAGTTGCAACAGGTGCACAAGCTAACGTAATTGAGTCAGTTAAAGTAAATGGAACAGCGTTATCAATTGCAAGTAAAGCAGTTAACATTGATTTATCTAGTTATTTGACAGGCATTACAAAGGCAATGGTAGAAGAAGTACTAACAGGTGCAATTACATCACATACACATAATTATGCAGCACCAGGTGATATTACTGCTTTAGATGGCAGATTAGACACACTAGAAGCAATTATTAATTCAGCGGGAACATCGGATCCTGATAGTGTTATTAATAAGCTTAATGAAATATTTACGTTTTTGGAAAACTCAGCTGAAGGTGATAATCTAGTTACAATGCTTGCTGGTAAAGTTCCAACGACTAGAACAGTCAATACTAAAGCGTTATCTAGTAACATCGTATTAAGTGGCGCTGATATCTTAGTTGGAGGTTCAACTTCAGCAAATAAAGATGCTTTAATCTCAGTAGCATTCAAAACATTGGAAGATGATATTGCTGCAAAGGTACCAACAACAAGAACTATTAATAGCAAAGCATTAAGTGGTAATGTCGTTTTATATGGTACCGATATAAGAATGGCAAGTGATAATCCTAACCCTGTAAAGAACGCTGTAGTCGATGTGGAGTCCAGGGTATATAAATTATATCATAATAAATCAAGAGTATGGGTTTCTGCAACAGAGCCTGTTGTAGATAGTAATGCTGATTGGACTATCGGAGTAAATGCTGGAGACGTATGGATTGAATTAGTATAGGAGGTGGCTAGAAATGGCTACTGTAAATGGAAGATATAGAGTATGGAATGCAGCTACATCAACATGGGATGTTGTTAAATTAGCCGCTTATGATAGTGATAAACTTAATGGACAACTTGCAAGCTATTATCTTAATTATAATAATTTAAGCAATAAACCAACAATTCCCACTGTCCCTGTGATTAGTACAAATATTACAACTGATGCAACAAGCGATGTAAAAACTGCATCACCAAAAGCAGTTAAAACATATGCTGATGGATTAGTTACGAATCTTGGTAAAATTAAAATTGGAAGCACTTGGTACACAGCAACGTTAAGTGGAACGACATTAACACTGTCAAGTAGTTAGGGTGATATTATGCCAATTATAATAGGTGGTGTAACACTAGAACATATAATCATAGATAGTGTTGAGATGACTAAAATAGATATAGGTGCTACAACTGTATTTGAGGTTGTTAGCAATTATACTGTTAACTTTATTGCAAACGGATCAATTGTTTCTACTAAAACTGTTGCAGCAGGTGGAACTACAACTCTACCAAGCAACCCTAGCAGAAGTAATTGGACATTTGTTAAGTGGGTTTACGGAGTTAGTAATACTCAATTTACAACATCAACAGTTGTGAACAGTAATATCAATGTATATGCATATTGGTATCAATATGCAGTAGTAGACCAAGAAACGTGTTATAAGTG
>Ga0208195_1003773_pt1 | contig 12552 bp, 8 predicted proteins | sample AD_UKC077_MetaG_FD_184441 | JGI IMG/M metagenome (GOLD analysis project Ga0208195, IMG submission 184441) | Active sludge microbial communities of municipal wastewater-treating anaerobic digesters from USA - AD_UKC077_MetaG (SPAdes) (version 2) | ecosystem: Engineered > Bioreactor > Anaerobic >...
ACGAAACCGTCAAAAATGGCGGTTATTCAAAGCTCTCCCCCCATCGCCGTATACTCCGGCACGATTTCATGGAGCTTTCTTTTGATGCCGGGGGCGTCGTGGCGGTCGGCGATTTGAACCAGGTCGTCAATCTGGCGGTAAAGATTCTCTCTGGCTTCGCGGGAGGTTTTTGCGCCCTGGAAATAACTTTCGGAGCGCAGCACCATGACTTTTTTGTGGCCGGTGGGCAGAATGTCTTCGCCCACGGTGATCAGTTCTTCGTAGAGTTTCTCGCCCGGGCGCAGGCCGGTGAAGACGATTTGGATGTCCACGTCCGGCTCCTTTCCCGAAAGACGGATCAGGTCGCGCGCCATATCGACAATTCTGACGGGCGTGCCCATCTTCAAGATGAAAATTTCTCCGCCCTCGCCCATCGCGCCTGCCTGCAGGATCATCTGCGATGCTTCGGGAATCGTCATGAAGAAGCGGTTGACCTCCGGATGCGTGACGGTCACGGGCCCGCCCTGCTCGATCTGGCGTCGGAAAAAGGGAATGACGGAACCGGATGAGCCCACCACGTTGCCGAAGCGCACGGCCATAAACCGGGTGGCGCCGCCCTGCAGGCATTGCATGATCAGTTCCGTCACTCGCTTGCTGGCGCCCATGACGTTGGTCGGGCGGACGGCCTTATCCGTGGACACGAGCACAAACCGCTCCACCGCGTGCCTGACGGCCATCTCCATGATTACGCGGCTCCCGATAATGTTGTTGTCCACGGCCTGCCAGGGATTGGTTTCCATCATGGGCACATGCTTGTAGGCGGCTGCGTGGAAAACGACTTCCGGCCGGTATTTTTCAAAAATCGTGTTCATGAGAAGTTCGTCCTGCACCTGTCCCAGGATGGCCTCGCAGTCGCGAAAGCCCTTCTCGTTGATCATTTCCATCTGGATCATGAAGAGATTGGATTCGCTCGAATCAAGCAGGATCAGACGGCGGGGCTTATATTTGATCACCTGACGGCAAAGCTCGGATCCAATGGAACCGCCGCAGCCGGAAATCAGAACGGTTTTCCCTCCAAGATAGTGGCTGATGCCTTCAGCGTCGAGCTGTACGGGCGAGCGCCCGAGCAAATCTTCATAGCTGATGTCGCGCAACAGCTTCACGCTGACGCGGCCGTCAATCAAATCGCCGATGCCGGGCAGGATTTTGTAGGAGGTGTTGCTTCTGCGGCAGGCTTCCACGATCCGCCGGATTTCCTCGCCCCTGGCGGAGGGAATTGCAATCAGGATCTGTTCGATATCTTCATTGTCGATGATCGCGGACAGGTCCGCCATGCTTCCCAGGACACGAATACCGTGAATGGCGCGCCCCCGCTTGGTCGGATCGTCGTCGATGAAGCCGGCGACTTCATAATTGAGGGTGTAGTTTTCCAGAATTTCGCGCAGGATTTTTTCGCCGGCCTGACCCGCGCCGACAATCAGGACTCTGGTTTTGCGGATATGCGCCGGACTGTACGCATCGGTCATCGCGCTCGCGCGAGTCGCGTAAAATGAGCGGATGGCCATTCGGGCGCCGCCGGTCAGAAGGAAGGTAAATATTCCATCGGCAATGAAAACGCTGCGGGGGTAGCCCATGAACCTTGTGGCAATTACGAGGATCATGGTGATCAGCATGGTTGACAAAAGGCATGCTTTGGCCAGAAGCCAAAAGTCGCGAACGCTGGTGTAGCGCCACATGCCTCTGTAGAGGCCACCCACAAGGAAAACGGCCAGTTTCAGAGGAATGACCCAGAGGAGCAGGGTGGGAATTTGCGCCGCATAAAAGCTTTCTAAAGTAAATTCAAAGCGGATCAAGTAGGACAGATAAAGCGCGGCCGCAAAGAGACAGACGTCCGAAACGATCATCAGATAGAATTTTGGGTTTTTAAGCTGCGGATTCATGTCTTTATACTGTACCACAGCCGGCCGACGAACTCCTTCAAAATAAGAGCGTTGTCGAAAAGCCTTACCGACTGCGGAATGTAGCGGACCGCGGCCGTTCCCGAAGGCGATCTGTACAGGTAGCGGGCAGGCAGGGGCGTCACGTTTTTGAAATACTTTCGAAATTCGATTTCGCTCCGTTTCATGTGATACGCGCCGGTCACCAATCCGATCCGGATGTTTTTATCGGCAAACATTCTGTCGAGTTGGACGGCGTGCTGCCAGGTGTTTTCCGATTTTTCATCAAGGCGGATTTTTTCTCCGGCAACGCCCAGGCCTTCGGCCAATCGGGCCATCATCGCCGCTTCGGAGGTTTTCCGGTCACCCTTCCCGGAGCAGACAAGATACCGCGCATTGGATGCCTTAAAGGCCTGGACGGCGGCAATCAAACGGGCAGCGGTTTCCGGCACCGGAAATGTTTTGGAAAGCGCCTGAATATCGTAAGCGCCGCCGCTCAGAACGACGACAACATCCAGCGGTTTCTTCGACGAGGCCGGATTTTGAATATAGTCTTTCTCCAGCTTCCAGCTCAGGTAGCTGGATACGGGCTCGATGCTGAAGCCGTAAAGCAGGACGATGGCCAGCAATAAAAGCAGGGCTCCGCCTTTTTTCTTGGAGGATCGAAGAACGACAAAAAAGGAAATGACAAGAAGAATAAAAATGATGCAAATGGGATCAACAGAATCTCTCAACACATCGTAAATCTGATTCATGGTTATCTCCAAGTAGTGGATGGTGAATACCTGTTGGGAGAGCTTTATATAATAATTGCATGAAACTTCAACGTCATACCGGCGCAGGCCGGTATCCAGTAATAAAGGAACTGGTTCCCGCCTCCGCGGGGACGACGTCTGGATTCCGGCTTCCGCCGGAATGACCGGTAAGGTATTTGTGCAACATTTTCAGTTTCAATACCGTTCATTTTCTTACAATACACGAGTCACTATACACTAACCACCATCCACCATATCCGGATACAGCTCCGCTCTGTCGGTTACATGCCCATCGCCGACGGGAACCGATGCATATAGAACATCCTTCGCATTGTCAATGGCTTACGGTGTGGCCGAGACCTTGCCGCCCCAAGAACAGCCTTCGCATTTTGCTAAAGTTTAAAGTTGCTCCATTTGCCGCATTGTAGAGAACGGTCGCGATAACCTAAAGGTCACAAGCCGTTCCCTACAGTTGCATGAAGCGGGTCTGAAGACCCGCACTACATCTCTCGTTGCTTTTCTGTCATGGTTCGACATACTCACCACTCGACATACTCACCACTCGACAAGCTCACCATGACAACCAATCTTGTCATCCCGAGCTTGTCGAGGGACGCCATCCACCTTGCGGCGCGTTCGGGGACCGCGCCATACAGCCATCGCCCATTGCCCATAACCTGTAGGGAACGGTTTCAAACCGTTCCCTACAGGTCACTTTTCACTCATCACTTTCTTTTCGAAGTGCCAGCGGATGATCCGGAGGTAAACAATCAGTTTACGCCGGATGCCGGCGGCCAGTCCCAGTGTGACCAGAACGCCTGCGGCATTGAGCAGGGCATCTGCGATCAGCCTCACAAAAACAACGGCGGCGGCGGCGTGATAATACGCTGTGCCGTGCCATTTGCGCAGAAACTGGTAGCGCGACCGGTAAAACTCGATCCGGGATTGGGTGTTGTGGCCGATGCTCTGCCCCTGAAAATGATAGATGTGCGCGTCGGGCACCTGATAAACAGCCCACCCCGCCTGCTTCATCGCGTAGGCAAGGTCCGTCTCTTCAAAAAAGAAAAAGTAACGCTCATCGAAAAAAGAAACTTCCTTCAGCGCCTGACCGCGCACCATCATGCAGGCGCCGATGGCGGATTCGACTTCCAGCGGCTCTCTGTGTTCGTAGCGCTTACTGGGATAGCGACCGGGAAAAAGATATTCCAGCAATGACGTGTTCAGGCAAAGCGAAAGCAGCGTGGGGAAGGCGGCGATGGAATTTTGTTTGCTGCCGTCGGCATTGAGGAGCTGGCCGCAGACAATCGCGGCGCGGGGATGCGCTTCGGCAAAGCGCCACAGCTTCTCCACCGCGCCTTCGGTCAAAACGGCGTCCGTGTTGATCAGCAGCGCGTACCTGCCCTTCATGACGGCAAAGGCCTGGTTGTTGGCCGCGCCGAACCCGCGGTTTTCCGCGTTGGCGATGACCTGAACGGAAGGATATTCCCGCGCCAGCATGTCCGTCGATCCGTCCGAAGAAGCGTTGTCCACGACGATGATTTCATACGTCGGAATTTTGACGGTTATGGCGATGGAATCCAGACAGCCCCGCAAAAGGTCTCTGGTGTTCCAGTTGACGATGATAAAGGAAATATCCATTGTTGAATTTTACTTACCCTGAAGGCCGGACGATGGATTGCGCGCTCCGTCGCGGCCCGTCATTTCCAGCTCGCTCAGTTTGGCGTACTTGAAATATTTGTTGACCGAATCGGTGACGGCCAGCGTGAGGCCCTGACGCCCGTCCAAAAATCCCAAGCGCAAAACATATCCCTGCAGAAAGGTCAGAAACGCGCGAAAAAAAGCGCCCGCGGACGACGATCGCTTTCCTGCGGCAAAGGCCTCCCCGGCGCCCAGCGTCGAGTACTTGTCGATTTTCCGCAGTATCCTGCCGAGGCTGCTTTCTGTATAATGCTCGATGGGAACGGAAAGCTCGACTATCGGGCCGTCCACTTCCACGGCTTCATGGACGGCGGCCGGGGTCATTCTTCCAGACTGCCGGCGGAAAAGACGGACAACGCGGTCGGGCCACCAGCCCGCATGCCGGATCCAGCGGCCGGCAAAAAAATTCTTGCGCGGAAAGCTGAAGCCGTTGGCCCGCGTCCCCGGTCCGGTCACAATTTTCCGGATCACATCGGCCGTTTCGGGCGGAATCCGCTCGTCGGCGTCCAGCACAAGCACCCAGGGCCCGCTGCACCGGTCAACGGCAATCTGTTTTTGCGGGCCGAACCCGCGCCAGGATTCGGTGTAAAAGTCGCATCCGAACTCCGCGGCGATCGCGGGCGTCGCGTCTGTGCTTTCGTTATCGACCACGACGATCTGGGCGGCAAAGGCGACGCTTTGCAGACAGCCGCGAAGGTTTTCTTCTTCGTTTTTCGTGATGATGGCCACGGACAGGGGAATTTTTTCCATCCAATACCTGAATATTTCGAAGAGTTTTGTTTGCCCGCCTCTATTAAGCACAATTCCTGCGCCGACGCAAACCCTATATTAGCCCAACCCTATATTAACGCCCTCGTAAAAAGTCAATTTCGCACTCTTTTGTCATGCTGAGCCTGTCGAAGCATGACGTAATATCGAGCGCTTACGTTCACCCTTCGACGGGCTCAGGGTGACAACGGTGACTTGTTACGAGGCCGCCTATATTAACCCATGATTTTTTGCTTGATCTGTGTTACTGCTCACTCAGCAAAGAAAGAGCTTTGAATAACGGCCATTTTTGTCATTTCGACTTCTTCTTTGTCATTTCGACCGAAGGGAGAAATCCGTGTCCCGAATGCAATGAGGGATCTTAAGATTTCTCAGTCGCTTCGCTCCTTCGAAATGACATCAGGCGTAGGCTCGCGCTCCTCGAAATGACATTTTTCAAAGCTCTCAAAGAATACGGGGAAAATGTAGTTGTTTTATGAGCATAATCGCGGCAGCGATCCCCCGTCCGAAACGGCGCTGACATTTTGACGTTGCCTCATCGGCGCTTTGATTTATTTATGAAGATCATCCAAAACTTTAATTACAGACTGCCTCAAGACACGCGCAATATCCTCCTGGTTCAACTGGGAGATATCGGCGACGTGGTCTGGACAACCCCCGGCATTTGGGCCGCAAAGAATTCCATTCCAGGCTCAAAAGTTTCCGTTGTGGTCAAAGAAGGTTTCGGCGGCCTTTTGGAGGCGGATCCTTCCGTTGAACAAATTATTGAAGTGAAACGGCCTCATGGAAATATCGTTGACCGGACCCTCCGCCAGTTATTTTTCCTGAAGGACATCCGGTCTAAACATTTTGACCTTGTTGTCGACCTTCGTCTGGGAGACAGGGGCGCCTTTATATCCTTTGCCGCGGGAGCACCGCACCGGGTAACCGCGCACAGCAAAGAAAATGTCCCGTTTTGGAGGAAATACCTTTTTACACACGGAATCGTGCCCCGTCCCCCCGTTCACACACGCGGCGCGGCCGATCAGTCGCTTTGCATCCTAAGAGAACTCGGCATCGATACCGACAACATCATCCCCAAATTATGGGTGTCCGACTCCGTCAAACAACGCGTGAAAGAAATGATGATCCATGAAAAAATAGACGGCCTGAAAGACTGGGTTACCGTCAACCCGTTTTCCCGTTGGCAATACAAAGAATGGAATGGTCTTAAATGGGCGCAAGTGATCGACTGGCTATGGGAAGAATTTGGGATCGCCGCGGTCATTGTCGGAGCGCCGGAGGAAAGGGTGAAGGCTGAAGCGCTGATTCGCGAATGCAAGCATCAAGCATTCAATCTCGCGGGGAGAACCACTCTGAAGGAGTTGGCAGGCCTTCTCAGCCTGAGCCGCCTTCATTTGGGCGTGGACAGCGCGGCGCCCCACATCGCCGCGGCAACCGGCGCGCCAACCGTCACTATTTATGGACCGTCGAACTGGCGGGACTGGGCGCCCATCGGCGACAAACATCGGGTGATCCTGCCGGACATGGATTGTGTTCCTTGCCGGAAAAAAGGGTGTGATCACAGTGGATACAGTCGCTGCCTGGAAGCGTTGTCCGTGGATCAGGTAAAATCGGTCATCCGCGAAGCCGTTGCAAACGGCTGAAATGGCCTTGCCGCCCGCCCCTCCCGCCGGGTCGAAACGACCGCGCGACGGCCGGAAAAGAGGCGGGCGGCAGAGGCGGCCGCTTTAATCCGTTGGGGCCGCGCTGCAGGAAGAGAGCTTTGAATAACGGCCATTTTTGTCATTTCGACTTCTTCTTTGTCATTTCGACCGAAGGGAGAAATTCGTGTCCCGAATGCAATGAGGGGTCTTAAGATTTCTCAGTCGCTCCGCTCCTTCGAAATGACATCAGGCGTAGGCTCACGCTCCTCGAAATGACATTTTTCAAAGGTCTCAGGAAACCACGCTCCCTGAAAGGTCCGTCATCGCCGCTGCCGGCATTCCAGAAGCTCCTCGTAAACGGATAAAACGCGCTCCGCGACCGCATCCCAGCTGTTCTGCCGGGCCGTCTCCCGGGCCGCCCGGCCCATTTTTTCCCGGCTCGACCCGTCGAGAAGAAGCGCCAGACGGCTGGCGATCTCTTCAGGCGCCGCATCCGCCGCAACCACGCTGCCGTTGATCCCCTCCCGGACCAGGTCCCGGGCGCCGACGCGGTCGCTGATCAGAACCGGCAGGGAGGCAGCCATGGCCTCGAGCACCACCATGCCGAAGGTGTCGAAGCGCGAGAGCATGGCATAGAGGTCCGCGGCCCGGTAGAGAAAAGGGATTTCGACGCCCGGAACGACGCCCGCAAAGACGATCCGTTCACCGATGCCGAGGGTTTCGGCCAGGGCTTTGTGCTTCCGGACATCCCCCTTGCCCGCCACGATCAGACGGAAGGGCGGCGCGTCCCCCCGGGCGGCCAGGAACGACAACCCCTTCATCAGGGCATCGAGCCCCTTGATCTCGAAGTTCATGGAGACAAAGAGAATGACCCTCTCCTCCGGCCGGATGCCGAAGCGGCCGGCCAGGTCGGCCCGGCAGGCCGCGCGATCCGGCGCGGAAAAAAGATCGGGGTCGACGCCGGGGTGAACCACGCACACCCGCTTCGGATCGACGGGGTATTCTTTCAGCAGGATCTCCCGGGTCAGGCCGGAAACGGGCAGCAGGCGGCACTGCGGATCGGCGAGCAGTTTTTCCTCGACGCCGACCGTAGCCCGGTCGTAGAGGCTCATTCGCTTGCGGCGCACCCGGCGGACCCAGAAACGGTGGGGAACGCCGTGCAGGGTGGCCAGATCGGCCCGGAAGATCCGCTCGTGGGAGTGGATGAGGTCGATACCGCACCGTCGTATCTGACGGTCGGCAAAGAAGGCAAAACTCGGGGTGGTCAGGAACTTCGGAAAGGACAGGATCGGCGTCTTGTGAAAAACGATCCGTTCGGATCGGGCGACCCAGCGGTTGGCAAAGACATGAAACCGAAAGCGCCCGTCCCGGGCCAGCCGCTCGGTGAGTTCGGCGGCAAACCCCTCCGCCCCGCCCACCAGGCCGTATTTGGGAATCACCACGGCAATGCTGTACAACCGATCCGCCATCGCTCGTCACCGCGCCCTGAAGAGGAGGATTTTCCCCGTGTCGGGGTGGCTCCACTGGCCGAGGAGGACGAAGTCTTTCCCGTAGGGCGAGAGGAGGAAATCGAACCAGTCGGCCGGCCAGTTTCTCTCTTCCCAGACCAGATACTTCATCCCCTTTGCTTTCATTCTCTCGACGAACGGTCCATATTCCCGCCCATCCCACTCCCGATAGTGGTAGAATTCGTCGGGACAGGGCGCCCCCCGGAAACCGAGATTTGCGTAAAAGAGAATCCAGCGAGAGCTGACGCCGACCGTCATAATCTCGATTTTTTTCCCGCTTCCCTCCCGGTCTGCAATCGTTTCGCCAATGGTCCGGTAGATGACCTTGTCTTCGCCCCGGGGCTTGATGTCCTTGGGCAGGGTGGCGGCCAAAACAGCCAAGCCTATCAGGACAATGGCGGCCCCTTGTTTAAGGTTGAATCGCAAATGCAGCCAGGAGATCAGCCTTTCCAGGCCGGCGCCGAGGAAGAAAAACGAAGGGAAAAGCACGATGGCCAGCCAGCGATTTTCCATCTGCCAGTCGATGAAGACCATCAGATAGAGGAGCAGAAAACCGGTCAGCGTGAGCAGCAGAAGGTAAACGATCCGCCCATCCGCGGCGATCCTCTTTCGGAGTCCTCCCAATCCCATAAGATAGAGGATCACGAAGGGGTAGAAAAAGGTTTCCAGGGCATTCTGGAAAACCACGCCAAAACCAACGAACCAGATGATGTCTTTGAGGTTTTGTAGAAATTCCGGAGAGAGACTCTGCGGAGATTGGAAAATCATTTCCCGGAGCGTTGCGTTCAGCCGGGTGTATCCGGCAAAAGACCGGGTAAGCCATAACGGAATATCCTGCAGCCGGTACATACTGACGCTATCAGGACGCCAGAGCCATTGAATGCCGAACCCCATCAAAAGCAGCAGCGCCGCGGGCGCCACAAAGATCAGAATTCGACGCCAGGGCCGCTCCCTGCCGTCGAGCAGCAGCCACAAGGGGGTAACCAGGAAAAAGATGACGCTCTCAATCCGGGCCCAGATCGCCAGGATGAAGGCGACGCAGGCCAGCAGCAGTCCGGAGGGGAGCTGCCCCTGGGGCCGCGTGATGACCCAGAGGCCGCAAAGGGTGAAAAACCAGCAGACCGGATCCCGGATGATGTCCACGCTGCCGTCCACGAGCATGGGATTCATGGCATGGATCAGGGCGATCAGGAACGAAACCCCTGCAGAAAAGAAGTTTCTGGAAAGGCCGTAGAGGGGAATGAGCGTCAGAACGCCGAAAAAGACGGAGACGGCTGTGGCAGCGGTGACCCAGTTTTTGCAGAGGGCGTAAAAACCGGCGATCAAAAGACTGTTGATGTAAGGATAGCGGATCGTGCAGCTGGTCACGGCGTCCCAGAGGCCAAAGTAGATCGCCCGGGCCTGCTGGATGTAGACGGTTCCGTCGGAATTCATGATATCCGTCTGGCCCCAGGCGAAAAGCCGGATCGCCAGCCCCAGGATGAGAATCAGGGACAGCGCAGAGAGATCATTTTGAGCGGCGCGCCGCCGGTTATTCTCCGGAACGCAAACGGGTGCCTTGCGGAAAAACATCCGGTTCTCCTTGTCCGGATCGGATCAAATCCATTCCATTTTCATTTCACGAACGTTTTGGTTCTATCGGGCCAATCTCGCCGCGTCCAGCGTGTTCTTCATCAGCATGGCGATGGTCATGGGACCCACGCCGCCGGGAACGGGCGTGATGGCGGACGTCTTGGGAGCGACTTCATCAAAGGCGACATCGCCCGCCAGTTTGCCGTTTTCCAGCCGGTTGACGCCGACGTCAATCACCGCCGCTCCCTCTTTGACCATGTCCGCGGTGATCATGCGCGGCTTGCCGATGGCGGCAATCAGGACATCGGCGCGTCTTGCCGCGGCGGGCAGGTCCCTCGTTTTGGAATGGCACATCGTCACCGTGGCATTTTGGGCCAGAAGCAGAAGCGCCATGGGCTTGCCGACGATGTTGCTGCGCCCGATCACGACTGCGTCTTTGCCGGAAAGGCTGATGCCGGTGCGGGCAATCAGCTCCATGATGCCCCGGGGCGTGCAGGGAACAAACAGCGGCGAACCGGTGACGAGACGGCCGACATTGGCCGGATGAAATCCGTCCACGTCCTTGCTCGGGTCAATGGCGGCAATGATTTTATCCGTGGCAATGTGTTTGGGCAGGGGAAGCTGAACCAGGATGCCGTGAATCTGGGGGTCGTTGTTCAGATCGCGGATCAGGGCCAGAAGCTCCGCCTCTCCGACATCGGCGGGCAGCTTGTATTCGCGCGACAGGAAACCCGCTTCCGCGCAGGCTTTGGCCTTTCTCCCCACATAAACTTTCGAGGCGGGATCGTCACCCGCCAGGACGACGGCCAGGCCGGGCACAACGCCGGTTTTCTCCGTGAAGGCCAGCGTTTCTTCCCGAACAGACCGGCGAATATCCTGAGCAATTTTAGTTCCGTCGATAATGATGGACATGTCTTTTTCTACCCGCTATCTTTACTCGAGAGCTTTGAATAACGGCCATTTTTGTCATTTCGACCGAAGGGAGAAATCTTTAACAAACGGCCATTATTAAGATTTCTCGTCGCTCACGCTCCTCGAAATGACATTTTTCAAAGCTCTCTACTCTTTCTTAACAGCCTGTTTTCCAAAGAGATCTTGTGCGGCAACCGGCCCTCGTTAAGTTGGGGATATATAGTGTAAAAACAAAACTCTGGCAAGAAGAAAACCGCTGCACGGAGAAAATCGGAACGCGCGCGGATATCTTCTTGAAAAAATGCCGATTCTCTGTTAAGGGAGCCAAAAAAAATGTGGGGGAATATGAAAGCTGTTAATCTGGCATTGCTGCTTACGGAATCCGTTCAACTGCACGCCGACCGGCCCGCCCTGATTGCGGACAATCAGCGCATCACTTACCGGCAGTTGCAGTCGGCCGTTTCGGCCGTCGCGAGATCCTTGAAAAACATGGGGCTTCAAAAGGGCGACAAGGTAGCCATCATGCTGCCCAATATCCCCGAATTTGTTTACAGCTGCTTCGCCGTTTTCCAGTCCGGCGCCGTGGCTGTTTTGCTCAACACGGGATCAACGCCCTACGAGCTTGCCTACCTTCTCAACAACAGCGACGCCAAAATTCTTGTGACGCATGCGGCGGGTGAAAAACGGTATTTGGAAATCAAGGATCAGCTGGCCACCTGCCGCAACCTTCTGACGATCGATCCGACGCAAAATGCTTTCCTTTCGGAAAACGCCTCGGACATCGCCGCGCCCCCCTCTGTCCCCATCGATGCTGATGATCCGGCCGTCATGATTTACACCGCCGGCTTGACCGGCAAGCCGCTGGGGGCAGTGCTGACCCACGGCAATCTCGCCTCCGAACTCAATGTATGCCACAAGACGTTTCGCAGAACGCCCGACGACATCGGCCTGTGCCTGATTCCCCTCTTCCATTCCTTCGGCGTTACGGTGAACATGCTCAACGTCATCCAGGCAGGCTGCTCCACCGTTATGATGGACCGCCTCACCATGGACGGCCTTTTTTCCGCCATGGAACGGGAGAAAGTTACTTACATCGTCGCGGTTCCCCGCCTTTACATGGGCATGGTCTTTTACGAAAAAGCGTCTAAATATGATCTCAGCTCGCTTTCGCTCTGCGTCACCGGCGGATCGGCTATGCCGCCCGATTTCATTCCCGTTTTCGAGCAGAAATTCAACGCGCGCATCCTGGAAGGCTACGGCCTCACGGAAGCGGCGCCCGCCTGCTCTTTCAACAGGATCGAGGCGGTGGCGAAACCCGGTTCCATCGGAACCGCCCTCGACGGCATCGACATTAAAATCGTCGATGAAAACGGCCGGGAAGTGCCGCGCAACACCGTCGGCGAACTGATCGTCCGCGGCGGCAATGTGATGAAGGGCTACTACAAGGACGAAGCGGCCACCGCCGCCGTGCTGAAAGACGGGTGGCTTTACACCGGCGACCTGGGCAGAATGGATGAGGAAGGCTACATTTTCCTGACGGGCATCAAGAAGCGGATGATCATCACCAGCGGTTTCAATGTCTATCCACGGGAAGTGGAAACCGTCCTGGAGATGCATCCCGCGGTGAAGGAATGCCGCGTGCTGGGCAAACAGGATCTGATGCGCGGCGAGCTGGTGAAGGCGCAGGTCGTCCTGCGCGACGGGTTTCACCCGGACGAAAAAGACATCATCCGCCACTGCAAGGTGTATCTCTCCCCTTACAAAGTTCCCCGGGAAG
>Ga0208195_1003774_pt1 | contig 12551 bp, 13 predicted proteins | sample AD_UKC077_MetaG_FD_184441 | JGI IMG/M metagenome (GOLD analysis project Ga0208195, IMG submission 184441) | Active sludge microbial communities of municipal wastewater-treating anaerobic digesters from USA - AD_UKC077_MetaG (SPAdes) (version 2) | ecosystem: Engineered > Bioreactor > Anaerobic >...
CGGCCGAAGCAACTTTCCGAAAAGCCAGGTCGTTCCCTTGGCCCGTCTTCGGGCGGCGTATCACGAGCTTTTGAAGCGGTGGTTAAGAAACGGGGAATGATTTCTCAAGCGATAGATTCCAACACCCTCCGGATCGATCAGGGCGTAGGTCGCGCCGCTTGATGAACGCGGCCTGCTCGGTGAGCCGGGGTTGAGCCAAAGGGTTCCATTCCAATCTTCTTTCAGGGAAGGCATGTGGGTATGACCGCTGATGACGATACCGCCGACGGTGTAGGGGACGTCGACGTGTCCATGGGTGAGGGTGATCGGAAGCCCTTGATAGATAAGGGTTCGGACAAGGGGCGGGAGATGGATCCGAGCTTGAGCGTACTGGTATGAAGAGTCGCTGTTGCCTCGGACAAGGACGAGGCCGGGCAATCTTGAAAGAAGCGAGGCGAAGGTCGATCCCTCCTGAGGGCAGAGATCTCCGGCGATAAGCACCTGCTCCACCTTCAGGGATGCAGCGATATCGACAATGTCTTTCAGCGCTTCGGTCGAGCCATGAATGTCAGCCGTGATCAAGAGCATCTTGACGCTCCGATGGAGTATTTACACCTTTAGGGTGTATATCCACATCAAATGATGTGTTAGTATGATATAAGAATTATATATGTCAACTCAACAGGGAGAATTCCGCCATGCCCCAACTGAAGACGATGGTATCCAGTGATCAAACTCCGATTTCCTACCATGAGTGGTTGCCCAAGGAGGGTTCCATCAAAGCTCTGCTGCTGATCCTTCACGGAATGGCGGAACACTCGAAACGATATGACGAGTTTGCCAAGTTTCTCACCAAACAGGGCTTCGCCGTCTGGGCTCCCGATCATCGAGGGCACGGAAAAACCGCTGAAGGAAAGACACTGGGGTACTTCGCCAAAGAGGATGGCTGGCAACGGGTCGCCGATGACGCCTTTGAGCTGAGTGAAATCATCAACGGCGAATATCCCGATCAACCTCTTTTTCTCTTGGGCCATTCGATGGGTTCGTTTCTTGCCCGAACGCTCCTTGTCCAACACGCCGACGTATACGACGGGGTGATTATCGTAGGCACCGGTGCAAGCAAAGGTCTTTTAGGGAAGGTCGGGAAGCTGATTGCCAAGTACAACGCGATAAAATATGGACCTGAGCATCCCGATGCGTTGCTCGACAAGATGAGCTTCGGTTCTTACAACAAGAGAATCAAGGACCCCGCCTCCAAGTTCGCCTGGTTGAGTCGCGATCCCGATCAGGTGAAACGCTATGAGGATGACCCGTTGTGCGGCTTTGTGTGCACCAGTTCGTTTTTCAAGGATTTGCTGACCGGTCTTGAAGTCGCGAACGATCGCAAATTGGCGAAACAGCTGCCCGGCGATGTTCCTCTGTACATCATCAGCGGCAGCGAGGATCCCGTCGGCGATTACTCCAAAGGGGTTCGCGCCGTCTGCAAGCTCTACAAAAATGCGGGAGTCGAAGATGTGACTCTCACGCTGGTCGAAGGGGGGCGCCATGAGGTTCTGAATGAAATCAATCGAGCCGAGACCTACAAGCACATCGCCCAGTGGATGAAGAAAAGGATCTAGGTGATGGGAAAGTTCAAATCGGCAGTACAGCGCTTCGGTGAATTTCTCGGCGTCGCGTTTCGCCAATCGATGAAAGACAATGTCTTGAACTCCGCCTCGGGGCTGGTGTATTCGACGTTGCTGGCGATCGTTCCGGCGTTGACGTTTCTGTTCTCATTCTTCAGCGGTCTCGGAGTGCTGGAACCGCTTTTGAACTTCCTTTCCGAAGCGCTTACCGAGCTCACCGGCGGGGATACCAGCGAGCAGGTGATGAGAGCGCTCACCACGTATACCCGAAACGCCACCACGCTGGGAATCGTCGGACTGATCTCGTTTTTGTTCACGATGGTGCTGTTGATCAACAAGGTCTGGTCAGTGATCAACCAGATCTACCGCTCCGCCCAATCGACCAATCCCTTCAAACGCTTCATGGGGTACATGACGTTCGTCATCATCTCGACGCTGTTTCTCGCTCTCTATGTCAGCGTTCAATCGGTGTTCACCGAATGGTATCTGGACCTCATCGGCTATTCGGTCGGTGCCTGGTCGGTGGTCATCAGCAAGGTGATTCCCGTACTTATCACCTTCATCATCTTCTTCCTGCTGATCTTCTTCGTTCCGAATACCAAGGTTCAATTCAGCGCGGCGCTGATCGGCAGCGTCTCGGGCGTCGTGATTATCACCGTCTTTACGAGGTTTACCGGTCTGCTGACCAGCCGAGCAGCGACGTTCAGCGTGATTTACGGATCGTTTGCCGCCTTGTTCATGTTTCTGTTCATCTGTTATGTGTTCTGGGCGACAATCTTTTTCAGCGTCGAGCTGGCGTACGTGTATCAATATCGCCCCACCGGGGTGGTCAGTGAAGGTCTGCCGCAGAGCCCGGCGACCCAGATGACCGACGGTACGAACATCATGATGGTGATCGGTGCGAATTTCCGTGACGGCAAGGGTGCCACGACGGTCAAAGAGCTTCTTGATCGGCTTGTCATCCCATATGATCGGCTCCAGGGGTTCCTTGGCGCTCTCACCAATCGAGGGTACATCATTCCGACGAACAACAGCCGAACGAGTTTCATCCCCAACAAACCCCTTGATCAGATTCGGCTTCAAGACCTCGTCGAACACCTCTACGGGATTGGAACGATTGATGAGCTGAGCCGGGATACCGCCGGTGAAGCGGTCGCAAAACAGCTTGCCGAGAAAGGAATCTCCTCGCTCGGCACCTTGACGGTCGAGAATCTGCTCCAGCGGATCTAACCGAGAGCGACATCCAGAATCATCATGATGGTAAAGCCGAGCATCGTGCCGATCGTGGCCCAGTGGATGCCCGAGTGGTCGTTCGCACCTGCTTGCTGAGACTCGGGAATCAACTCTTCAATGACCACATAGATCATCGCTCCGGCGGCAAAGGCGAGGGCGTAGGGGAGGATCGGCGTCATCGCGGTGACCGCCCAGGCTCCGAGAACTCCCGCGATCGGTTCAACGACTCCGGAGGCTTGGCCATAGAAGAAGCTCTTTGCCCGTGAAAGACCTTCCCGTCGCAAGGGAACGGAAACCGCAGCCCCTTCTGGAAGGTTCTGCAATCCGATTCCGACCGCTACGATCAACGCTCCGGTCATCGTCTGGGATCCGCTTCCCGCCGCCGCGGCTCCGATCGCCACGCCGACGGCGAGGCCTTCGGGGATATTGTGCAAGGTGATAGCTAGGACCAACAGGATCGAGCGGCGAAGGTTGGTGGGGATTCCTTCACTTTCGCCCGGTTTCGAGTCTAGGTGGGCGTGTGGAATCAAGAGGTCGCTGAGCCAGAGGAACGCCCCTCCGGCAAGAAAACCGATCGCGGCGACCGCCCATGGAGGAATCGGTCCTCCTTCCGCGAGTTCGATCGCCGGTTGGAGCAATGACCAGAACGAGGCCGCGATCATCACGCCGCTTGCGAAGCCCAGCATGCCGTTCATGACGTGGCGATTGATCGTCTTGAAAAAGAACACGAACGCCGCCCCGATTGCGGTCATTCCCCACGTTCCCATGGTAGCCAGAAATGCCAGGATGATTGGTTGGTTCAGCATAGAGATATGCTACGGGTACTCACTTCTTCGGTCAAGTGGGGGTATCCCTTGCCCAAAGGGGTTCTTCCTATTATGGTTGAGCAATGATCTTTCTTGAATATGAAACCTTGGAACCGATCGACGCTATGCTTTGGCACGCATATCCGAAGCACGAATCGATCATTGAAACGTACGATGTCGGCGAGCTCACCGTCGAGGTGCTCGATCATCCGAGTCTTCGTTCCTCGATCGATCTCGCAGTCGTCGCGTTCTCGCTCCTCGTGTTCCACAAAAATGAGATTATCGCCGTATTCCAGATCGAGCAGGAAGATCTGCGTTCCCTGTCCGAGCGGCTGGGGTGCAGCATCCGCGAGCTTCAGGATGAATATCGGACGAAGGGGACGTTGAGCGATCCTCGGGTATATGTCTACACGAAGGAGAGGCGGAAGGACGAGGGTCCATATGAAGAGGAACTCACGTTCTTTTCCGCCCGCGAGTTCCTTCTTGAATTGATGTGTGACACGTTCGATCTGCTTTCCGATCCCGTCCTCAGAGGGTGAACACGAACGTTCCGCCTACGTGGATGCTTCCGCTCACATCCTTTTTGTAAGGCCCCAAGACCGCAGTATTCCCAGGGATGTGGAGAACCACGTTTTCACCCCCGACAAGCAGCGTCGGGTACTGATTTGAACGTTCATCGCTTACTCGGGCACGAATCAATATGTTGTCGGCTTCGACTCCGATCCAATCGCCTGCGACATATCCGTGGCTGAGAAACGCGGCGCTTGAAAGATCCAAGACGATTTCGCTCTCTTTGAAGGTCGCTCCGACCCTGGCAGGTCGGCTTGAGGCGCAGGATACAAGCAGCATAGAGAGGAGAATCATCAAGAGAATCTTACGCATATTTGATATATGTGCCATCCATCAACTCCTGGCAGGCAAGGCGCAGTTCCTCGCTCGTGTTCATGACGATCGTTCGTTTTTCACACCTCAATCCTACCACAAGCCTAGGGGTTTCTCTACTGCAGGGGAGTCACCGGATCGATGCCTCGAAGAAGAGATGAAAGAAGGATGACGGTGTTTTCTGTTAAAACCAGACAATTAATAATAAATGTCCAAGTCAATCTGTAAAAAGGTGGAAAAAAGAGAGAAATATTCTGCAAAAAGGTGACAGAATGGAAGAAAAATCGTGCAAAAACGTGGTAAGTATGATAGAATATCTTGCAATAACGTGGAAGTAGAATTATTATTAGTTGTATAGAAAGAAATAAGGTCTGTTATGTTAAAACGCAAGATAGAAGCTGAAATAAAGACATGGTATGATATCAAGCCCAAGCACAATGCGCTGCTCGTAATGGGTGCCCGACAGGTAGGCAAGACGTTTTCGATCCGAAGATTTGCTAAAAAACATTATAAATCCGTAATTGAGATTAATTTTGAACGAACCCCCTCGCTGCGATCGTTGTTTGAGGGCGATCTTGACGGGAAAACGTTATATGAACGATTAAGTGCTGCGGGACTCGGAACATTAATCCCAGGTCAAACCCTTTTGTTTTTAGACGAGATTCAAGCCTGCCCTCGGGCAAGAACCGCCCTTAAGTTTTTTGTTGAAGATGGAAGGTTGGAGGTAATCGCCTCCGGCTCTCTGCTTGGGATCCATTTCAAAGAAGAGGTTCCCTCCCATCCGGTCGGGTATGAATATCGGCTTGACATGCATTCGCTTGATTTTGAAGAGTTCCTTTGGGCGATGGGGATCGGTGAATCGACGATCGAGCAGGTTCGAAACAATTTTGAGAACCGGACCGCCGTGGATCCCTTCATCCATAAACGGCTGTTGGAGCTCTTCCAACGCTACATGATTGTCGGCGGGATGCCTCGGGTCGTGGATATCTACACAAAGGATCAAAACATTCAAGATGTGATTATTGAACAAAGAAATATTGTCGGTGGATACAAGGATGATATTCTCAAATATGCAGGGAACCTGCAACTGGAGGTCGCCCGGGTGTTCGACTCCATACCCGCTCATCTGATGGAGCGAAACAAGCGCTTCATCATGGCCCATGTGGAGAAGGATGCCCGTTTCCGGGACTTCAAGGATGCGTTGGCGTGGCTGCGCAGCGCGAGGGTCGCCGAGTTCTGCTTCAACGTCAGTGCGCCGGCCATTCCGATGAGTTTGAATGCTAAAAACAACATCTTCAAATTCTTCATGCGGGATACCGGGCTGTTGTGTCAAATGAGCCTCGGAAACGTCCAGCAGGCGATTCTGGCCGGTGACCTGGAGATCAATCTGGGCTCCATCATCGAGAACACCATCGCCGATCTTCTCGTGAAGCGCGGACACAAGTTATACTACTATGACATTAAAGGACGCTTGGAAATTGATTTTCTGATCACCAGGAATTTTAACGTTTTGCCTATTGAAGTTAAGGGTGGAAAAGATTTCAAGAATCATCATTCTTTGGACAAACTTTTGGAAAATCCGGCCTTTTCCATCGATGAGGGGATTGTTTTGTGCCGAGAGAATGTTGAGCAAGTTGAAAAAATCATCTATTTACCCTTGTATATGGTCATGTTCCTATAGCCAAAATCTCTAACTCTTGTCCATTAGTTTTCCTCTGAGTATCTTGGTGCAAGGGGGAAATTGATGTCGAAGAGAATCTTTATTCTATTGATTATATTGTTGCCTAGCTTGCTCTTTGCCGGTGGAACGAAAGAGAGCGTTTCCGATAAACCGATTGTCGTTGTGAGCATCTTGCCCCATGCGTTCTTTATGGAACAGCTCGGTGGGTCGGATGTGGATGTTCTTACCTTGGTGGGCGAGGGGCAGAATCCGCACTCCTATGAACCGTCCCCCTCTCAGATGGCCCGACTCTCCAAAGCCAAAGTCTGGATTCTCAGCGGAATCGAGTTTGAGTTGGCTCTCAGACCGAAGATCCAAAGCCTGTACCCCAAACTGGTCATCATCGACGGGACGGAGGGGATGGTCTTCAGACAGCTTGAAGGAGATGATCATGAGCATGATCCGCTTAATATCGACCGGCATACATGGCTTGGACATGATCAGGTGAAGGTGTTTCTCGACCATGCCCTTGCCGCCCTGATCGATCTCCTTCCGGAGAACAGGAAGATCTTTGAAGATCGTCATGGGGTGCTGGTCGATCGGATCGACACCCTGTTTGCGGAATTGAAAGAGGATCTGGCACCGCTTTCCGGCCAATCGGTGTTCGTCTACCACCCGTCATTCGGATATCTCTTGGATGACTTCAACCTGACGCAAGTCGCCGTTGAAACCGGAGGCAAGGAACCCACCGCTAAAGACCTTGCTTCGTTGATCGAACTGGCGAAAAGAGAACGTCCCAAAGCGATCTTCGTCCAAAAACAGTTCCCGGTCTCCGGCGCTCAGACGGTTGCCGATGCGGTAGGGAGCGCCGTCGTTCCCCTGGATCCGTTAGCCTATGATTGGCTTGATAATATCAGAGCGATCGGTAATGCTCTGGTAGAATCAGGAGGAAAGAAGTGATGATCGAAAAATCGCCGATCGCCCTTCAATTTACAGATGTCTCATTCGCCTATCCGACTTTGCAGATATTGGAGAATGTCACGTTCCACTTTCACCAAGGTGAGTTCATCGCGCTGGTCGGACCCAACGGAAGCGGAAAGACGACCTTGCTGAAACTGATCCTCGGTCTTGAAGAAGCGCAGGAGGGAACCATTACTCTCATGGGCGGCAGCGTGAAGACGATGCGGCCTGAGATCGGATATGTCCCTCAGTACGCAACCTACGATCCGTCATTTCCAATCAGCGTCATCGAAGTGGTGATGATGGGCCTTGTTGATTCCAGCCGTCGATTGAAGAAGCAGGAGATTCGAAACAAAGCTATCGAAGCGTTGAAACAGGTCGAATTGGAAGACCTCGTCGACCGCCCGTACAGCCAGCTCTCCGGCGGCCAGCGGCGGCGGGTCCTCGTCGCCCGGGCGCTGGTTTCCAGCCCCAAGATGCTGATTCTCGATGAACCGACTGCCAACATGGACAAAGAGAGCGAAGCGCGACTGTACTCCACCTTGGAGCGCCTCAAAGGAAACACGACGATTCTCATCGTTACCCACGATACCCGCTTTGTTTCCGATCTGACCGATCGGGTCTTCTGCATCGACGTCCAACATGAAGGCAGTGCCGGCCGAACGGTAGTCCAGCACGCCTTGGAGAACATCGAGGGAGAGGATCAGAAACGGGTTCGCCACGATGTCGAGATACCGGCCGATTTTTGCGCCTACCCGAGGAAGATGCCTTTATGAACGGTTTTTTTGAACTATTGTTTTCCCCCGATGTTCCGTTTATCCGCAATGCCTTCTTCGCCGGCATCCTCAGCTCGGTTCTTTTCGGCATCCTTGGCAGCGTCGTTACGGTAAAACGGATCGCCGGCCTCGCCGGAGCGATCAGCCACGCCGTGCTCGGCGGCATCGGAATCGCCCTGTATCTCTCGGCCGCCGGAATCGTACCCGACCTTTCACCGATGGTCGGGGCAATCATCTTCGCCCTTCTTTCAGCGTTTCTCATCGGAGCGGTCTCGCTGAAGAGCAAACAGCGGGAAGACACGGTGATTCAGGCCATCTGGGCGATCGGGATGAGCATCGGCGTGCTCTTCATGGCCAAGACCCCCGGCTACACCAATCCTTCAAGCTACCTCTTTGGAAACATCCTTCTCATCTCCAGTTGTGATCTGATCCTGCTGGCTATCCTAGATGTGATAGTCCTCTTTCTCGCTTGGCGGTTCTATCCGCAGCTCGAAGCGACGAGCTTTGATGAAGAGTTCGCCGCTGTCCGGGGGATTCCCACCCAAGCGGTGTTTTTAATCATTCTTGCCGTTACCGCCGCCGCGGTGGTTCTTCTTCAAACGTTCGTAGGAATCGTGATGGTGATCGCGATGCTGACCCTTCCGGCGGGAACCGCCGGGTACACGGCGCGCAACTTAGCATCGATGATGTTGCTCTCCACGCTGTACTCGCTCCTTTTTTCCGCAGGAGGGCTGGTCGTGGGCTGGTCGCTGGACTTGCCGGTCGGGGCGGTCGTCGTCGTTCTGGCGGGTCTCGTCTTCTTGAGCCATGCCGCGAGAGCGGCGCTCAGGAAGAAGCGTTCGAATCGCGATCCTTCATCAAGTTGAAAAGCTGCAGGCGGTTATTCACCTCCAGCTTCGCATAGATGTTCTTGATATGCGTCTTCACCGTATTTACCGAGATGAAGAGTTGTTTGGCGATTTCCTGGTTGGATGACCCATCCGCCAAAAGGCGAAGAATCTCCTGTTCCCGTTCGGTGATGCCGAAACGCTCGGTCAGGTTCACTTCCGGAAGAGCCGGTTGCTCATAGGTGAGGAAGTAGCGTCTGCTGATGAAGAAGTAGAGATGAACCGAGAGAATCGCGAAGCTGAGGTAGACCACCTTGAAGCTGAGGTGGAGGAAGAAGAGAATATCCAAGGGAAAGAGAACGACCAGCGGCAGGAAGGTCATCGCGACCCCTTTAAGCAGCCACTCCTCCTCCCATGTCGAAGCCTGTTTCACGAAAAAAAGCGCCACGATCGCATGGATGACATAAAAGGTGGAAGCGCTGAAAAAATGGTAATGCATCGTTTCTTTCAGCGCTTTGATCCAATCGCCTCCGCTCTTACCGAGAATCGCCCAAATGGAAATCAAAAAGAAGAGAAGGATGAGAAAGCGTAAAATGGTGTTGCCCAGTTTTTTCTGCTTTTCACTTGCCGGCAGCCGGTTGATGAAGAAACGGCTGAACGTGAAGAGCATCGCTGTAGTGAGAAGAATCGAGATGATCGTCGCTCCGAGCGCGTACATCGTATAGGAAAAGCTCGCCAAGCGTTCCGCTGAAAGGGAACGTTCCAGATAGGTGGCGAGGAGACTTAAAAGCATTTGCAGGCTCAAGGGGACGAGAACCGTCAGAAAGTCGGTGGTCAGCTCGTCGGCGATACGGACCCGTAGCAAGATGACGAGGCAGGTGACGGAAAAGACGAGCGCAGCGGTCAAAAAAAGCAGGATGTCCGAAAGAATGAGCATAAACCCTCCGTTCGGTCATCCTACCATGAAAAAAGTGTTAGAACCAAGCGTTCATGCCGATCGTGATCGAGCTGTTGTTCTCCCAGTTCTTGAAGAGGCTCTGCTTGTCTCCGAAGCCGTCGTAGTAGGCGCCCCGGGCATACACGCTCAAGGAATCATTGATTTCATAGCTGAGCGATCCCAAAGCGACGAGACTCCGGTTCTCGATTCCGTACGTCGCCGCCATTCGAACCTTGAGCCGCTCGCGCATGAGCGGCATCTCGAAGGCGACCGCCACGCTGCTGGAATAGGAGTTGTCATTCAGGAAGGAAGCGATATAATCGACGGGGATAGTGATATCAAGAGTCGTCTGATCAACCGAGGGTTCCATATCACCGAAGATGTACTGGCCCTGGTACGCCACCGAAGCGAAGAAGGAGGTCTTGGGCTCCGTATAGGAGAGCTCCGCGACCGCCGCCACTTTGGTGCTGTATTTGGCGGGGTCTTCATTCTTGAAATCTTCGCTGAGGAACAGGCCGCCTTCCCAGGCGATCGTGACCGGACCGACGAGAAGCGATCCTTCCGTACCGGCAAGGTGGTAGCGGGTGAAGTCGAAGTCGATGGATGCAACTTCCACTTTATCAGGAATATACTGAGTGGGATCGAGAGGGTGGGGTTTCATCTTTAGCTTTGCACCGATATCAAACCCCATCTGAGGGTAGAAGCTGCTGAAGAGCATGAAGCCGAGGTCCAGGTCGCCGATGCTGAAGCGATAGCGGCCTCCACCTCCGAGGGCTTTCCAGAACTTTGGATGTTCGTAGATTCCGACCCGGATATTGTCCGAGTTGATTGGAAGAACCATTCCGTTTCCCAGATCGAAGGTTGCCCCCAGAAGATTGTCGGTGTCCATCGGTGCGTACCGGTCGGATGCGTCCATGTCCATCGGCCGGTAGAAGGGCTTGATGATGAGATCGAGGGATGAGCGCTTGAAGTAGGCGTTGTAGACGATCATGAATTCGCTTTTCTTCATCGCTTCCGGATTATCCAGAATGCCATGGGTGAGATCCTGGGCGTTGATGACATCCACGGCGTGGAGAGTCGTGCTCGTTCCCCATGGATGGGTGAACATTCCCACTTTGAGGTTTGTCGGGCCGAAGAAGAAGGTGACCGCCAAAGTGCGGACGGAAAGGGGATCGCGAAGAATCGGACTGAAAGAGAAATCGACTTCAGTCCGGATCTTGTCCCGGTTTTCTTCAAAAGTCACTCCCAACGAAATTCCATAGCCGAACGGCTCATCCTCATCTAAGGGATAGTAGGTGCCGAACCCCTCGACGAAGAGGGAAGTGAGTTCTTTCGGCTTCACCGTTTCGGTGATGACTTGCCCCTCCTCCTCATCATCAAGAGTAGCAAAAAAGTCAAATGCGAAGAGCGGGCTGACAAAAGCGATAAGCAATAACAGTACGAGTAGTTTCTTCATCGGATTACAACCTCCCTGTTTCTAAGAAACGAACAGTGAAATATGCGGATGGAATGGGAACATCGTAGCGAACCTGAACCATCTCGAGACGAGTGGCGTGCCCGGTCGCAATTGTTTTCATTTCGACTACTTTGGTGATCGGGCGGCTTCCGACTTTGCCGGTTTCCAGCGTCGTGAGGGTTTTTAGCAAGGTCGTCCGGTCGGGTGCATAGAACTCGACCTTCAAGGGAAGGAACGTTTCCTTTTCCACGGTCGCTATATTCTTTCCATAGCTCTTGACGGTTTTGGGAATCGATTCAACGACATACGTCGTCGCCGTTTCTTCAATCAGGCGGTGGGTCGCCTCATCGGCGTCGTACGTCGTCGACGCCATATCGGAATAGGAGAAATCACTGCCCATGAACGATCCTCCCTCTTCCGCAGCGCTGATCTTCCGCACTCGCTTCAACGCCGGAAGATAGATCCACTGGTCGGTGACGTCTTTTTCTTCAACGGATAGAAAGCGGGTGTTTTTGACGCTTTCGGGGGAGAGGAACACGGTGATGATCGACGTGTTATCATCGATCGTCTGACTGAGGGTCTGAATGCGCCGCTCCCGCTCGGTGCCGTTGGCCTCGATGAGGGTCAATTTGAGGTCCATGGCAGCAGTATCGGCTTTTTGGGTTTCAATGACCCTGTCCATGATCTGGGCGGCGGTCGGCGCGGCGACAAGCAGCGAGGGGATAAGAATGAGAAGTATGGTAAATGTTCGTTTCATGGTTTGGTCCTCCTTTTGAAAATGAGCTTGGGATAATGGACAGCTATCGCAGGTAGCAACAGCAGCGCGCTGGCTGCTGCTGTTGCCATTGCGATGCAGAATAGAACTCCTAGATTTGCGATCGGCATGAAGCGGCTGAACAACAAGCCGATGAAGCCGAGGGCTACGGATGCCGCATTGGCGAGAATCGCCTTGCCTGTCGTTTGCATGATCCGATCCATGGGCATATCGTCACGGATGATCGCACTGAGGAGGTGGATCGCATAGTCTACTCCGATTCCGATGCACAGCGCTGCGAGCAGGCTGGTGACGATATCCAGTTTGATCGAGAAGGCAAGCATCGAAACGAAAACCGACAAGAGGGCGAAGAGACAGGGAATCAAGGAAAGCGTGGCGAGCTTCGGGGATTTGAGAGAGAACAGCACCAAGAACCATACAGCGATGAAGGAGCTGAACAGACTGACGATCTGACTTCGGGTAACCAGGTCCGCGAGAGCGAGGGCTACCGCTTCACCGCCGCCGACTTCGACTTTCCAATCTTCGGGGAAGAGGGTGGAAATGAGATTGGTGACGGTTCGAAGCTGGTTGGTGTCCGAACTCTTCAGTACGAGCGTCAATGCAGTGGCATCGGGTTCCAAGGGGTCATTGATGAA
>Ga0208195_1003776_pt1 | contig 12548 bp, 9 predicted proteins | sample AD_UKC077_MetaG_FD_184441 | JGI IMG/M metagenome (GOLD analysis project Ga0208195, IMG submission 184441) | Active sludge microbial communities of municipal wastewater-treating anaerobic digesters from USA - AD_UKC077_MetaG (SPAdes) (version 2) | ecosystem: Engineered > Bioreactor > Anaerobic >...
GACGAAAGAAAAGGGCGCCGCTGCGCGGTGCTTGTCGCGACAGAACTATCGCGCATTACTTCGTAATGACTGCGATAGTCTGCGCGAATACGGTGTCGCGTTAAGCGCGACGATTGATTGCCAATGATTTCAATAATGACCTTTAAATATAGATGTTTGAAATGCTTATTGTTACGAATAATCTAAAACTATCTGAAAATTGAGATTACAATGAATACTAAAGAGAATACTGAATCTATGAAAGAAACTTACGTTAAAAAAGCGCTGGATTATTTTGACTCGGGATATGCCTGCTCTCAAGCGGTTTTGCTGGCGTTTTCATCCGATTACGGAATCGATGATAAAACCGCGAAAATGATTTCGTCTACCTTCGGCGGCGGCATGGGCCGACTGCGTCAGAAGTGCGGCGCGCTCACCGGCGCGTTCATGGTTCTGGGTCTTGAGTTCGGAAACACCGAGCCACTCGACATGGAAACAAAACTTTCAGCATACGCAAAAGTACGCGAACTCGATAAACTAGCTGAAGAAATTTACGGAACTACGCAGTGCGCGGAAATTTTAAAGAAATACGTCAAGAGCACGGATGATGTTGAACAGAGAAAGCATCATCAGATAATATGCAGAAAAGTAGTCGGTGACGCTGCCGCGATTCTCTTTGATGTTATCAAAGAGAAAAATTAAAAATGGCGTTCCACGCCCTTTACCCGGTAGCTGCATGGTGTCATGCAATACACAAAAGGTGCTCCGCACCTTTAAAATCCAGTTTGTCCATTTCTTTTGCGTCGCCCAAAAGAAATGGACGAAAGAAAAGGGCGCCGCTGCGCGGTGCTTGTCGGGCGAATTCCTCGCACCGGCTTTGCCGGATGCTGCGGTCGCCCGAGATGAGTCCGACTTCGTCGGACTTTTTAAATGATTTTTCTCTCATTCATCTTTATTCGAAGTGCTTTCGCACTTAAGATTTTTTATCTATCATTAAAATATTTCTAATGTTCAACATATTTATTGATAGAAAGCCATCTCCCGTTTTTAATTTTCCATCGGCTTTGTCAATTTCCAAATACATTTTGGGAGAGGCCACGCAATTCTTTCTTCTTCAAGTCTCAAGTTTCAAGTTTCAATAAACTCAGCTCTTATTTTTATACTCATCATTTTCTCGCGCTTGCGCGCGATGGAAATTTTTGATTTCAGTCGACAATCCTGCCATTCATCACATCTCCGCTTCGCGGATAGAAAAAGAGATGTGGAAGGTAAATACTATCACTTTCCATCAATTTCATAACCTGCCGCATTTATCTTGCCTGTATCATGATTTCTATTAATATCTAACAGCTTGATCTTCAAAGGCTTCTTTTCTTTAAATATTTTATCGACATTTAATGATACATTCTCATCAAAACTTATACACATCCTTTCATAAGGCCATTCTGAATAATCGTAATATTTTTTATAAAAAACAATGCTTTTATATAATCTTTTTCTAAAAACAGATATTTCCAAGATCTTTTCAAAATTTCCGGTTATTTCATTCAATTTAAACAAAGTATAATCATCAGTTTCATTATTTTTTTCGCATACTACATATCTATCCATCAGGTTTTCATTGTCAGTCGAATAATATTGTATGATACTGATATTTTTGCTTCTTACAATTTTACATCCCACATAAGGATAACTTAATCCAGTATTCCAATAAACACAATATCCGGTTGTTTCATCAGCATTGTTATTAAACCATACACCAATTTGAATTTTTCCAGAAACGTTTATTATCTCAAATATATTTTCAATATCCTTATCTTTAATAACATAAATACCTGGTGTCAGATGTTTTAAATTATCAACTTTTGAAACTTTCATTAAACAATCATCACTAACATCATTATAATTATAGATGATTATTTCTTTTTTAATTTTGAATAGCATCGATTTTTTCAAAGCATCATTTACTATATCATTATTTTTCGACCACACAGAATCAGCATAATTAAAATATGAATCATCACTATTAAGGGGAAACATCACCGGCATTATAATAATCTGCATCAATGCTAGATACATATATTTTTTCATTCATTTAGTCTCCACTTCGCAATTTAAACAATCTATATTCTTATAATCTCATTTCAACTTCCAAAAGTAATAAAATTGTTTTATTCTTTTGCCGGCATATTCAATACTGAAACCCAATGCTATGCCGCTAAAAAACAAAATAATCCTAGAATCTGTTTCCATGTAATTCAATAAAAGATAAATCGGCAAAAATAAATTAATAATAAATATGACACTATTGAAAATTACTAAAATAAAATTTTTTTTCACTTTATATACATCCATTATACCTAAAGTATTCATCTATATCCATTTCTTCAAATATTTTCCACTTTTTAGTTATACTTGAATATACATAATATTGAGAGTAATCTATCACATAGAAAGGAATATTTTTTCGAAATACTAGAGCATAACAATTTTTTGCACTATAAAACTTACACTTACTTACTTTTTCATCCGTATTCGTCAAAAAAGGCACATTTGGATCAATATCAAAGTTTGCAACAGGCATTTTATTATTTTTCTTATAGTAATCGTCTATCAAAGTAATATACTTCTGAGATGACAAAATAATAGCCTCATTCTCTTTACGGGTTTTGTATCTATCCGCAAAACATACAACAATCAACAACAACAGTAAAACAACATTTTTCATAAACACTCCTTCGCTATAACAATTACTTTGTCTGACTGATCATTCACCGACAATATGGATAAAAATTATTCAGATACATTACCATTAAAATCTATTTTCGCGCAGGCAGTCTTTTCGCCGACATTATCGCTTTATACCGGGAATCATCGCGAAGCGGTACCATATCGAAATCCTGTTTCATGAAAGCTCGGTCACGCATTCCCTTATCAATAGCCCGGTCAAGCCAAAGAAACGCCGCATCAAGATTCCCTTTCTTCGCAAAAAGACAACAGAGATTGTAATACGGCATAGAATCATCCGGGTTAATCGAAACCGCTTTCAGAAATGCTTTCTCCGCATCATCAAGTTTTCCCGTTCGCATGAGTGCGATACCGTAACCGTTATACACATTAACATCCGGCTCAAGGGACAATGCCTGCTTGTACCATTTTATTGAAACTTCATACAGACGATCATTGCGATAATAATCACCCATTGCCGCGCATGACTTCGCCGTCGGAGTACATCCAGCTTCATGCAGTATCTTCACACATTTCGGTTCACCGCCGGCCGCCGCGTAATCCAGAGCGGTACGCCCTTTAAAATCTTTAAGATTCAAGTCAACTCCGCCTACTGTCAGGTTTCCCGCCAACTCATCATTCTGTCTGAACGTTGCAAGCATGAGAGAGGTTCGGCCCTGACTGTCCCGAATATTGATATCAAAACCAAGAGACTTCATGGATGCAATGTTACTGCCGTCTCCGCGCATGCAGTTGAAAAAAATCGGCATACCGTCGGCATATCTCGCATTCCGATCAGATCCGGCGGCACAAAGTATACCGATGATATCATCTCCGCCATAAACCTTTAGAGCATCACCAAGAGCCGTTCCCCCGTCTGCCCTTGACGCGTTGACATCGGCACCCAATTCTATCAGCTGCTTCACGAGGGCGGCATTACACCTTCTGACTGCAAACATGAGCGGTGTGGTACCGATTGAACATTTTTTGTTCACTGAAGCGCCTCTTTTCAGCAAAAGCCGAATCACCTCTGACTGCTGTTCCATAATCGCCCACATAAGCGGCGTCATCCCGTATTTATCAGTAAAGTCAACCGGCGATATCTTTCCTGCGATTTTCAACGCGCCGTCTTCATCATGAAGCCTGATCATTCTGATAAACCGATACCTTGATACCATTCCCGCATCAGGTTTTTTTGCTCCGCGTGATATGAGAAAAGAGATTCCTTGACTGTTTCCCCGTATTGCGCATAAAGTTACCGCATTAAGTCCGTCATTGCCTCTCGTCAAAACATCCGCGCCGTGCTTTACAAGTTCATGCATAATATCATCCTTGCCGTTTTCACATGCATGCATGAGCGCGCTCCATCCGTCGTTGTCCCGATCATTGACGCGCGCACCCCGATCAAGAAGAAGGCGCACAGCCGAGAGATTTCCCGCGACACAGGCATACATCAGCGCAGTTACACCGCCGTTATTTCGCGAATTAACGTCAGCTCCGTTGTCGATAGCGCACGAAAGCAAATTGATTTTCTTTTGAGTAATGGTTTCCTTGCCATACCGGTTAAGGATTGATGCCATAAACGGCGTGACACCATCCTTGTCTTTCCGGTTCGGATTCGCACCGAGAAGGAGAAGAAGCCTCACATATTCCGTATTTCCGAACAGCATCGCGTCAGAAAACAGCGATCCTTCACGCAAGTCCCAACGTCTCTCAATATTTTGCGGCCATAAATCTTTCAGTTTGACTTTTCCCACTTTCACGAGACCGGCGATCGTTTCGGCTTCACGGCCTTCTGTAATATCGACACCGTAAACCTGCGACACGACAAAAGCTATCTTGCGGATATCTCCTCCGGAAAAAGCATTGTGTAGTACGGAAAAACCCCATGGATTGGACGATTGAAGATCGCTGCCTTTCGAATGAAGTTTTCTCACCAAATCTACTGTGACATAATCACTACTGCAGCTCACAGAAAGCAGTGTATCACCGTTTATATTCCGCATATCAGAATCATCAATTTTATCTATGACTTCCCCAATCTGATCATAATTCTCCTCAATAACAATTTGTTTTATCATCATATGGCTTTTAACCGCATCATTCCACTGTCCGCTTCCGAATTTTGCGATCATCTCTACTATCTTTACATTCCCTGAATCAAGAGCAATGTGATACGGCATTATCCCGTCGAGATTTATCATGTCACATTTCGCGCCGAGCATTATAAGTTTTTCGGCAACTCCTGACCAACTATTCCTTCCCCGAACAGCTGCATGAAGCGGGGTATCACCCCGGTAATCCTGAATATTTATATCCGCTCCGGTTTTCACCAGCAACTCCACATGCGCCGCTCGTCCGTAGTGAGCAGCATAATGAAGCGGTGTCTGTCCGGCGGAATTCCGTGCGTTCACAACTGCTCCATCCGAAAGGAGCAGACGAATCATCTGTTCAGAATCTTTATTATTTGAAGACGCCGCGTAATGAAGAAGAGTATTTCCCTCGGGATCATCCGACGCGTTATACTTTGAACCTTTACTTTTGAGAAATCTATACGCATCGACATTCCCCTCTTTGATAGCATCAGCCAATGCAGGTCCGGCTGAACCCCTATCAATTTCCCTGTCCCACAAAAATCTGATTATCTCAGGATTCATATTCTTCGCGGCAGCGCGTAACGGAGACTGCATACAGGAATTACCAAACCATGTATACTCACGATAATTACCCGTGGGGGCGCCCTTCTCGGCAAGTAACGCGAGGATCGCTTCATTGCCGCGTTCCGCCGCAGTAATTAAAAAAGGCTTCCCTGCAGTGAAAAGACTCGCACCATTTTCAAGATAGAACTGCAAAAGAGAAATATTCTGTTTTTCAATCGCAGAAGTAAGAGATGATTGGGATGAACTATCCGTATTTAAAACCGCACCATGCGACAACAGCAGTTTTGCCATCGCAATACTGCGCGCGTTATATATAAGCGGCCGATTCGCAGAATACGGCGTATTGAGAGGAGTACCTTCACGAAAAAGAAATTCTGCCGTCTCAACATCATCTTTTCTTACAGCTTCATCGAGCAGACGAACCTTCTCGTACCAAAAATCGTTTCCGCACTGACGGAATATGTATGAAAGCGCGTGAAAATCCTTAAATTTTATGAATGCACTGATATGCGAACGTATTCGGCCAACATCGCGCTTCATATCAAAACTTTTTCCCATTAACACAGAATAAGTCTCGAAATTTCCGGCCATAGCCGCGTAATCCGCCGGTGTTTTCTGCTGCTCATCGCGCGCCGATTCATATCTTCGATCCTTTCCGAACGATCGGGCATTTCCCGTTACCGCTTTCCAGTGATATAATGTCGCGCCGTCTCCATTTTTCAAAAACCGGTCAACGGGCTTCTCTCCATAAATATTTGCCGTATTGAGTGGTCCTTTTCTTTTCGCAATAAGATAAAGAGCTCGGTATTGCTGTTTTCTTGCCGCAATATGCGCCGCAGTCTCTCCGGACATATTGACCACAGAGAGATCAGCTCCCTTCGAAATGAGATAACATGACGTCTTTTCCGTCCAACGGTCATACAGAACTGTCATGAGCACAGTATTTCCGAACGCATCACGTCTGTTAATATCGGCTCCGAGGATGAGCGCTTCATCAATCTTCGCTGACACTTCATCCTCTTTCGCTTTGCGTATGATTTCGACAAGAAGTTTATTACTCGCGGTCAGTACCGGTTTTTGCGCCCCGAAAGCAAATGACACAGGCAACAAAATGATAACAGTAATTGCGAACATCCTTTTCATAAAAATCCTTCCGTGAGTCTGTGATTTTTTTTTATTTTTTATCGAAACTGTTTCCGGTAAATACCGATTCGGTAAACCGAATCCGCGAGTTCGAGTCGGAAAGCCGTAATGCGGCATTGTTCTCGAAACGACTCCGGATCACACTGACTCTATCTGTCATTAAATTTGCACCGAATATCAGATGCGTCGAACGGTTATTCTTCACCGCACTGTCGGCAATCACCACATCCCGGACTCTGCGGATGTAAAACAGGGTGCGCCCCTCGGTACCGCTGAATGTGCATCGATCAAAACGCACATCAATACACTCCTCCAGCGACAGCGCGCATATAGTACAGTCACGAATGATTGAATCAGCCACCGACACGCCTTTTACCCTATCAAATTCGATGCCGGTAAGTCCGCATCCGTAGATGTCGCATTTGGTTATTTTTATCCCGGTTGTGTTCTCAAACCAAACAACTCCGCCGTGACAATGTTCGGTATCCTTTTCATGTCCAAGCGTCAGTCCTTCGAGAGTGACATCTCGGCAATCATTAAATATTAACACGAATCCGTCGTTGCGCCCGTTTATAATTTCAACGCCTTTTACGCCGCGGATCACCAGACCCTTCACGTGCTGTATCTGCGGTTCACTATATTTGAAAAACAAAAACTCAGTTACAACACCCTGGGCATTGCGCACGTCATACAAGCCGGGCGCACAAACAATAGTGCGATTCGATCCAATGTTCTCGAAAAGTTCTTTTACACTTGTCACATGTATGATGTTCTGCGCAGCCGGCGCTCCACCCATCGCCCTATAACCTGCCGTTACGGCAATAAATATTGTCGAAACAGATAAAATAATTCGTATTTTTTTCATGGTATAATCCCATCATTATCCCGCTGGTTAATCAAGAAGAATATGTTAACCTTGCCGTACAAGAAGTTCAATCCGCAATCAAAAACGTCAGTGGAAGAAGAAATGATCACAAAAACTAGTTAATGCTTGCAAAATATTCTGAGAACTAATACAAACGGAACACATAGATTTTAACTTTTAATTTATCATAAACGGTACAATATATTTCAGAAGCAAATTAAATCTAATTTTCCTTACAGGAGGTGTTTAATGAAAGCATTCTTCGGGTTTGCTTTAAATAATTTTCTCATATTGATAATCCTAAGTGCTCACATTTCCCTTATCTCAGCGGATAGTAATTTAACGTCAACCGGGAAGAAAACCCCTGCAGTTACATGCCCTATTTCAATTGCTTATATTGATTATAACAATCACCCTTCAGAAGATTTTTCATGGTACTATGTCAAGGAAGGCTTTGAAGAAAACGATTTTGAAAAACATATGATCTGCGTAGTTGACGGAAAACAAATCAAATGGATGCGCTTGAATGGAAAAGATTTGCCGCTAAAACTATCTAAATCGACTCAGCAGATTGAATCCGAAACTAAAGACAGCTCATTTTATGAAATCTATTCTGCTGGACCGTATAAAATTCAAATGAATTATACTGCAACATATGATCCGTCTTTAGACAATAAAGGTATGACATACGATGTTGATATTATTGTTAAAAAAGGCAAAAATGAAGTTTCAGTTAAGTGCAAATGCTTAATAATGGAATAAATTTATCACATATTCAAACTGAAAATATTTCCCATTCGAGTTTTCAACATCTATTATCAATCTTGACTTTTTTTTATTTTTTCATAATACAATTAGTATCAATGGTTTTTATTATAACACTTATATCAAAGCAATATATCCGGAGGATATTTCATGAAAAAGTTAGCATTTTCTTTATTTCTTATAACAGCAGCTTTCTCGCTAAGCGGGCAAAGCAGACTCAATGTATCTATTACAAGCAACGCGCCGGATGCTTCTGTCACAATTGACAACAGAATCACCCATAAATTGCCTGCAACAGTTTCATTAAAGAAAGGCCCCCATACTTTTGTATTTGTTGCTCCGGGTTACGTGACAGGCGTCCTAAAAACTTCCGTAACAGAAAGCAATGCAGAAAACATTAACCTCAATCTTGAAAAAATCACAGGCTTCACATTAACATTTAGTATTTCAGATACTCCCGATGCAAATATTACCGTTAACAATACTGCTTTTACAAACGGCAGCCGTCTTCCAGAAGGAAAATATAAGGTAAAAATTACTGCTCCCGGTTTTAAAACTTTTCAGACTTCTGTCGATCTCAAATCCAACCAGACCATACCTGTTACTCTTGAAGGTAAAATATCAACTTTAACAATAAAAGTTTCGAAGGCCAAAGGAACAAAGATTTTCATCAATGATACAGAAGCCAAATCCGTTAATAAATTAAAAAACGGTTTTTACGTAATAAAAGTAACTGCCCCGGATTATATTGATTATCAGACGACTGTTAATCTTTTAGGCAACAAGACTCTTAATGTGGCAATGCAAAAGTCTACAACTGCTGATATTTCCGAATCTACCCAAGCGGCAGTTGACTTAAGCGAATCTACTAAAAAAGTAAATCAGATAATTGCTTCCGTTAAACCCACTTTTCCTCAACATAAAGCTGTTAGTCAGAGATACAAAAATAAGGCTTATGTAATCCGCCTTGAACAACCCGAACCTCCTGTCGGACACTTTAATATTATTCTTCAATTGGCGAAGGTTGAAAACGGACCTGATGGAGACATTCACGGAACATATGATAAAAAAGAAAAGGCATGGTTGTTTAACATATCAAAGAAACAATCGAACAACCCGGAGCTTTATTATTATTTTGCAGTCAATTACGTTAATCCGGAAAATTATACCGTTTGGTTTAGAATCAATGAAAAGGATGATCCTGATTTAAAAAAAACAAAATGGTTTAAAACCACTTTTATTGACGAACCGAAACCTGTCGAAGTTGTTCCTGTTAAATCTGATGAAGAAATATTGAAACAGACTTTATCACATAAATATCTTGATGATCAACCGGCAAATAAAGCCGTTTCAATTCAGCTTGAACAAAATCCCGTGGATAAAAACGGTTCAGCCAAACTATTCTGGTCTAATGAAAAAAACGGCCCATTTACTTCGATTGAAGGCAGTCCGAACTCATCCGGATACGTATTCGCTATGCCCGCTTCAATCACCAATCGTGAAGCTGTATATTATTACTTTTCAGTTACAACAGTTATAAACGGAAAATCTGTCACAGCTTCTATCGGGGAAAGCACTGACAGGTATGTAATCTATTTTACAAAATAATATCTAAAATTATTGAGCCCAACATCAGGGCGAATATTTACAAGGAAGGAATCATGAAAAAAAAGCTATTGGTAATTTTTGTTTTCTTAGCTGCTTCACCGCTTTTCGCGTACAAGTTTTCTGCATCATCATTTATCGACATGGGAAAAGAGTCCGGAAAACAGCCTAGTTTTTTCTATCAGGATTCAGATCTGCGTTCATTCGACAATGGAAAGAAGATTCTTCTCGGATTCGCAGGCTACGCGGATTACCAGCGCAAATCAACAATTTACTACACAGACCCGGATACTTTATCACGCTCTGAAATAATTGTTCCGATAGACGAGTATTTCGCTTCGCATCCCGAACTTCTGATCAACAAATATTCAATTTCAAAAGCACCGAAAGCAATGTATCCGTTTACGATAAAAAAAATAGTTCATTATGATGAAGCAGAAGGAACAGCATCTCTTGTCGTACAAGACATGGGAAAAGACGCAAGATATGATCTTACAGCATTCAGGTATTACATCGTTTATTGGAATCTCAGAAAAAAACGAATAACGTCCGCCCATATGCTTGCCGATGGATTTGGATCGGTATCAGATTATTTCAATTCCAACCTGGTTAAGAGCCGAGCAGGACTTAATGTTGTATCCAATATCGTATATGAGGGATTTTACGACAGCGTCAACAAAAAAGGTTATGTCTGCTACTCGCAGGAAAAGAGAACACTTGACTCATCCGGAAAGACCCCGAAGAAATCTACAAAGACTTTTATCGTTGCGGAATGTACCGAAAAAGGTGTTAAAAACATAATATCTCAGGAAGTGCCCGACAAAACTCCCAACCGTTTCTTTTTCGATCAGGCATCTTCTTCTATACTCGCGGTTGTTTATACCGAGTTCGGCGCGGCAGGAAGCGCGTATCTTGTTAACCTAAAAGATAAAACTACTAAACTAATCAAAACGCCGCTTACTACATACGGCGCGGCATTTGATCCTGACGGTACACGGCTTTATATGCTGTCAAATAAAACCGGAAAGATACAGGTTTACAACCGCAAAACCGACAAGGTAATTCAGGAGTTTTATGCCGGAAAGGTTGCATGGAAAATCGGATTCGTCCAGAAAGATGAACTCGCTTTTTTCAACAAAGACGGCATTCAGATTATTTCAACCAAGGGAACACTGAAAACAATTTCAAAGATGTCTGCTTCGCAGTACACTTTCGGACAGAAGCCGTACAACTATCCGCAGGGCGGACTCATAACAGAAGGCAATATTTATGTCGGGTGGAATAAAACAATTTTCCATGTTAAATATAAATAACTGATTTTAAAATCCGCATTTCACGTATAAAATCCGTTACTACGAAGTAACGGATTTTATTTTTTTAACTATTTCACAACAGCATCAAAAAAAATATCATTTTCACCATTGACAAACTTATCGCTTACTTATACTAATTTATTATTTCAATAGCGCAACAAGGATAAACGGATGTTTTTCACAGGTACATTGATTCCGGTAGAGAATATTGAACGTTCAAGAATATTTTACGAAGAAACATTAAAGCAGAAAGTTATATATGACTTCAGTGTTAATATCACTTTTGAAGGACGTTTTGCGATTATATCGAAAGATCATTTTAACAATATTACCAAAAATAAAACCGGAACTTCGAATCAACCTGTTGATAAAAGTTTAATTCTATATTTTGAAACAGATTCTATTGATGAAATGTTTAATAAACTCAAACAAAACAACGTTGAGTTTCTTCACGAAATCGAAGAATAGCCATGGAGTCAAAGAGTTTTCAGATGCTATGATCCCGACAAATACATCGTTGAAATCGGAGAGAAAGCCGAAAGTACAATAATCAGACTTCACAAACGGAACATGCAGCCTGATGAGATTTCAAAAACAGACTTTAATGCCGCTTGATTTTATTAAAACAGTGACAAACAGTAATCAATAATTTAAACGTAAAATTCCAATATATTCTATTTCATTTATTTCTTGCAATGCATGATTCCATGTTTTATTAAACAGTAATCTTTGGATTTATGATAAGCTGACAGATATTTTATTGTCATTATCATAAAGAATTTATTTCATTTTAACAGGGCACAACATGAAGAAACTAATATTACTCAGCCTGATTTTATTTTCAGGAGCAAAAGCAGAAGCGGTTTCCTACGGAGTAATCAAAGGTGATAATGTCAATATCCGAATCGACAAAAGTCTTTCATCAAAAGTCATAGGATCTCTTAATAAATTTGACACAGTAACAATCATCGGAGATTCCGGTAAAGAATATGAAATCGATGGACAATCATATCTCTGGTATAATATTTCGCATAAAGGAAAGACAGGATGGATCTACGGGAAATACGTTAACATTCTTCCGACCGAGCCGAGAGAGACTAAATATTATTTAAAATCATTTGCTAACAATTTCACTCCTGCTTTTAGCACTGATAATGAAAATTACTATTCCCGCAACGATTTTAAAAACAGTATTCCGTCACGTAAGGATTTTTTTATCAGCTTGAGAGAACCCGGCTATTTATATGTTAAGACCGAAATTTATGAAGAATTCTGCGTGGACACATTTAAAGATATTTATCAGTATGACGGCGACAAATTTAAAATTATCATGACCGGAGCTGATACTTTTAAAATACATAAAAATTACATCTTTCATATTAAAAAGCTTTCAGAATTCAATGATGAAATAATATCCTCCATAATAGTATATGACATGAACAAACCCATAAAGAATAAGATAACGACATCCGATGATTGCATTTTTGAAAG
>Ga0208195_1003779_pt1 | contig 12543 bp, 7 predicted proteins | sample AD_UKC077_MetaG_FD_184441 | JGI IMG/M metagenome (GOLD analysis project Ga0208195, IMG submission 184441) | Active sludge microbial communities of municipal wastewater-treating anaerobic digesters from USA - AD_UKC077_MetaG (SPAdes) (version 2) | ecosystem: Engineered > Bioreactor > Anaerobic >...
ACAAAGCCAATCCCCATGACAATACGTTTCGAGTCCTCAATGAAGGGGACCTCCTTGGCATAGGGAATCACCAGCGACTGATCAGGTGTTACATGTTCGTAGAAGCTCTTGAAGACCGCTCTCTGGTTTACTGCATCCTGTAGCCAGTTCGTCTTAAAATCCAAGACCGGCTCCCTCTGAGGATCGTAGTCGATCTTATACCTATCAGTGAGGCGACGGATGTTCTGATCATCACGATCATTGCCTTTACGTAGCATAGTCCACGCAAAGGGGCGAGCAGGTAACGAGTACGGTGGATACACCAGCTCTGTCTCCAGGAAATGACCATGAGTTGTTGGGTTAGATTCTTTATATGGGTGTATGGTTTTACGAATATGGGGATGAGCGGACATGAAGACCCCACCTTCAGGAACACAGGGGATATCTTGTTCATGTCCAGCAATGGGATGACCTTTGATGGACTCTTCGAAGTCATCATCACGGTTATCTGCTATATTCTTGAGCCGTAGGCATGCATTGTTGTAGCAAGGCCTATCACATACCAATCCATCATACCCATTATCTTTCCAAGGAACCCGAATTGAGAGATGCTGTGCCATCCTATACTTCCCCTTTTCAAGAGATTGGCTGTCTCCTGAGCGTAGAATATTTTGATACAAAAGCGAGCATCCATGTTTTTAGGATTACTGCTGATGAACTGAGCTACCACATGATTGACTTTTAGAACAGCAGCTTGTACGTACTTCTCTATACCCCATGGCAGCGCAATTTGGACGAGCTATTGAGTGGCGTTTAATCATCAAACCCTTGTAATAATCCCTAACCCATTTGCACAGATGAACGTTAATTGAAAAACCGCTTGGCTCACTCATGGATCTGCACATCCACGGCATTATCCTCACTTCGCACTTCATATCGCTTTTCTGGTTTACCATAGACGTTCACCAATTGGTGCGTAGTGGAGAACGTGTTGTCTTCAAGGTAGGTTTTACTACCGAACATTATCTCTTCGATTGAAGGAGATAGCTGCTCACTCCAGGTAGTCTGTTCTTTGCAGAGCTTTTCTACTTTTTTGACAAGGGTAAGATTCTCGATATTCTCGGTCTCGTCATCGGGCATCAGGACAATCAGATAATCCCGTGCTCTGCTAATCGACACATTGATGATGTTCAGCTTGTTTAGGAACATGTCCTTGTGAGTAGTTATGTTCGGTGGTGGGTTGAATAGGGCGACAATGATGTCGCACTCATCACCCTGAAAGCCATGGATTGTACCAACTTGAACATCCACATTCTTCGGAAAGCTCGCCGAGGCCATGAGTTTGTCTATCAAGTCAGCCTGGGCGCGGTATGGCGCGATGAGCCCGATTCGAAAGATTTCGTCTTCCTCATCAATCTCAATGAGTGATGCGAGGTACGTAACAAATTCAAATGCGAACAGGGCTGAGTATACCTGGTACGGGGTCTTGCTCTGCAGACGCTTGGGTCGATAAATGCTCTCGTACTTGCTGACGGGAAATTTGATGATGTTCAGCGATTCCAAATTGAACAGATCTCCAATCGGTAACGATCGCTGGCTCTCTGATGAACGATAATGCTCCAGGACACCACCATATGCGAACTTGCTGAAAACTTCCCCGATCGCGGGAATACTCCGATACTGGGTGGTCAGCAATGTAACATGGTAGTCATGGGGAACTGTCTTCGGATGAGCAAAAGATTTGAGCTCAACCATCGTATAGATGTTTTCGTCTTTCCAGGCATCAACCGTAGTGATCGGCTCGATCTGGAACGGATCGCCCGATATTATGAAGGTAGACGGTGTTTTCTTGTAAAGCGGATAGATGATATTGGCAAGTGGTATCATGGAGGCTTCATCGATTATGATGCAGTCCCACATCAACCCGCTCAAAGTGAGTCGTTTACCATCATCCATGAGAAAATAGTCGTATGGGAACCGAGCAATCGTAGTTACCGTGACGCTTCTAGGAAGCGTGCGGATATCAAACGTTTTCTCCCTGAACACCCCGCTCTGTTCTATAGCCGTGTCGTTGGTCGCTCCGAACCGCACGAGCCACTCCAAATAACTCTGGTCCTCGCCCATGCGTTCCATTATTCGGCTGACAAGTACATCCGCCGCCTTGTTGGTGGGTGTCAAGACAAGTACTTTCAAATCTTGTGGTGCCTGCATCATCGGAATGATGATATCTCTGGCAACATGAGTAGTTTTTCCCGTACCAGGGGGACCAAATATAAATTCTATGTTTTCACACAGATTCTTCTTCATATCGAAATCATCGGTGTATCCTTCATCTTCTCCAAGTTTGATAAACGCCTTCCTTAGTTCCTCGATGAGGAACACAGGGTTTCGAGCTTCAATCCGGGCTTCTGTGACCGCAGAAAGGTCAATCCCTTCAATATCGGCATTGGTTCTCAGTTTCGTACGAAGCGTATAGGATTTAACATTCACGACTTCAACCGCTACTCTCTTTGGTGGTTCTTCGGCAAAGTGCAGCTCGAGAGGAATGTCCGCGAGGTCTTCCATTGACTGGGGTATATACCTACTAGGATGTTTCAAAACCAGGATCCTTGATGTCCCTGCCTCTTTCTCGACCTTGGCGAACGATATGGATATCTCACGGCTGTGCATAGTATCCTGGCCGCTATTCAGTGCCTCCAACTCCAACAGGGCCTTGAACCAACCATAGGAATACCGCTTCGCTCTGCGTGCTCTGTCCTTCAAGTCTTCAAGTCGGGCAATCTCCTGGATGTCACGCTCTGCCTGAACTTTGACGTTTTCTATTCTTTTGCTGATATCAGCGGTCGGCTTGGAGTAATCGTCTTCATCGGCAGGCACATCTTCGTCACCATCATCTTCTTTGGGTAGGCGTTCTTTGGGCTCAGAAGTAGCTCGCCTTGTGATTTCCTTGCCAACCCGCTGGATGGACAGTTTACTTCTCTTGAGTACGTCATCTCCAGGAGATTCAATGGCATCGCCTGTATCGTCCCACTCTTCGCTCTCCTCACCACCAAGATTTTCATCAGCCTCTCTCTCTTTCTTCTTGTTTGCGAACTCCTGCAGTGCTTGTCGTTGTTCGTCTTCCGACAAACCCAACCACTCGCCAAAAGAGGAGATGTCGCCCTCTGCATCAATATCTGCAGCCTCGTCTGCTATGCCCAAGAGATGCAATAATCCTGAAGCTTCGTCGCTCGAGATGTCGTATTCAGGACTGATTGTCTTTCGCGTCAGTTGACCAGCTGGTAGAAACTCTCCAGCAATATCCATGAGCCACGGTAGCGTACGAAGACGAGTGGCTTCACTGGACTCAAATTTCTCGCTTTGTGAGCTGTAATAAAAATAGTTGTATCTACCGAACAGCACATTCTCTTGTGAGTTGTACTGCCTATCCCGAAAGTACCCGGCGTCACTAAGCTGAAGCAATTCTTTCCAAATAAAGACAGAGCGGTTCGAATCCTGGGTTTCGACAACCGAATCGATGATCTCTTTACACCCATCAATATTTCTCTCAGTCCACCGTTGGCTGCGAGTGGAATGAGGCCAAGAACGTTGAATCCGCATGGCTTCTTGGTAAGTCAACTCCCGAGAGTGAACTCGTGGAATATCCGCCACCCCAAGGGCAGTCAAAAAATCCATCACTTCTTTTTTCTTATCTTCTCCGATAATTTCCACGTACTCATCGAAGCAGACAAACTTAGTATCGGGCTTGGATTCAAACCATTGATGCAAAGAGTCAGAGAGGAAGTAGAGCTCGTCGGCCCTTCCCCTTCCTATAGTCTCATCTGACTGTGACCTGCAGAGGATGAATGCGGTCTCCCGTAGGGATTCAAGATAGTTTCCAATCTCACTTCGTGGACATTCCTGATAAAACCGAAAGAGCTTCTTGAAGTCTGCTTTGGCATCGGGCGACGAGCCCTCTGTGTATTTTGGCAGAATCTTCTTGTTGATCTCATCACGCAACGATGGCTCGCCCACCCCAAGTCTCTTAAGAAACTCACGTGTTTCCTCATTTGCAAGCAGAGCATCGTTCACCGTTGGATAATCGTTGCCACCCTCAACAGGCAAGAACAGATTCGGACGACCCTTTTCATCAAATGCGGCCGTTGCCTTGCCGTCTTGGTCAAGGAATATCGGTTTCTTCGGAATCAGGTCAGTTCTGCCTTTTGTCTCTCCAATCCATGTATAAAAATTGTGCAGCCATTCCACAGGCTGCGCTTCGATGAATGCAGCAGTTACACCTCCTTCGTATGCTCTCCCGCCCTTAGAGAGGCGGCCTTTGAGGATATCATCCTCATCTAACCGATCGAAGATAATATCATCAATGTAATCGGTCAGCGGTTTGTTTTTGCGCTGGGTGTCCTGTCGCCCAAACGTGGTGAACACCCATTGTGCTGTATCATTGCCAGTAATAACGGCAAGTTGCTCGTTCGACAGCAACTCAGCAATACGAGGAACGTATGCCCAGTATGCATTGCTTGAATCGACATACCCACCCACGCTTGGAATGATGGCTTCTGTTTCAAAGGCCTCTTTTATAGCGGTGTAGAATGGTTTGAATGAAATGGTTTTCTTGCTTCCGACTTCTGTGAACTTCTTCTCATCGTAGGGAATGATGTCGAATATGGTATCGTCAATGAGTGGTGTTCCCTTTGATAACCCGATATCGCGAAGATACACAAGCGTGTCAGCTGACAGTTTTGCCAGTCTCTCCATCAGGTCCATATTGTGCTGTATACCAGCACGAATACCCTCACGGCTGTCGGTAAGCAAGAATGGAGCGTGGATTATGAAGTTGAGACCTGTTACCTCTTTAGTCGGGAAAAAGCAGAACGCACTATGGGTTTTAGGCATTAATCTGCCCTCGGCGTCTATGAAGTATCCCACAGAGTATGTATGGCCATTGTTACCACTTCTGGTAAACAACCACAACGTATCATCATAGAGATCATCACGGTCATCCCCATCGTTCTGGGTGAGCCTGATGAATTCAGCGGTTGTGTCACCAAAAGAACGGCTCTCCTCAACGCTTTTGCCATACAGGCCGAGTGTCCCAGAAACCTCAAATTCAATGGTTCTGAGGTTTGGCAAGAATAGTAATGGGTAATCGAGTGATCGCAGTTTTTCCGATATGTCGGCAAACGCTTCTTCAGGGCTACGGGTATCGTGGTCAAATGGGAATACAAATACCGTTTCACCTTCCCGTCTGCCTGGATAATCCTCTTTGATACGAATCGGCACTATAAACCGTTGGATCTTGAAAGAGACATCCGGGTCGTAAATATGTGGTGTGGCGGTGTATTGGAATACTGCCTTGAACCCTACACCAAACTTCCCTATTGTCGATTCATCTGCCTTATTGGAGCGGCCGACAGCTGTGATGGCATTGATGTCACCCAATGTGCCGCTTTCAAGATCTTGATCTTCGGTTGCAGGGTTGGTTACAGCAAACCGACGCGTCCCATTGTGGGCAAACACCAATTTATCCTCATACAGATCGAATCGTGCTGTGGTTGCCTTCGCATCATCGGCGTTTTGCAAGAGCTCATATATGAAGTGCGCTTGGTCAGAGTATTTTTCAACAACACTCGATTTGACTCCACTGAGAGCAAAGCTCTCCAGTGATTCTGCTGCCTTGGCCCGGTCAGCTGTCAACGCTTCAAAGTATTGTTCCTGTAATTCATTCATCTCCTAGCCCTTTCGCTGCACAATGCTCAATGAATCTGATAACCATGATCCATGTAGCCGCCTTACAACCAACTTCACATCTAATTTCCAACGTCTTTGAGCTTCTAGTCAAGGACGTGTTTAACATCGCAATACTTGAACGCTTTTATTTACATAATCTCCATCAGTACTTTGATCTTTTAAAAACCCTGCCCTCTCGAGGGTATATACCACTTCAAGCAAATCCTCAAAAGTAAATCCCAAATTGGCTATCGACTCTTCGCTGATTACAACAAATTTTTGGGCATAATCCTTCGTTTCTTCCAGGACATACCGTTTTACATACACCATCAGTTCCTTTGTTCTCCTGTCCATGATTACCTCCATATCTTGCTTCAATCTCCCGCAATAAAAATTCCTCCTAATATTACTCACCACATCCCCACAGTACGTGGAGCTCCATTAGTTCAAAACCAATGTACCAATATAGTTGCCGTAATAATCAGGACACGATTTGTCTTCGAGAAAATTTACGGAATAATTTTCATTCCCAACATAAATATCAACTTGGCTGGCATGACAGTCAAAAACGATGTTTCCTGACGAATTTTGTGTTATTGTATTGTAGCCTTGATAATAATCTAGGTCTGATGAAGGAGCTTCACCGACAATAATTATACTTGGAGTAATTTTGTCGAGAATGTTCTTTGGTAAGTGTCCTGATTTTCTTCCATGGTGCGGAGCAAAGACTATATCCACGTGAGAGAAATCAACTTCTTCTTCAATGTTCTCCAAGAACGTTTTCTCTAAATCTCCTAGCCACATAAAACTGGCACCGTCTTTTATACCGTACGTAATAATAGGCGATATATTATTGCAATTCTTTCCTTCTTTGGCTGATACTAGAGCTTGTTTGAAATACTCGTTGCTTATCACAGGCCACAGGCAATTAATTCCTGAAGATCCTCGTTCAGCATCACTTTGGTTCATCCATCTTCTTGAACACCCTTAAAACAGATAGAAAGCTTTCTTTGTGTCGTCCCGAAGCTTCTTATATTCTTCGAAGTCATCCGTTTCATCAGGTTTTGTTGCTTCATTCTTCACACAATAGAAATTTACTATCCCAAACTGTGAATTGTATTCTTTCAACCCCTTGATATGGTCATCGTGTGGATGCGTAGAAATAAAACGGCAAATACCTGCGTTCTTTCTGAGTTCCTTAATTTCGGTTAACTGTGCTGTCCACTCATCAACAGTATTGTAACAGCAATCAATGACAGTGAAATTATCAGAATTGTGAGCGATATAATACATATCACCTTCACCAACCGAGAATGACTTCACAATACTCATTGCATCTCCTCCTTCCCTTTATCCCTCCCCATTTGGTAGACACAAGAAGAATTTCCCATTTGGTATCATCTCCTTCAAATCTTCTAAAAGGGGGTAATGAATTGAGTGGCTGCACTTCCAAAACTCGACTTCAGATATCCTTATGCTTTATTGCCACTCCTCAACTTCACGGCAAAAATCTAGTTCTCTTTCAGGGTAATATCCATCTCTAGGTGGTGTCCCCTTTTGATAAAGCAGCGTCTTACCTCTTGCCGCATACACAGGAACCCCTCTTCTTAAAAAGGCGTTCACGACCATCTTTCTCGGATGATCGGAATTTTTCCCAACGGACACGATAGCCATCCGTTTTGTTCTTTCACCATCCGCTACAATCGGTCCTAAGAGTCTGTTGAGAAGAGACGGACTCACGTTATGCCTCCCCCCATGATGAGGCACTTGGTATAGTAATGTATCCTTAACGTTGAAACTTCTGTCTGAGGCAAAATCAATTGCTTGATTTAATGCCCGAATACCAGAATCTCCAGTCAAAATGAACTGATCTGAACCCATCTCTCCTAGAATAATAATCGATGTTTCATTCTCAGAAGTTGTGCTAACATTCTCCCGCAATAGCTCAGTGCGCCATGATTCAAATCTCCCCTTTATACTCTCAATCAAGCGACCTAATGTTAGAGATTCAGAAAACGATTTGGCAATTTTCGGCTTCTCCGATTCCACAATAAGGTCCAAATAGAATGCCTTTGACGGAGAGAGTATCGTAAGGGCATTGCCGATTTTCTTTCCTTGGAAGCCAGTCTCAATGGCGACTTGGTTTTGTTTTGCCTTTTCTTCTAGCTTATATACAAAGGGGTAAGCTTCCCGGAATCTATCTGCAAGACTATTTTTTGTGATTCTCTCATCACTTACCCTGTCAAACAGCTCATCTACGTACAACCAAGGTCGATTCATTATTAGTTTGCCAATTCTAAAATGATCAAATAAAATGCTCAGTCCTGATGAGTGGTCTTGGTCAGAGTGAGAGCAAATGACATAATCAATTCTTGGGTTTGCTTCTCCGCTAAAATAGAATTTTTTTAAGTGCTCAACGAGCGCATTCCCATAATCTATCGTTCCGCCGTCATACACACAAACGACGAATCTTTGAATTTTCTCATCGAAATACCGAAAACAAATAGCGTCAGCATCACGGGTGTCTTCATCAATTCCAAAGAATTCAATTTCATACTTCATGCTCCTCTCCTTCTGTTGCTATTTCTCTTCAGCAAGGTCCAGTGCAATTACGGTATAGACGAATCGTTTCATTTTACTATGTGCGGCAATATTGATTATCAATCCAACAGAACAGAGCGTACAAATAAATTTCCATGAGAATTGAACACGGTCACCGAACAAGATCAAAGAAATCAAGTAGAATGCGATGAATGACACCGTCTGAACAAACATATCTCTGCACAACAGATAATCTCTTTGCGACTGGGCGACGGATCCTCGTTCTTGATATCGACAGTATATTGTGTACCACTTTGTATTTTCAAATTTTCGTCGCTCTTTCTTCTTTGCAGGCAGCTCCTTGATAATATCATCATAATACTCGATCGCCTTAGGCAGATATATCCGATCATCTCGAATCTTTCCATCTTTGATTTTGCTGAATACGGTGCTTCCTGACTTCGGAATCAAGAACATTCCCAACAGTCGATCTTTAGCACTGCTGCTTATGAAACAATCCATTATGAACGTTGCCAACGAGACTATTCCTGCTAAAACAACCGAGTTAGAAATACTAAAGAATAAATACCATTCGCTACCGGGAAGATCCAAAGGAAATTCCAGCTCCAAATTGGTACACATCAGTAAAAACAGCAGTGCATAGAGAATCACAAGGTATTTCATTTCTTGGTGACGGTAACTTTTCATTTTTTAGCTCCTGATAAAATGTAATCTCCGCTCTTCAGTACCAGCCTATCCCTTTGGTCAGTTTGTTCGCAGCACTATTGTGAAATAATATAAAACAGAATTGAGCCCATTTAAAACAAATCAAACGGCCATAAACGCAAAAGCTCTTCCCCCAACACCACTGTTGAGAGAAGAGCTTTTTGGTCTCTTGGCTTTAGAAGATCTACTTTGGTGTACTATTGAGTCCAGGATATACCCTTCTCTTCATACAGGTGATCATATATATCTTAGTTGATTATATTGGCTATGAAGTGATCCCTATCAGGTAAAGCCTCTCAGCTCCTGCAGGCTGGAATCATATGCCCTCTCTTCTTCACGGCAGCTCTGGCAATCCCAGTTCCTTTAGAAATTGATTATGCCGAGCCGTTGCTCTTTGAACAGTAGCTTCAATATCAACAAGGCTTCTATTCACTGCTGATAGATCAACAACTTCTTCTTCATCAGTTGTATCCACGTATCTTTGTATAGAGCGATTAAAACCATTCTTTCTAATCTCCTCCATGGATACTCGTCTTGAATACTTCTCAACCTCTCTACGAAACTGATAGGTATCAACAATCCTGTCTATGTGTTCAGGGAGCAAGTTATTTTTGCGTCTTCCCTTCTCATAACATTCGCTTGCATCAATGAACAGGACATTATCATGGCTCGTACGCTTTGTAAGGACAAGTATGCATACAGCGACACCTGTCGAGGAGAACAGCTTTGCCGGTAACCCAATGATTGTGTCGATACTCCCATCTGTGAGCAACTTGGTTCTGATGGTCTCCTCAATACCACCTCTAAACAGTATGCCATGGGGGAATACGAGTGCCATGGTGCCTTCATCGCTTAAGAAGCGAAATCCATGGAGCAGAAACGCGTAATCGGCAGTTGATGTTGGGGCAAGGCCGTAATCCTTGAAACGGACATCTTCGCCCAGGATATCCTCAGGATCCCAGCGGCAGCTGAATGGAGGGTTTGCAACAATTGCGTCACACGCTATTCGCTCTCCTGGGTTCTTTTCATTGAAGATATCCCAATCATTCAATAGAGAGTCCCCGTTATGAATCTGGAACTCTGAATCCCTGATCCCATGGATCAGCATGTTCATACGTGCAAGGTTGTACGTTGCTCTATTCAGCTCTTGCCCATAGATCATGCCAATGCGGTTTGGGGAAAACTGTCTTCTCACATTGATAAGCAGGGACGCTGAACCACAGGCAAAGTCCAACAGGCCGTTCATTGATTGCCGTTTGCCGACAGAAGGATCATTACCATCAAGGATGACAATACGAGCCATGATGGTGGAGACTTGATGGGGGGTATAAAATTCTCCAGAGCTTCTCCCTGAGGCTTCAGCAAATTGACTGATCAGATACTCATAGGCATCTCCTAAGAGATCATGGTCACTACTGGTCTCAGAAAGTACTGGAGCTATCTCGGTTATTATTGAACACAGCACAGTATTGCGAGCTTCATGAGTGTTCCCGAGCTTGAAAGAATCGAAGTTCACTTCACAAAACAGACCATGAAGCGAGCTCTCAACAGATTCATTTCCTATACAGCCTGCACCGCTTGCAAGAGCGTCTCGCTTTGCATACGGGCCAACTCAGATATGGTACTCCACAAGTATTGTGGCTTGACCACATAGTGGAGCTTGGTACGCATCGCCGTTTCAAACGTTGCCACTCTATCAGGGTTCTGGACATACCATACTGACAATGGGGTCAGAGCTGATATTCCCTCGCTCTCTCCATTTGCTCTCGAAAGCTTTTTATCTCCCTTCTCTTCCAGCAGTGCTGTACCACAACCTTCTCCGGTATTCACCGTTGAAGAGTTATTCGTATCCTGCTCTTTCTCGTTGCTGTATTGTGAGTGGGGGAGGCTTGCATCGCACAGAGTCGTTGCCAAGCGCCTTCTTGACAACATGCTCATAGGTTCCAAGATGTAGCATCAGAAGATAAGGGAGCGTTGCTTCCCGGTACCTGTTCTTGCTATTCTCTCTGGGACACTTTCAACATACTCCGGTTGAACTCCTTGTCTGTAAGATTGACAAGAAGGTAGTTTCGATGGGACACCCGTTGCAAGTGTCCCCTTCAACATCACAACCAGAAGAGGGAAATACGCACCGCCTTTTGGGTATGGAGAGGCTATCACAGAGAAGATTATCACCTTCAATTTAAATTCCAATCACACTCTAAATCATAACAGTTGAGGTTATATCCACCTTTGCTAGGATCTCTCATCACTTGGATGATTTCCGTTTCCCCATGATAGCAACAAATCTTATAGTTCCTGGGCTCATGCTGTCCTCTAGGGGTAGCTATATCGATGTCATTACGCTCAACGGCTTCACTCTCTCTCCTGTTCTTCGACGAAAAGCCAGACCAGATCATCACGATGATTTTGGTCGAGGATGCCTGCTCCATGTATAAATTGCAATTTTGGGTAATCTACGTAACGATTTTCCCCATCCGAGAATGTCGCTCTTTACTAATCAACAATCTTAAGAAGGTACAACTTACCTTATGTTTGAAATATCGTTACTTTACTCAATTCCAAATTGTCTACAAAAGACAGAAGTCTTTTAATATCGCCTAAGGAATGAAACCCAATATACCATTCTGCATTACATTTCCGAGATATTTCCTTGAAATATGAATAATCGATTTCTGATAGTGAGTGTCCAAACACAAATACTTGCTCAATGTCTGTAAGCCCATCAAAAAAACACGCATGTTGCTTAATGATGTCGCTACAGTTCTTAGTGGTAGCATCATCATACCATCCCGTTTCTCTGATGGCTGTTTCAAATGCTGAATCCATGATGTATTTTTTATATGCATTCTTGAACTTGAATGATTTCAGATTAACCTTATTCCATTCTTCCACTTCCACACCTGGTCTGTGTCCAAGAATGAGTTCGTCAGGTTTGCCGGGGTTTCGGCTCTTTCTGCACCCATGGATGTAACAGATGTTGTCCGCCTTTGCCCCATAAAGAACCTCTATGAATTCGGTGTAATTGAAACACAATACTCGATAATCGCCATGAAGCATAGAAAACGGTTTGCTTTCAGATTCCACCGATAATGTCTTAACCCACATTCTTATCCTTCGATTTAATTCACGAGGAATTTCAAAAGCGGGTGATATAGCTGTCTCCACCGCTGCAAAAAAGTCAGCAGCTTGAGCATCCGGATCATACGCATCAAAGTCATGAAGCCACATATCAATATTATCCGGGTTGAGAAACATAGTGTATTGTAATTTCCCTAATGACTCTTCCAAATTTGACCATAAATCATTTGTGTTAAGATACGTTTCCAAATTGAGACGTAACGGATTATGTTTCCCCAATGTCTTCTGGAAATCCCAATAGGATGATTTTACCCCATGCATTATATCGAACCCATTTCCTAGAACAACAAGCGTGTGTAAAGGATTGTCGATTGTTAGACTATTGAATTGAATGTGAGGAAGCGGAATAGTTTCAAGAATTTCTTCCAATTCCCTTTCCTCTAGCCTTGCCTTTTCTTCAGATTCCAGCACTTTTCTGGCAGTCTTGCGTAC
>Ga0208195_1003781_pt1 | contig 12539 bp, 8 predicted proteins | sample AD_UKC077_MetaG_FD_184441 | JGI IMG/M metagenome (GOLD analysis project Ga0208195, IMG submission 184441) | Active sludge microbial communities of municipal wastewater-treating anaerobic digesters from USA - AD_UKC077_MetaG (SPAdes) (version 2) | ecosystem: Engineered > Bioreactor > Anaerobic >...
CAGCGATAACCATCGATGGAAGGACTCTACCCATAGCCTTTCTTCTGAGAGAGAACAAGTCAGTACAGGACAAGAAAGAGATGGTTTCTCTCATAGGCAGAGTGATAAGCGATCCAGTTGAAGTGACTGTTTTTTGCAAGAGTGAATTCCCTGTTTTTGCAAGAATTCCAAACAACTTTCCGCCCGGGAAATTTGTCAATGAACTTTCATTAGCGAATTCCTAATTCTAAAACTTTGACCTTCGAACAACAGCAAATGACTGTGGTGAACAAGACGATCAATCATTGCCGCAGTCATCTGTTCATCGTAGAAGATATGGACCCATTTGCTGAACTCCAGATTTGTTGTGATTATCACACTCCTTTGTTCATAACATTCTGAGATAACTTGAAACAACAACTTCGATCCATCACGATCAAGAGGCACATAACCCCACTCATCACAGATAACCAGATCGGCCTTCATTAGTGTTTTCATGAAGACGTTTAGTTCTGACTTCTTCTGTGCTTCTGAAAGGCGATTTACCAGCGCAGCCGTTCTGAAGAAACGAACCACCTTGTTCTTTTTGCAGGCTTCCAAACCGATTGCCTGAGCAAGGTGAGTCTTTCCAGTACCAACGTTTCCGTACAGAATCAAATTCTTCTTCTCGTCTACGAAAGAGGCTTTCTTCAGTTCTTCTGGACTTAAGTCCTGAGGTAGTCGTATCTCTTCGAACGAGAAATCTTCGAATGTCTTCATGGCATAGAAGCCCGCCTGTTTTACCAGGCGGTTCTTCCTTGAGGTTTCACGGTTATCCAGAGCAATCTGCAGTATTTTCATAAGGTATTCCTGGTTGTTGTCTGCTTCTACCTCTTCAAATACATCCACTATCTTCCTTCCAAGGCGTAGCTTCTTGCAGCAGTACGCAATCTGCTCTTTCATGATTGGCTACTCCTTCCCAGGAATAGATCATAGTCAAGTGCTTTGTTCTTAAGAGGCGGGAGTTCTGGTATGTCACTCGGGAGTAAAACGGGACTGAACTCGAAGCTTTCCGTGTTGAGACGCCGGAATATAGCAAGGACACTATCGCTGTCTTTTGCTCCTCTCTCTAGAGCTGCAAGAAAGGCTTCTACTGCACTCAAAAAGCCTGTATCTTCGCTCAGCTCTGCAAGGATCTTGAGAGTCTCTTTCTTGCTTGAACGATCACTCTGCTCAAGAAACTCTTGTAGTGGAGAAGGAAACAGTCCGTATATACCCGTGTATTTCAGTGCTGCGGGTCTCCTGGATAACTGGGTGAGATAAGGGATCCAGTTCATGGATTCTCTCTTCATCTGTCCATACAATCTCGGATGAGTGATTATCTCTTTGTAGTCACTATCCATTACGGTAACTTCATGAGCGGTCAGTTTTACCCATATCTCGGTCTTTGCATATTTTGGAGCGCTTGAATATGTATGCCTTCCTTTTTCAAGAGTGAACTTCGCGTGAGCATCTGTGCGAACAGCCAGGAGGATCGATTCATCGTACTTACTCCGTGCAAGTGTTAGAAGCTTTGTCCTGTCTTCTTCAAATCGTTCTCTTATCATGCCTGGCTTCGAATAGTGCGCTCTTTCCATATCCTGATCACATCGAGCGAGGAGCTCTTTGTTGAAGGCTATTAAGTCATTTATCTCTGGAACAGGAACTAGCAGGTTTCTCCTATGGTATCCCACTTTACTTTCGACGCTGCCTTTCTCATTCCCGCTCTGGGGATTACAAAAGACTGCTTCGAATCCATAGTGATTCTTGAATCTGAGAAAGTGTTCCGAAAGGATCCGGTCTCCTTCCTTCAGTATTTTGCTGACCATGGATGAGGCGTTGTCAAACCATATTCTGTTGGGAACACCCCCTATGTGGTTGAAGACATTCATGAGTCCTTCCATTAGGCATTGCTGGTTCTCTCCCTTGAAGAGTTGAAGATATCCCCCGTTGCTGTAGGGAAAGGAGACATTTAGAGTATATCCGTGACAGCGAACCCCGTTTTCCAGAAAGTCAGCTTCTCCAAAGTCTACCTGTGCTTCACCGGGTTTGTGTTCCAAAGCGAAGTAAAACTCTTTGTTCTGGCCATAAAGTTCTTTCCTCTTCTGTGCCACGTATGTTGCCACAAGACGATATGAACAGTCAAAGGAACCACCGTGTTTTTCCTGAAGCCTCTTGAATACTCTTAAAGCCGTATGTCGCTGTTTCCTTCTTTCAAGTTTGTCTTGCTCAAGCCAACAGTCAATCTCTTCTTTGAAAGGATCGAGCTTCGACTTAACTGTTTTCTTCGTCTGTGGTGGCTGTGTATTGAAATCATCCTTCAGAATGTACTTTTTCACTGTCTTCACATCCGTCCCTGTTTCTCTTGCAATCTCCACAATTCGCTTTCCTTCATTAAAATATTTGCTTCTGATAGAATTGATCTTAGCCATTGCAACCATCCTCCTTTGTTCCTCCCCTTTATAGTGTCGTAACTACAAGGGTAGGTAATTCCGGGGGAAGTTGCAATGGCTCTTTGCATTAACAGGGAATTTTCCCTGCAATTGCAGGGAATCACTCTCTGCAATTACCAGTACGTATATTCTGCAGCAAACAAAGTGACGATAGTTGCAGATGGGGAGTTCTTCAGTCCGAAGTTCCTCGATTGTGTGAAGAGAAGCGGTTTTCATTATGTGATAAGAACCAGGAAGAACGTACTCTTCAATGGAACAGCGCTTGTGAAATACAGTGATTCAACAAAAGACCTTTGGTTTGGCAAGTACACCAGCTCAGGCTATTGTGCGAGAGTCATCATTAACAGAAGGGGTAAGGACTCATACTTCCTGGTGACCGATCTGAGATATTCTGAAGAGACGATTCTTGAGATATATCTAAAGAGATTCTGGATTGAAGAGACTTTCAGAGACTACAAGACTTATATGGGTTTTGGCAAGTACTCGAAGTCTCAATCGATAGACAGACTCTTCGGGCTTGCGGTTATATACAGCTTCTCATACGTTTTCGCTTATCACACGAGCAAGAGCCTTGTTCGAGACAACGATCTCTCCTGGTACCTTTGTGCAAGAACCTTTCAGACATATCTTGCATGCAATTCCATCTTTCTTAGCTTGTTGAATTCTATTCCCGGTCTTTTCAGACGTCCTCCCTCTTCCCGTTCTTTCTTCCGTTAACCTTTTCTTTGTTAAAATGGGACAGGGTCAGCGGTACTGTAATTTTCGTACCCTTCATACTTAGCGCATTACAGAAGCAAGAGTTCGAAATTAGGTTTACTGATAGGAATTTATCGTCTCAAACAATGGAGATTATTAAATAGACAATTATTGCGGAAACTGTACCTTCGAATGCTATGATATTACCGAGTCATTCAGTCATACCTATATTTCACAATTCATTTCATATTTCGAGAGAGTTATTCAAGAGAGTTAAGGATACTCATTGCGGTAAAAAATGACACTGTCAGTTGCTGGGTTTAAACATCAGAGACTTAGGAGTAACGACTAAACATAGGACACTGAGGATAGCGCTTGACCGTGAGAAGTCTAAACAGAATAGCTCACAGAGATAATCGGGATTCTGTGAGAAAGGTAAGTGAGAATGCTTTCAATTTTAATGTGTTTCGAAAATCCTTGATTCGAAATTTATATGGTGCACACCAAACAAAGACTTTGAGACAGCTATCAGCCTTAAGATTCTCACTTACAATCTCGTGGTCATTTACAATCATCTACACCATTGTTCTTTGAGAAAAATTATGGATGTCATTCATGCTATTTGATTTGTGAGACATTCTTAAGAAAGAACTAAATGAAAAGTATAACGCTTACCACGAAATCACGAAGTCTCAGGTGCTTCTTGTGAAAGGGAAGGAAATTCTAAAAAAGTACGGTCGATAAACATGTTTCTAAAACCAGCGTGGAGAGGGGGAAGGTCGTTGAAAAGCAAGCAGGCATTGCTGGAAACACTCAGTAATATTGGAGTAGCTCTTATCATTGCAGGTGCAGTATCACTGGTCTTGCTCGGCATCGTCAGTTTCATTGGACTGTACGATTATATTTTCAGAATAACGGTCTTCGGAATTGGACTTTCGTTAATCAGTATTGGCTACTTCTTGTCAAAGGGATTCCTAAACAGGGATATGGCCGAACAGATAGGCGAAATCAGATTACTCACTAAGGATCTAGATAAGTACATAGAGGAATTGGCGGGATCAAGAAGGCTCTTCAACAAGGTCTACTCGGATATGGAAGGCGTCGCAGATATGAACATAAGTTCAGTGAAGAAACTTGTCGAAAGCGCCGAGAAGGAGCTCCGCGAGATTGTCAAATCGTCTAATGACATGTATTTAAGACAGATTGAGAGTTCGAACACTAAACTCATGGAGTCTGAAAGAACCCTGCAAGTATTCATCGAATCCATCGAAATGCATTGCGATGATCTATTCAGAGTATCAAAACAGCATTCGGATGAAAGTTTCAAGAAGAACTTCGAGAGCATATTGCTTATTCTCAAAAGGCGAATAGAGAACACAGGTTTAGTGATAATAGTACCCGAAATTGGTGCAAAAGCAGCAGATTATCCCCACATAAGAATAGTGCGCGAAGAACCCTCTGACAAGGATCCGGGAACAATTCTTGACATAGAGAGGATTGGGTTCGTTCTTAATGGCAGACCTATGAGAGACATTGAAGTTGTAGTTGCCAAACCCAGACTCGAGAACGAAAAAAGTGAGCAGATCGAAGAACAGGCGGGTAGATCTGAGTAAGGGCTCAGATATTGACAGGATCAAAGAACTAGATTCTGATAATCAATTTCACATGTAGCCATTGGAGGTAAATCTATGAGAATAGCAGCAGGAATTGATCTTGGCACATCAACCTCAGAAATAGTACTTTACATTAACGAAGAGACTAAACCGATAAATGATCCAAAGACAGTGAGCCCAATAATCACTTCAGCAGTTGCTTATGATAAGAAGAATGGGCGGCTTCTAGTAGGCAACAATGCACTGAAGTACGTTGGTGTTGAAGGTTGCTTTGTGCAAGAAGCAAAGAGGGCTATGGGAACAGAAGCGAAAATCGATCTCGGGGGATCAGAGTACAAACCCGAGGAGATCTCCGCAATGATCTTGAAACACCTGAAGCAATTGGCAGAAGCTACATACGGCATCGAAATACAAGAAGCCGTTGTAACAGTACCCGCGAACTTCCCAAATGCAGCTAGGAAAGCCACTTTAGCGGCGGCGGAGATAGCAGGCTTAAAGGTACTGAAGCTTATCAATGAACCTACGGCTGCTGCAATAGCTTTCGGCATAAGGAACATGGAACTCGAAGAGACACTACTTGTTTTCGATTGGGGCGGGGGTACTCTCGACGTTACTGTTCTTGAGATGATTCAAGGAATCCTAGACGTAAAGGCTAGTTACGGGGATCCCTATCTGGGAGGCAAGGATTTCGATCAGATACTTACCGAACACGTTGTGAGCAGATTTAGAAAGGAGTATCCTAACGCCCAGATAGTAGTAGGCGAACCAGACCTGAAACTGGCTGTTAAGAGACTCAAAGAGTCACTTTCGACTGAGGAAGTTTCAGATATATTCGTACCAGGTTTTGCTAAGGAAGGAAACGAGCTCATTGATCTTGATATCCTTGTATCGAGAACTGAGTTTGATCAGGTAATTGCTCCTTTAATAAGTAGGGCTAGAAGCGTCGTGCAAGAAGCTCTCTCAAAGAAGAATACTTCAAAAGAGAGCGTCACGAAAGTCCTGTGTGTCGGCGGTACAACTTATATACCGGCAGTACGCAATATGCTCAAGGAAATCTTCCCTGACAGAGTGTCAGTCGAAATCGATCCGGATTTGGCTGTTTCGACAGGCGCGGCGGTAGAAGCTGCAACACTAAGTGGACTTATATCAAGAGAAAAGGGGCTAATTACCACTGATGTATCTCCGTACGGTATCGGAGTAGAAATAGTAAGCATTGTTGGCAAACAAGCTATGCTTGTTTATGATCCGTTGATTGAGCCAAATACTTCACTTCCGTTTTCAATTTCTAAGGATTACAGTCTCCTAAGAGAAGACCAGAATAGTATGGAAATAAGAGTGTTGCAGTCTCACCATTCAGGGGTTCAGAGAGTTGAAGACACTGTATATACTGGAATTACTGCTTCAATAGACGACATCCCTATCTCATCCACAGGAGTTCCCCATCCGGTGGAAATCTTGTTCAGTTACGATAACAATGGTCTGATAAACTTAGAAGCTTTTCTGCCTTCAACAGGACAGAATGTGCATATAGATTTGAAAGAAAGCGATATGACAATGAGCGACAGCGAAAAAGAGAAATCAGTACGAAAGATCAACACTCTATGGAACGAAAGTCGCCTATACATGAAGTATAGAACAATATTGGAAAGAACTGAAAGCTTAATTTCTACCGAAACTCTTGACAAAGAACAACTTCAAAGACTTGTCTCTCTTCTTACAGAACTGAAAGATGCGATTTCTAGAAACGAAGAAGGCGAGAGCGAGAGACTTTCGGAGAAGCTCTCAGTTGAGATCTTTGATATTGAGAATCTTTAACTGGAGCTAATTTGGCAGAAATCATGGGGGTGAGGTTTTGCCTTGGTTAATAATTGCTGGTGTAGTGTTAATAATCTACCTTCTTTGCCAAATGGTCGAATTCATCCTTGGTGTATTCAACCGGACGTATCCAATTGTTAGCCTCCTGTGTTTCTTTCCAGTGCTGGCATTGATTATATTCCTCGGAACAGTTCTTTCTTCAGAGATAGATGTTACCTTAGAAGATACTATTCAGTTTGGTCTTGCAATTGCTCTAGAACTCATTCTTATAGTGGCTGCTTTATCTCTCCTATATTGCTACAAGAACTCAAAAGAAAGAAGCATTACTCTAAAGATGCGTTTTTCGATCAGTTATTCACCTTTCACAAAGAAAATAATGAGCAATGAAACGGCAATTGTTTTTAAGGAAGAATACTCTGGTGAGATTCAGGAAAAATTGCTAGCTCCATTGGAGTATGATGAATCCTCTGAAGAACAGTATGGAAAGCAATACTTTGTGGAACATGACTTCATTTTCCGCAAAGTCTCTCATGGAACTCGGTTTTCTTTTTCATTGATAGACCACAAAGATAGAAAATATGAACTTCTCTGGAATGGTGAATGTTCTTCGCCAAGAAATACTAAAGTTCCATTTGTTGATACTAGGATGGATGTCGATATATCACTTGCAATGGTCAGGTTCGAAATGTTTATGTTAGCTAATGAAAGGCTAGAGAATAAAACTCTTGAGCCTAAAGTCAAGCTGAATAATTACCCGTTGAATATCAATACGGAATACCGAGTACCGAAAGGGACTTATGAGATAGATTTTTCTGTTCCAGACGAGTTGTTGGGTTCATGGTGTCTTGAGATTGATGGGAGAACGGTATATGAGAAAAGCAACGTACTCTCTTTTAAAGTAGAGAAAGATACGCATATACCGATTAGCCTCAAGGAAATATCTCCTGCTCGAATCTTCATAGAACTTGAGAACGCAAACGGCGCAGAACAAAATTACACTCTTCTGATGGCAAAGAAAATCGTTCTGCAGAATGTGAAGACGAAGAAGGAATATTCGATCACTGAAGATGGGGATAGGCTGTTCTTCGAGGTTCCCGGAGGTGTTTATGTTGCAGAGGTAAATTCACTTGTATTTGGTAAATACTATATCCGCGGCGAGTTTGGCGATTCTGGTCTCGAAAAGACTGAAATTGAAATCGGCTATGGACAGGAATCAGAGGTTGTACTGAAGGCTTTTGGATATCCCTTGAAACAGGTCATTTTCTCTTTAACGGATGTAAAGAGCATCAATCTGATTTCTAACGTTACTGTCGAGAATACAGAAGGAGTATTGTACAGTGGAAAGACTTCGAAAAACACTGTGCAGTTTTCTCTTCCTGAAGGTTCATACAAGGCACAGTTCTCATTAAAAGAGGTAGACAAAACATATGTGGAAGTCCTGGTTAACAATAAACCGGGGAAAACTCACAGATTTGAAGTTAAGAGGACAGATCTATTGATTCCCATAGAAGTCAGAAAAACGGAGTGGCCAAAACTACAGCTGAACATTAGCAATCCCAGCAACGCCGCTGTTTCTGTTCTGGTTGATGAGCTTACAGTAGAGAATCATGCGATACAGGTCAAGAAGGGTGTTCACAAGATTAAGCTCTCGATTCCCCAAGACAACGAGCTTTTTAGTTATGAGAGCTTCATAAATGGTACTGAAGGCAAGAGTTACTCGCTAAAGATTGAGGACAGCACAAGTGTACTTATCGAAATCAAGAAAACACAAAAACTAGAATCTACTAACCATAAGCTAGATTTGTTAGATCTTGCGTCTGTCGATTACTATTCCTTGCTGGGCGTAGACGAAACTGCCACCGCTCAAGAGATCAAAAGAGCTTATGCGTTGGCTTTGAGAAGATCTTCAACGAACGATGATTGTTCCAGTATAAGAAAGGCTTATGAAATTCTCTCTAGTGAATCTTTGAAGAGCAAGTACGACTCTTATAGGAAGTACGGAAGGTCTATCAGATCAATGATGAACGAGGCCGAAGAATGTTTTTCGAGAGATGAAGACAACAAGGCACTAGCAATAACCGAAGAGATTCTCAATATAGATCCCGACCTGGTAGAAGCAAGAAGGTTAAGGTCGATGTGTTTAACAAAGGTGGATAGAATAATGGATTCTGTCAAAGAAATGGAGAAGGTTATACTTCTTGACCCTCTGAACCCTGAGCATTGGTTGTATTGTGGAATGGGTTACCGAAGATTGTTTGGCGATACAGAAAAGGCCAAGTACTTTGATCAGGCAAAATCAAAAACGCTGGTCGCAGTGGATCTACAACCTTACAATGCTGAACCGTATATTGCTCTTGCAGAGCTGTTTATTGATAACTCAGACTTTGATGAGGCCCTGGAATACTGCGATCGAGCCATAAACGCTGATGGGAAGATCGATATCCATGATTTCGAGGCAATGTTCCTGAAGGCCAAAATCCATATTCTTGCAAGCGATCCAGAAAGGACGAGAGATGTTGCTGATGAGATATTAGAAGCAATTCCTGATGATCAAGAGATAAGAGAGTACGTAGCTGCAAAGTTCCTGGAATACTCACGCCTGTTTTATAAGAACAAAAACCTTGAACTGGCTATACTTTTCATAGAAAACGCGATGAAGTTCGATAAATCAAAGGAGCTGCGCGGATTCAGAGATCACTTGAAGATAGCTAATGATGCTGTAGGAGAGATCAAGACTTATGAATCTGATAGTACGATAATTAGACCAATAAAGGCTCTCGCAGGCATACTTATTCAGAAGAACTACCTAACAGTCGATGATGAAGAAGAAAAGGAACTTGATGATCTTTTCGATAAGTGGTTGAAGAGTCTGAATGATATTCGAGTATCAACGATAAGAGACAGTATCAATCTTACGAGAAAGAATTATCCAAAAATATATATAGCTTGTAAGAAGTTTTTTATTGCATTGGAAGAAGCTATATCCTAGATAGGTGTGTATGGCAAAGTGGAAGTTGCCAAAAACAAAAAACAGTTGTCTTTAGCACGACAATCTCTCAGCGATTCTAGTTTTTCTAAATCCGGATAACTCTCAGAGGTAATCGATGATGTTTCCTGGATAACCTGTACTCATGACAAGACTGGAAACCAATGCGTATGAAATCAAGTTAGGCCTGGTAACCTGGCATGATGGACAATGGTTATTTAAGACATCCTCACTCACTGCAATTACCAGACTTATATTCTGCAGCAAACAGTGAGTGTGTCACCAGGTGCTTTGTTGGATCTCGAAGCAGGTCGGAGGGTTTAAATCTTAAGTAAGGCAATTTTGAAATTATAATAGTTTAGACTATAATAGTTGCGACTATTATTATACGGGGTGGTCTTATGTTCATCGGACGAAAAACAGAGATTGGGATACTCGAGAAAGAGTATAGAAGAGAGGGGAGTTCTCTTGTGATCGTTTATGGAAGGAGGAGGATCGGAAAGACGACCCTGATAAAACAATTCATGCAATCAAAGGACTCTCTCTACTTTCTTTCAACCGAAGAGGGAGGGCGACAGAATCTCAAATACTTCCAGTCCCTTGCCTTTGACAAAACCGCACTGAACTTACTGAGGCCTGAAAACACATTGGAATGGGAAGATATATTCGATCTACTCACAAAAGGCCCCGGGAAAACGGTTATCGCAATCGACGAGTATCCATATCTCGCAATGACGGAGCCCGGTTTTTCATCGAGATTGCAAAGAATCTGGGACGAGATGCTCAAAAACAGGAATGTGATGCTTATCCTGTGCGGCTCTCTCATTGGCATGATGTACTCTGAAACGCTCGACTACTCAAGCCCCCTCTACGGGCGCCGAACTGCCCAGATTAAACTCACGCAGATTCCGTTTTCGGACTTTGCCGGCTTCTTTCCAGAAAAAAACGATGAAGAGCTTCTTTCCATCTATGCCGTCACGGGCGGAGTACCGCGGTATATAGAGCTGTTCCAGCCAGGAAAATCTCTTCTCGAGAACGTCATAGATAACATCTTGAAAAAGGGAAGCTATCTCTATGAAGAACCGGTCTTTCTCTTGAACAGACAGTTCAGAGAGACAGGCACCTATTTCTCCATACTGAAAACCCTCGCCGGAGGCAGTCGAAAATCCTCCGAGATCTCCGGCCGTCTCGATATGAAGCAAGCGTCTCTTGTGTACTACATGAATGGAATGATGGATATGGACCTCGTTGAGCGGGAAGTGCCGGTGACCGAAAGGAACCCTGAAAAGAGTAAGAAAGGGCTTTACAGAATAAAGGACAACTTCTGCCAGTTCTGGTTCAGGTTTGTCTATCCCTTCATGAGCTACCTGGAAATGGAGAACACGGCTCCTGTAATCGAGAAGATCCACAAAAGCTTCATCGATAACCACTTGAGCTTCGTCTATGAGAGAGTCTGCCGGGAACTGGTGAAAGAGATGGCCAGCGAAGGCTTCTTTGGAGACAAAATCGTCAGGATTGGTCGATGGTGGGACTCGAAGGAGGAGATCGATATCGTCGGGGTTGACGGCGACAACACCCCGATGGTTTTTGGCGAATGCAAATACCGCGAAGGACCAGTGGGGATCGAAACGCTGAGAGAACTCCAGAGAAAAGCACAAATGATTTCAAAAGCTGCCGACGGCACTTTTCTGCTTTTCTCCAGAAAAGGATTCAGCGAGGAGTTGCTCGAACACTCGCGAAGAAGCGACAACGTATTTCTGTTCGAGCTTTTAAGGAAGATCGGAATTAGATAAAAGACTTAAGAGAGCGGCTATATTCTAATAGGGCTATTTGTAACTACTTTCAAGTTCTATATAATCATGTAGAATTAAGCTAGATTGATTAATCTAGGGATGTACGTCATCAAAAAACGAGGAGGCCTCAAATTGGAGATTCCTGATTTTATCCTCATGGACGAAAAAGAGTATCCCGTTTGCTTTAAAGGGCCTTTTGTGGACGTTTTGTTGATCCACAAATTATCATTGTTGTATGAGAATGTCAGACTCACGATTATTAAAAATGTGAGAGGCTATTTCTTTCTCGGAGCGTTAGCTAATAAAGAGAGTCTTTTGCTATCAAAGATTTGTAAATTGCCAAAGACACTTGGAAGAAAGGCGGAGTCGCTTTTGGAAAAAATCCGCGATGGGTATGATTACATAGAGACTATGAGGAGAAGAAGGACTGAGAGAGAAAAAATGCTGGACTATGATTGGGACTTCTACATGGGAAGCGACGATCACTGGCACTACGATGACAGGCTTCCCAGTCTTGAAGCTTTTGCTGCAGAAGAAGAAGAGTATGACAAAGCGTTTAATCTTGATCTAATCGAAAGATACGTCTGTTTCAGGGAAATACTGCAGTACTTCAATCCAGTTTTAGTTGAAGCTATTCGTAGGAAAACAACTTCAGATAAGGACAATGCAAAGATACCGCCAGCTCTTGTGTACAAGATCAGTGAAAGGGTTCTTGGCGACGACTATTTGCCGAATATCGAACACTTCAGATTCATTGAACTCAGGTCGAAAGTTATTATTTAGGCAAGAGCTAAACTTTATTTCAGTTGGTTATAAGAGAATGGCACCAGATTGTTTGCTCAGCAATCTCAATGTAGGGGTGCTTCATATTAGAGTTGATCCTTTCTTGAGAGAACTAGTTTCAAGTAGAGTTGCTCTTGTTTAGGTGTTTTTCCTGTCATACAAAATGGTTAATCATCTCTTACTAAGTAGAAATTGAGGTTCAAGCTCACGAAGTGCGTGAAAGTAACGGAGAAATGAACCAGAGAGGCAAGAAAGAGGAAAAAGGTCATTGAAAAAGGAATAGAGAAGGGAAGAATAGAAAACCGGACGCTCCAGATGTAGAATATTTTGTCCAAACAAACCACACAAAGGAGCGACCGGTTATGAATATTCTTGCATCAATTGAGCATTTTGTCCAGCTACG
>Ga0208195_1003783_pt1 | contig 12532 bp, 11 predicted proteins | sample AD_UKC077_MetaG_FD_184441 | JGI IMG/M metagenome (GOLD analysis project Ga0208195, IMG submission 184441) | Active sludge microbial communities of municipal wastewater-treating anaerobic digesters from USA - AD_UKC077_MetaG (SPAdes) (version 2) | ecosystem: Engineered > Bioreactor > Anaerobic >...
GCCGATGTCAATCGCGACGATGAGCGTCGTTTTGCTGATCTCAGATAATCTTCGATTTTTTGTGATATTCTTCATACAAGCCCCTCCTTTACAGGGGTACAGGTGATACCTCTTTGAGATGTGTGTTCGGTTCAAAGCAATTTCACTCAGACGAAGAGGTATCATCCTTTTCCTAGCTCGATTCACCATCTCCTGAGCGACTTTGCTTGCATCTACTTTACAGGATGCTGTACATGGGTATCGACGCAAAGTCCAAAATAGCGATATTAACTGCAAAATTGCACACGGCTGGGGCTTCGGGGTAAATAGCGCGACCAAAAAGGGGCTTGTCCCATCATTGCTCTTAATGAGCAGTTTTGAGACAGCCCCTTTTGTTTTACTTTACATATGAGTTGTCGGCTGTCCTGCAACTCTATCTTCTTGTTTGCGGCGGTTCGCCGAGCGGCCGATTACCCGGCATGTTTCTCTTTGTCTAGAACGCATGGTCCGTCGAGAAGTCCGCGATGAATAGCTTTCGTCGGACAGACTTCGACGCACTCTCCACAGTGGATGCAAGCATATTGGTCGATGACCGCGAGGTTGTCTTCGATCTTGATGGCGCCGACGGGGCAGGTGCGCACACAACGGCTGCAGGCGATGCACCCGACCTTGCAGGCGCTCCGTACGACTCTCGCCGGCCAGTGATTGGAGCATGTGACGTTCGTCGCGAGTTCGTGCTTGGGGATCAAGCGGATCAGTTCTTTCGGGCAGGCTTTGACGCATTTGCCGCATGCGGTGCAAAGATTGTGGTTCACCTTGGCGACGCCGTCTTCGATGTAGATTGCGTTGAATTCACAGACATTGACGCAGTCGCCGAAACCGAGGCACCCGAAAGTGCAGGAATTTGGTCCGGCGAAAAGTCCGTTCGCCGATGCGCAGTGCGGTGTTCCCGTGTATTCGTATCGTTCATGCGTGTGTTCGCACGTCCCTTGGCAGAAGACGTTCGCAACCATTGGGACGACCGTTCCCGCCTCAACGCCGAGCGCCGCGGCGATTGCCGTCGCCGCATCCTGTCCCCCAGCCGTGCAGAGTGTAGTGTTTTCCTCGGATTTGTCGGCGAGGGCGGAAGCGTAGGCGGAACAACCGCTATAGCCACAGCCGCCGCAGTTTGCACCGGGGAGGATGCCCTCTATTTCTTCCTGAAGGGGATCCTTTTCCACACTGAAAAAGTGAAAGACGACGAGAATGATGGCGCCCATCAGGAGCGCGATGCCGCCGCCGATGAGTGCGGCGCTGAGGATGGGATTGAGTAGAATGATGACCATAAGAATCTCCTTCCTCACGCTTAACCGAACAAGTTTTCGATCACGCCCTTGAATCCCATGAAAGAGACAGAGACGATGGATGCTGCCATTAAGGTAATGGGCAGACCTTGCATGAATTCCGGGATATCGGCTTTTTCCATTTTCGAGCGAACGCCAGTGAACAGGAACATCGCCAGCATATAGCCGACACCTGCCCCGAACGATGACATCATGGCGCTACCGAAGTTGTAGATCTCCTGAATGTTGATAAGCATAACGCCGAGGATGGCGCAGTTCGTCGTGATAAGCGGCAAATAGATACCCATCGCTTTGTAAAGCGGCGGGAATGCCTTACGGATAATCGCCTCAAGCACTTGAACGACGGCGGCGATGACGAGGATGAAGACGACGGTCTGTAGATAACCGAGATTGATCGGTTCTAAAATAGACCAATATATAGGATACGTGATTCCTGTCGCGACGATCATGACGAAGATAACGGCGATGCTCATGCCCATCGCATTTTTCAAATCCTTGGTCAGTCCGAGAAACGAACAGACACCCAGAAATCTTGAGAGGACGAGGTTGTCGATCAGGACGACACTGAATAAAATGATGAGCATTTCTTTCATTTCGTTTCCTCCTTTTCTGCTTGTTTCACTTCCTTAAGATTAGCGAGAACACCCGGCTCTCTCATAGTATTGGGGACGACGACTTTTTCCTCTGTTACCTGCCCTTCAAGAGCGTTCGACGCGTGATCGGCAGGAGCCGTGTGGGCGTTGATGCAGCCTGGACACTCACTGCAGCCCATCACCGCTTGCGGTTGCCGCGCGTAAAAACGTTTGTTTAACTTCTGCGTGATGGCGATCATGACGCCGAAGACGGCGAAGCCGCCGGCAGGCAATCCGAAAATCATCATCGGTTGCAGACCGCCTTCCGTAATCCACGGCATCTTCATTCCGAAGAACGTACCGAAACCGAGGATTTCTCTGATTGAGCCGATAAAGAAGAGTGCAAGCGTAAAGCCGACGCCCATGCCGAGACCATCAATGGCGGAGCGTACGACGCCGTGACTGTTCGCAAACGCCTCCGCACGTCCGAGAATGATGCAGTTGACGGTGATCAACGGGATAAAAATACCGAGCGAGGCGTTCAATGCCGGTACGTATGCCTCCATCAGGAATTGCAGAATGGTGACGAGGGCGGCGATGATGGTAATGAATGCGGGAATTCTGACCTTGTCGGGGATGACTTTTCGCAAGGCTGAAATGACGGCGTTTGACATGATCAGGACTGCCGTCGCGGCGACGCCCATGCCCAGTCCGTTCTCCGCCGACGTCGTAACGGCGAGCGCCGGGCACGTTCCAAGCACCAAGATGAGGAGCGGATTTTCCTTGAGGATACCTTTCATAAATTCATAGAAAAGAGAGTTCTTCTTTGTCACGGTAATTCCTCCACTTCTATTTGCATGAACGCATTGAAGGCGGCAGCCGCCGCTTTAACGGAGTTGATGACGGAGACGGAAGAGATCGTGGAGCTGCTCACCATGTCGATATCTTTCAACGGATCGGATAGAAAGCGCCCCTTGAACTGATCGGTGAACGTCGCCAAGGCAACGTTCTGTCCTAATCCTGCCGTCTCATTTGAGGCATCCGGGACGATACCGACGATGACGCCTTCAAGATTGAAACCGACCATCACTGGCAGTTGTCCCGCGTAGCCCTTGCTCGATGCACGCACGATGGCTCCGATAACCTCGTCACCTTGCTTAACGACAAAAACCTGATCGACTGCCGGATGATCGATCGTCAAGTCGATAGAAGTGTTTGCGGGGAAGCTCTTACCGGCTTCCGTAATCAATTCCGCCGGGAACTCATCGGCTTCGGGAAAGATCACGCGCTTGTTTGCGTCTGCCATCAGTTGTTCCTGTTTTGCGCGTGCGTCCGCCGTGATCGTCGCAGTGACAGCGAGCAAAGCGACACATGCGGTGCAGATTATTGTCAGAATGATGGCGGGCACTACACCCCTTTCAATGAAGGGGACATGCTGTTTGCTTTTCTCATGATTTGGCATGTTTAGTACCTCCAACCGTCATGGGTGTTGTCCAACGTTCAATGTGGGGGGTGAGAATGTTCATCAGCAGGATGGCAAAAGAGACGCCCTCAGGCATGGAACTATAGACGCGCAAGAGTCCTGTCAAGAGTCCCGCCCCGACACCAAAAATTATTTTACCGAGAATGGTCGTAGGCGTCGTCACATAATCTGTCACCATGAAAAACGCCGCCAAGACGAGCGCGCCCGAGAGTAGATGGACGAGAACGTCCTGTCCCGTTGCCAAAATAAAGATGGCGGTCGTGCCGATAAAAGAAATCGGCGCCCAGATGTCGATGATCCCCGTCAAGAGTAGAAAGATGCCGCCGATGAGAAGGGCGACGACCGAAGTCTCGCCGATACAGCCTGCGTGGCGTCCGAGGAACAAGTCGAGCGTGGAGGGCAATGAGCCCTGACCTTGTCCGACAATGGCCAATGGTGTCGCGCTCGATACGAGATCGGTCGCCGCGTCGCCTGCGAATTTTCCCAGTACGCTATACGTTGAGATTTGTGCCGTAAATGAGACGGAGAGGACGATACGTCCCGTGACGGCGGGATTGGCGAAATTGTCGCCGAGACCGCCGAACATTTGCTTAACGACGACGATGGCGACGAAGTTGCCGATGAGCAAAACCCAGATCGGGCAGTTAACGGGCAGGCTCGCCGCGAGGAGTAAACCGGTGACGACGGCGGAGAAGTCGCCGACCGTCTGCTTTCTCTTCATCACAATCCTCGCAAGCGCTTCGAATAGCGCTGCGGAGGCGGCGCTGATGCCGAAGAGCATCGGAGCTCTCCAGCCGAAAATAAAGGTCGACGCGATGATAACGGGGACGAGCGCGATGACAACATGCAACATCACCGAGCGCGTCGTCGTTTTGTCGCGGATATGCGGTGAAGCGGATACGCGTAACATCAGCTCTGACCTCCTTTCTCGCGGGCGGCCGCTCTTGCGGCGCGAACAAGTGTTTTTCCGTTTCGGATGTTCTGGACGAGGTAGCGTTTGGCGGGACAGACATATGTACAGCTACCGCATTCGATGCAGTTGAGGACGTGGCGTTCGTCGAGTTCAGTCGCATTGTTGGCGCGCGCCGCCTTGTCGAGTGCGGCAGGCATCAACTTCATCGGGCATGCACGGAAACATCGACCGCAGTGGATACATGCCGATTCTTCCGGGAGTGCGGCTTCTTCCTCTGTGAAGACGAGGATGGCGTTGTTATGCTTCAAAATCGGGCGCGTGATGTCATCGACGGCGACGCCCATCATCGGCCCGCCCATGATAATCTTTCTGGCTTCAGCTTTCAGACCGCCCGCTTTCTCGATGACTTCTTCAATGCTGCTCCCGATCGGAACCTCAAAATTGCCGGGAGTCTTGACGGCACCCCCATCGAGCGTGATCCATTTTTTGACGAGCGGCATGCCTGTCCTCAGATACCGTGCGATAAACCAAATGGTCGTAACATTCTGCACGATGACGCCGACGTCGGCAGGCAGACCGCCTTCCGGAACGATACGGCCGTTTATTAAACGAATCAGCACTTTTTCCGCTCCTGTCGGATAAGAGGTCGGCAGTACTTTTATCTCGACACTACCGCGACCATCGCGCTTTGCGCGTTTGGCGGCTTTTTTCAGTGCGACGGCAGCGTCTTTTTTATTGTCTTCGATTCCGAAAACAACATTTTCGATGCCGCACCAGAATGCTGTTGCAAGTGCTCCGGCGACGCACTCATAGGCGTTTTCCAAACATATACGATTATCCGTTGTAATGTAGGGTTCGCACTCCGCCGCATTGACGATGAGCGTATCAACTTTTTTGTCGGGCGGGGGATTGAGCTTGATATGTGTCGGGAAAGCTGCGCCACCGAGTCCGACGAGTCCGGATACGCGGATAGCCTCGATAAAACTTGCGTGATCCGTGACGATGGGCTTCTTGACGAGCTCCGAGACCGTATCTTTACCGTCCGAGACGATGGTCACATACTGTGCGCGACTTCCGTCACTCAAAATCTGTTCTTGGACCGATTCGACTTCGCCGGAGACGCTCGCATGGACCGGTACGCTCCACGCGCCGAGCGGTTTCCCGAGGGGGTCTCCGATGTCGACATGGTCGCCCTTTTTTACGATTGATTCGCAACCGGGACCAACTTGCATGTCAAGAGGGATTGTTACACGGGAAAAACCGGAGAGCGGCTTGATAGCGAGACCGGCCGTTCCCTTCTTGTCGGCGGGGTGTATCGCCTGCGACAAGCCAAGCCATTTCATCTTCATACATTACCCTTTGCTTTTTTGGAGATAGGAGATGCATGCGGAAAGCATGATAATTATGATTACTCTCCCATCGTTTCCATGCTTATTTATCTTATCCAGTTTAACGCTTGGAATCACATTCTTCAATGGTTAACGAAGAGGATTGCTGTGATAGAATCTCACTTGATCAGTCAATGAACGGAGTTTCCATGCGCTCAAAAAAACAGGTCAACTTGCTTGAAGGTCGAATTCTGCCGACAATTGTAAAGCTTGCGACGCCGATTATGGCGAGTTCTTTTGTGGGGCTTGCGTACACGCTGACCGACATGTTCTGGGTCGCCGGATTAGGCGATCGCGCTGTCGCCGCCGTAGGGTCGTGCGGGACGCTCCTCTGGCTCGTCGACAACTTGTTTTCGATTCCGCGCGTGGGCGGGCAAGTGCTTGTCGGACAATCGCTCGGAGCCGGAGAGCAGGATAAGGCGAGGATGTGGACGCGAGCTGCGTTGCGCCTCGGGTATGCCGTGGCGTTCTTGGCGACGATTCTATTCATCTCGATGTCGGGCGTTCTCACTTCGATTTTTCAGTTCAATGAAGCCGATACAATCACTCGGATGGAGACGTATCTGCGCATTGTAAGTCTCGGTCTCATACCGAAGGTTGGTGTCAGGCTCTACAGTGCCGTTCTTACGGCGTCGGGAAACAGTTTCACACCTTTTGTCATCTATGTAACAGGGTTGGTGCTCAATATAATACTTGACCCGCTATTTATTCTCGTCTTCAAGTGGGATGTCGCCGGCGCCGCGATTGCAACTTTGATTGCTGAGATCGTCGCGTACGTGCTTATGTTGGTGGCCGTCAAGCGGCATGAACTGTTTTCGAATCTGCGCCTTTTCCGCGAGCGCTTGAATTTTCAGCTCTTGAAGCCTATTGCGAAACTTGGAGCGCCGATCTCCGTTCAAGGGGCGATGCACGCCTCGGTGACGATTCTGATCTCTCGCCAAATTGTCCGGTTCGGCGACCTTGCCGTGGCGGCTCAGAGGCTAGGGGCGCAAATCGAGAGTATTTCGTGGATGACTGCCGACGGTTTCAGCGTCGCGGTCAACGCTTTCATGGCGCAGAATTTCGGCGCTCGTTTATTTGATCGCACGGGTAAAGGGTATCGTGTCGGTTTTTATCTTATCTCCTCGATCTGTACCGTGACCACGCTCATTCTCTATTTTCTCGGTGAACCGATCATGGGTTTCTTCTTCTCAGATCCGGTGTCGATTGTGCACGGTCGCGACTATCTGCAAGTTCTTTCCGCCTCGCAGTTGCTCCAAGGGCTGACCTTGCTGACGAGCTCCGCTTTTTCCGCGCTCGGTCAATCCTTTATCCCCTCAATCGTCATGACGAGCTTCATGATGTTGCGCCTGCCGATCGGGGAGGCGCTCTCTGCCACGTCGCTCGGCGTTAAAGGCATCTGGTGGTCTTTTTCCATCACGACGAACGTCGCCGGCTTGATACTCATCGCGATTTTCCCGTTCTTCATGCGTCGCCTGCGACGTAAGGAGGATATATTCCGGCGAGGACAGCGTCAGTAATATTCATGATGCCGTGACCTTTTTGTCATTCGTTTCCGTATCCGTTTTATTTTGCTTATCTCGCTTGTATCAGTACCTCCGGAAGTAGCGGTAAAATTGCACTATCCGTAGCCTTGTGCGTTTTTTCGTGTTGCAATCTAGACGCACAGTGTTTAGAATAAGGGTAACTATTTTAATGCCTCTAGAGCATTTGTAACACCTTTTGGGGCAATAGAAAGAGGTGCAGATTATGAGTACATACAAAGTCGCCGTGTTTACAGGAGAGAAAACGATTGAATTCAAAGAACTGGAATTGAAGAAACCTCTCGGTACGCAGGCTCTTGTCAAAATTGATAGTTGTGCGCTCTGCACGCTGGAGCAGAGAGTGTACAACGGAGTCATGCGCTACTACCCCTTCGCCGGCGGCCATGAGTTTGCCGGTACTGTATGCGAGATCGGCGATAAAGTGGTTCATCTCAAACCGGGTGATCATGTGACTGCACGCATTTTGACGAACTGCGGTTCCTGCTATTATTGCCGCAACGGTCACGAGAACCAATGCGTTATTTCCTTCCAAGCATCACTGCATGAAGGGATTAACGGCCCCGGAGGGCTGTCGGAATATATACTTATGGATGAGTCGCTTCTCTACAAAATGGCGAACGACATTAACCTCTCTTATGCCGCACTGACAGAACCGCTCGCCTGTTGTGTACACAGTATCTCCCAAGGGAACATTGAATTGGGCGATGATGTCGCCGTAATAGGCGTGGGTATTATGGGCGCTTTTCACATAAAACTGGCAAAACTTCGCGGAGCAAGGGTCATTGCCATCGAGCTTGATCCGGAACGCTTGGAAATCGCGAAAGAGATGGGTGCGGATGTGCTCGTCGACGCAGGGAAATGCAATTCAGTCGAGAAAGTGATTGAATTGACGGAAGGACGTGGAGCAAACGTTGTTTTCTGTACGGTCGCTAATCCGCAGTCAGCGGCGGAAGCTATCGCCATGGCCGGCAAACTGGGGAGAGTTGTGCTTTACTCCTCATTTCATCCTAAACTTCCCATCGAGCTTGATGTCAACCATGTTCATTATTCCGAGATGATTATCACAGGTTCCGTAAACCCCAAGATCAAAGATTTTTATGTAGCCTCCAAACTGCTGTCTACCGGTATTGTGAACCCTGCCCGTCTCATTTCTGAGGAGGTGCCGTTTGAAAATATTGATTACGCTCTCCAGCGCGCAATAGATCCTGAAACGTATCGGGTTATTGTCAAAATATAGGTCGGAATGTAACAACAGTGCCTTTTGACACTGGAATAGGTGTGAAAGGGAAGAAAATGGCAAACAACCGTGGAAAGCTTGGGCTTCTCCATAGCTCAACGATGATCATCGGCGGGATGTTCGGGAGCGCCATCTTCTCCCTTTCAGGGGTAACCATCATGAACGCCGGTCCCGCCTCCATCCTCTCATGGATCATCGCGGGGATTATCTTGTTCTTCTACGGATTGCTCAACGCGGAATTATCGACCGTTTTTCCGCGTTCGGGCGGTGTCTTTGTCTTTCCCGCTAAAACACTCGGCAAGACGCCTGAGCAGGGGCGTTTATGGGGGTGGATCGCGAGCTGGGGCTATTTGAGCGGTGCATGGGTTGGGACATCTTTTGCGGCGGTGTATGTCGGTTCCTATCTAAGTCAGGCTTTTCCCGCGCTTTTGTATTTACGCGTTCCTTTAGCTCTTTTGGCCATTTTCTTATGCGGTTTTCTGAATGCATTCAACATTTCCGTTGCGGGACGGGTCAGTGCCATCCTGACCGGTTCACTGATTTTGACCATGCTCGTTTATGTCGGTGTAAGTTTTTTTGGAGGGGCGTGGGATAGTTCCCTTCTTCATCCTTTTTTCACACAAGGGAAACAAGGATCTTTCGGTTTCATCCTTTCGGTTCCCATCGCGATGGTCGCGTACGGTTCCATTGTATCCGCGGCCTTCATGGTCGGTGAGATTAAGAATCCGAATAAAACAATCCCGCGCGCCATGATGATTGCCATGAGTGTAGTGATGTCACTGTACTTTCTGATTCTGCTCGCTACCCTCGGATTAGTAAGCGCTGATTTTCTGAGAAGTGATCCCAACATGGCAATGATTCCGCTCTATGCCGCCGCCCGTACAAAGCTGATGAATCTTCCATGGTTGCCCGTGATGCTTTCGCTGGCGGCAACAATCGCGCTTCTCTCCAACATGATGGTTCTGACGGCGCTTGCTGCTCGCGTCGTTCAGGCTGCCGCCATTTCCGGAATCCTTCCGCGTATTCTGGGGGAAAATAATAGAAAAACGGGCGCGCCGCTGAGAGCGGTCGTTCTCGTGACGCTATGCTTTGCCGCGTTAGCTGCCTTCCCGGACGTTACATTATTCGCGATCAACTTGAGTGCGATGTGCAATGCTGCCGTTGTCTCGATCATCTGCATTACTGTTATCAAGGCGAGGAAGAAATTCCCGGGGCAGGCTGCTTTTAACGCTCCGGGCGGTAAAATCACGCCGGTTATTATGATGATTGTTTTACTTTCTTGTTACGTTCCGCAATTTTTTATGGGCGGATGGTATATTGGGGTTTTTACCGCATCTTACATGTTTTGCGGGGTACTGATCTTTTTTTCGAGCGCAAAAAAAAGACGCAAAGCTGAAACAGAAACGATAAATTCTTTGCATGAATAAGGAGACGTCCGCAATGGATTATTTAGAACTGACACAAGTATCTCAGGCTCCCTCTTGTCTTGCGCTGGGAAGGTTTGACGGTCTGCATCGCGGGCATCAGGCGGTGATCGATTTTCTGACCGGCATGGCGTCTTCGCGTGGTTTCAGGTCTATGCTGCTCAGCTTCAATTATGATAACGTGTTGAGCAGCTCAAAATGCATCACGTCTGAGTTGGAAAAGCGCCTCCTTCTGGAGAAAAGCGAACTCGATCTCATGGTGTCTATCGATCCGGAAAGCTTTGATGACGCGGCGCTCGTCCGCTTTGCCGTTGAAAGGCTCGGCGCCGAAGTCATTGTTGCCGGAGCCTGTGACAAGCGGCTTCCGTTGTTCAGGGAGATGAGCTCGCTTCTTGGGTTTGAGCTTTTGCTTTGCGACATTGTCAGCCACGACGGAGAGCCTGTCACTCGTGAGCGCGTCTCGGAATTGCTGGATGCCTGTGAGTTTAAAAACCTGCGGGCTATGTTGGGTCACCCTTATATCATCTACGGTGAAGTCGTTTACGGTAAACAGCTAGGACGAACGGTCGGAATGCCTACGGCGAACATCGGCTTTGTACCGAATAAGCATTTGCCCCCCGACGGTGTTTACGGCGCCATTTCAATGGTCGACGGAAACTTATACCGCAGCATGGCCAATATCGGACGCCGTCCGTCCGTCGATGATTTTGAGTATGTCACCGTAGAAAATTTTCTTCTCGATTTTTCTGGCAATCTTTACGGCCAGTATCTTAGAATGGATCTACAGGAAAAAGTGCGCGGCGTGGTGCGGTTTGATTCTTTGGAAGAAGTACGCGAGCAAGTCGAAAAAGACCTGGACTTCGTGCGCCGGACACTGGAAGAGAGTTTCTTTGAATATACATCGAGAATAAACGCGCCTGAGAAGACAAAGGATTGAATGTTTTGACTATGAGAGATGCAGAAGATTTGACACACATAGACGTACCCCTTTATGCGCGAGTTGCTTACGCTTACTATTTAGGCGGCCTCACGCAGGGTGAAATAGCGAAAAGAATGAGGACATCGAGGCAGAGAATCAACAGGATTCTGGCTAAGTGTCTCAGTCTTGGAATCGTGGAAATACATATCCACGGTGAATCGTCCATGTTTTTAGAGCAGGAAACGTTACTTGCAAACAAGTATAATCTGAGGTCTGTCCGACTGGTTGAAGAGACACAGGATGAACAAGAGTTTTTCGTTTCCATCGGTCGGGCTGCCGCACGCTTTATGACGGAAACACTTCAAAGCGGTGATGTGATCGGTTTTTCACGAGGGCGTACGCTGTCCGCTATGCTTGAATACCTGGAACGTCTCGAACTCGACAATTTGACAGCGACACAGCTTATGGGAGGCTGGAACCATCAAGCCGGCGGCATTGGAGGGGACAATATCGTAATGCGTTTCAGTGAAATAATTCCCTCAAAAGTTAATATGCTATATGCCCCTGTCCTGGTTAATGATGAGGAATTACGCCGTGGCATTATGCGCGAGCCATATTTTCTAAGGTCGTATGAAGTTATTCAGTCTTGTACTGTCGCGATGCTGGGTATCGCGGAGATTAAAAATCTCAGTTTTCCTCAGATTAAACAAATTCGCCCGTATGTCCCGCCTGAAGCTGTGGGGGAAATCTGTACCCGCCTATTTGACAAGGACGGAAAAATTCTTAAAACAAAAATTGACGATCGAACGCTAGCGATTGCACCGGAAGACCTGTGCAAAATACCGTTACGCGTGGGAGTCGCGGGGATGACGTATAAGACGGAAGCGATCCTCGGCGCACTGCGAGGACAGCTCATCAATGCGCTGATTACAGATACGGCCGTTGCGGCCAAGCTGCTTGAAGCCTAAAATAGATGCTCTTCTCTTAGAAAAGCACGTAGTATTGGAGGATAAATTAATGGATACAACTCACCGAATGAATCACATTTTTCGCGCGGACAAAAGGACTTTCATCCTAGCGATGGATCACGGTTCTAATTTCAACGTACTCCCTGCGTTGAAAGACCCGGGAAAAGTAATCCGCGCGTGCGCATCGGCAGGAGCGGACGCTTTTCTGTCCACGATCGGTATGCTCGACAAGTTTGCGGATTGTTTTCTTGGGAAAGGAGTTATTCTGCGCATCGATGGCGGCATTTCCTTTCTCGGAGCAAACGACAAACCGCTACAAACGGTGGTGACGCCTGAACAGGCGCTTGCGATGGGAGCGGACGCGATCATTACCATGTGCTTCCCCGGTTCGCGTTTTGAGAACGAGACGCTTTCTTCTCTGGCGCGCAATATTCAGCAAGCTCACCGCTGGGGTATGCCCGTTGTCGCGGAAGCGCTTCCGCGCGGTTTTGAAAAATCCGAAGATTACCGTACGCCTGCGAACATTACATTTGCTTGCCGTCAAGCTGTTGAGCTTGGTGCGGATATCATCAAAACCGAGTACACAGGCAGTATCGAGAGCATGCGCGAGCTTGTGGAAAGCGTATACGCGCCGGTTGTCATTTTGGGCGGAGCGAAGAAAGTTCCTGAGCGACAACTGATGCAGGAGATTCGCGATGCACTCGACGCGGGCGCGGCAGGCGTTGCAATGGGTCGCAATATCTGGGGGCATCCTGATCCCGC
>Ga0208195_1003797_pt1 | contig 12485 bp, 13 predicted proteins | sample AD_UKC077_MetaG_FD_184441 | JGI IMG/M metagenome (GOLD analysis project Ga0208195, IMG submission 184441) | Active sludge microbial communities of municipal wastewater-treating anaerobic digesters from USA - AD_UKC077_MetaG (SPAdes) (version 2) | ecosystem: Engineered > Bioreactor > Anaerobic >...
AACTTCCTGTATTTGCCCATATTGCAAATATAAAGTTTTATGGCGTAGCCTTACATACATCACCACCGTCAAAGACGGTGGATTTTTAAGTTAAATTAAAGAATCACCCATAAAGTGTCCAATTGTAATATCTTTCTCAAGTCGACCTAAACGGTACGAAGGTTCATTTAGACTACTCAATCCCCAACCAATCAAGAAGATGATATTAAACGCTATTGATATTATAAAAATCCATTTTTTCATAATCAGTTTTTAAGGACTGTAATTAATAGGTCTGAATTAAACATTGATGCAGGAGAAATCACTAATTCATCTTTCGGGATATTATCTCCGTATCTTTCAGTAAGCTTTTGTTTTACTGCTTTATCAGTCAAGTTGAAATCACCCAACTTTTCAAGTTTTCCAATTTCAAGTCCAACCGCCTCTTTGTATATTTTCCATACCAATTCAGAACAATAAATCCTTGAATCAGACCACTCGAAATACAAATCATAGTCTTTTCCTGAGAATTTTTCGCCAACTTGTTTCATTTTCGTTAAAGTTTCAGGAGTCAATAAGTCCTCATAATTTTTAAGTCGTTTAACAACATAATGTCCATTTTCTCCTCTGCTAATCCAATCTTTTAATGATGTCAGTTTTACTGGCTGAACGGCTTCATAAACAAAAATTTCCTTTCCTTCCTTATAAATAATCCCCATGTGACTGTATTTTGCACCAGTAGCAATTTGAATTGCTTTGCTTTGTCCTGACGTCGAAGTTTGGAAAATAATATCTCCATCTCTAATTTCGTTTTTAAGCAGGTTTTCAACGAATCTGGGCGTGTTCTGTTTTACTCCTTCAGCAAATTGCAACATTTCATAAATCCAATATCCGCCATAAATGACCAATCCAGATATTATGACTATCAAAAATATTTTTATGGTCTGCTTATTCATTGTCTGTTTGTCGTTTTTTATAATGCATGGTAACGGTCCGCGTGTTTGTTTTGTTGGGGGGATTGGAATGATGCTCTATCCACCCGATATAAAGCTACCAAAAAGCAGGGAACTTTCTAAACTGTCCTCAGCCCAAATAAAATAAACACGCTGTTAGCGGTAGGCGTTCTTGCTTTAGCCTATTGTCAGATTAATTCTTTTACCCAAGCCGAACTCAAAAATTTTGTAAAGCGTCGAAAGTTGAATGTCACATCTACCGTTTTCAAGTCGAGATATATAACTTTTCTTTGTCCCAACTTTTTCTGCGAGTTGCTCTTGTGTCATTTTTGCCTCTTTACGTGCTTCTTTAAGCATTTCGCTTATAACAAAATATTGGGCTTTCTCTTCAAATTCATCACGCTTTTCGGTGCCAATCTTTCCGTATTTAATGTCTAATAACTCATCAAAGTTCTTAGCATTCTTAATCTTATTTGCGTCCATCGTCATTCTTTTTTGAGTTAAAATATTCTTCTTTCATTTTCAGAGCCAAATCAATTTCTTTCCTGGGCGTCTTTTGCGTTTTCTTTTGAAAGCCATTGAATAAAACTACAAGATTTCCTTTATCAAAAAAGCAGAATACTCTATAAATGTTGCCTTCAAATTCAATTCGGATTTCATAAAGTCCATCTGTTCCAGTAATATGTTCAAGAAATTTCTTCGGAACATTCTGAACCGACCGAATTATTTTGAAGACATACTCAATTTTCTCTTGCACTTTTGCATTCTGTTCTAAATAGAAATCAGCGAAATAGTGCCCATGAAATATAATTTGTCTCTGAATATTCATTGCGCAAAGTTAACTTATAAGTTTACATTTTGCAAATTTTTAGAGGTTTTCTTCAAGGATGGAATGTTCAGTACGCTTACCGCTAACGGTTTCGGGCTTTGCGTTCGGGCGGGTTTCGGAGCATAAAACTGTCAACCTGCACTGAACTTGAATAGAAGCACAAAGCTCCAAGTGTGCACGTCACCCCGCCTGACGCAAAACCCGTGTTAGCAGCTGCTGTTCTTTCAGTCGTCATTGTTGATTAGTGATTTTAGTTCGTCAATTGTCAATGGTGGTTCTTGTCGGTGTAACATTGAATGACAATTTGGGCAAACTGGAATGAGGTCGTTAATTGGGTCAACTTGATATGATTTTCCAATTTGCGAAACAGGTGTCAAGTGATGAACGTGTATAAAACCTTTGCCAATTTCTCCATATGTTTTTTCAAAGTCAAAAGTGCAAACGGCACAAATGGCTTTCCAATGCTTAACGCAAAGTTGTCTTGCCTTTGAATTTCTTTCGTATGAGTTTACAGTTACTGTCCACTTAATACCTTCAAAAAGTTCTTCTGTATTTTCTGTTGGAAGTTCGTCAGGGTAAATTTCATCTCCTGTCAAGCCTGTAGCGATTAATGCATCAACTAATTCAGGTCTTAATTGCCAAACAAACTTTGTCCCTTCGTCCCAGCCGTTAAAAAACAAATCCCAAAACTTAAATTTTTCAGCACTTCGTGCAGTAAAGTCTATGTCGTAATGTTCGGCAATGCGTTTTGCGTATCGTCCAATCTCGAGATTTAAAGGTGGGTGAGTTGTTTCTAATATCAAGGCAATTTGACTTGCATAAGCTTTGTGACCTTGAAAAGAATACAATGCTTGAAAAATTGCTAAATCAAGTTCATTAGTTAGTTTCTCGTTCTGCAAAATTTCAGTCCATTCTAAACTATTTAGTTCAGATGATTTTGAAAATATGTCTTTACCTATTGTTGTAGGCTTTTCTTGTTCGTCATTTTTTTCAACGGTTGGTTTGGATTGCGTTTCTTTAATTGTAGCTCTCATTTGATTTCCAAGTATCCACAAAAAAGAGTGAGCATCTAACAAGGTTACGTTTTTGTCTTTCGTTTTTAGAAAGTCACGAACTTGTTTAATTATGTCAAGATATGTTGTGTAGTTGTCCCACGAAAGATTGTGGCTTGTTTTAAAACTTGGTAAACCGATTAGTTCAAAAATTTCGTCAAACTTTGTTTGAGAAATAGGCATAAATCTATTTCTGTCTTTGATGAAAAAGAGATACGCTATAAACTGATAACTTAATTTTTCGTCTATTAAAGTTTCAAATGCTTGTTGGTCGGAAATTTTGCTTTTGTAGAAATTAAAGAGTGTCGTTTCAAGATTTTTGTTTTTACTCGTTTTGGCAAAATCATCCTTCTTTCTCCAGTCCACAAGGTTGTTGTCAACCATTTGAAAACTGTGATTTACCCTTGTCTTTATTGCTGAACTTACGGCTTGTTGAATTTTACCAGTTCCTATGTCTTCAGGTTTCCACCACTTTTGTCCTAAATTTTCTCTTGCTTCATCGTAAACTGAATATTTGTAATTCTCAGCTTTGTCAATAAACGCAGAAGTCTTAAAATCCGTAAATGGTTTATTGTCGGCTGTCGAAACAAAGTTTACGAAGTTGTTAAAAAGTCGGTCTAATATTTCTGTCGTTACTGTCATTGTTTAGTGTCGTGCTACAGTTGCTGCTAACGGGTTTGTATATGAAAAGTAGCAGATTTGTATGTGCTATTTTCAGCTTAAACACAAAGATAGCAGAAAAGAATTAAGCCTATGACTTAACTCTTAACTGCTATTTTTTATATACTGTGTTGTGTGCAGTTACATCTTTCCTATTCTTGTAAGTAAAACTATTATGATTAAGAAAGTTGAAATTAAGTAAAAACTGTTCCATCCTTCTTTCTCGCGCACTTCTTTGTTAGCTTTGTTTCTGTATGTATACCATAAGTATAAATTAAAAACAAGAGCTAGGATACATATTACTATTGTTATTATATTCCACATAATATTGAATTTTACCACCAATCCATACAATCACCAAACTCATAAACAAATATTGCTGCTCCAACCCAACCTAAAGCTCTTGATGCAACTTTCCTAATGGCTTTCTTTAATAAAGCTTTGCCAGCAGATGTATATAAACCCTCATTAACTACTGCAGCAATAGCAGAAATTCCTAATGCATCACCTGCGCATTCGCCAATTTGAGAAGCATGTGCTGACTGAATAAAAATATTAGAAAAATTTAAAGAAGCAATAGAGTTTTGATTTTGTTCTTCGGCGATTAGTTGCATTACAGCTGGAATTAAATCAGACTCTGACATTGCTGGTCCATCTTCATCAGCAGTTAGTAAATTTTGGATGTCATAATCGGTTAATCCTTTTGAACGTAAATAGTTTTTTGCCTCGGTTAAAGTTGGCTGAAGTGATTGTTTTGCAGATTCAATTGAAATTGTATATGTTTTGATTAGTTCTTGTGAGTCAGTTATATTATCGCTAGTGCTACCATCAATATATTTAACTTCAAGTTCAGTCCCATCAACTGTTGTCAGTTCTTCAAAACTACTAACTTTATCCAATGTTTCAAAATCCGTAAAATCACTTTCAGGTAAAGTATAAACTGAGATAGTAGCAAAATCCTCATTAAAAGTCGCTGATTTAGCAAAAGTTGAGTTGTTTTTTTGATTAACTTTTACTCCATTAAGATTTGATAAGCCAATTTTAGCCGAGTTTAAAAAACTTTCTTGAGCTTTTACTGTCTCATTATCTTGAAAGATTTCATTGTTGCTACAAGATTGAATAATAAAAACTATGCCAAATAAAACTAATTTAATTGTGAAAATTGCAAATATTCCTTTTGCAAATTTGTTTAATCCATTTTTCATATTTTAAATTTTCTATAATTATTTCATCTACTCTTTCGATTTTCGTTACTCGGTTTACTTTTTCTTTTATTTCGGTTTCAACTTTCACATTTTCCGATTTTGGATGGTCAGTCCTTTTTTGACCGTTATGTTTTTTTTAATTGCACACAACGTTCACCGGTATGCGCAGTTGCCGTTTCTGAGCGCTTTCGTTTCGAGTTACCCGCAAGTTAACCAAGTGAATTGACATTAGCAACCCCTCCACGCGGCAATTGCGTATGACCGGTTGTTACCAACTGGCCTTTATTCATCTTCAATAAATTAGCTATCAATTTTGTAGTGCCTTGTGCGTTCGGAAAGACACACTCTTTGACAAGTTTTGGTCGTGCGCTCGGCTTTTTGAGCGACTTGGCAATGTGTGTGGCTTTGAAGCGCAGGCTATCTAAAATCTTCATAAAATTCTCTTTTCATCTCATCTTTTATTCTTAAATCGCAATATCCAATTTGACGATTAGCATATTCTTTATGGTCATAATAATTTAATCGATTGGGCAGTCTATCAAGTACAGATATAACATTCTCCCATATCTTTTTCTCATCTTCTAATATTGGAATATAGCTTCCTGACCAACTTTTGCTTCTCTGTATAATTTCTAAATTCTTATAAATTTCAAAATCACTATTTAGTTTCAGAAATCGCTCTAAGAACTCCATTTTTAAACCAGGATATTTATAGCATATTATGCTAAAAACTACATTCATGTACTTATCGTTCAAATATTTCTCATCAATAAGATTTTCTAAGTATTCTATTGGTTTCTTGCCATATTTATCCTTTGCACTTGGAAAGAAAGCTGATATTGCACGTTCCGAAAAATAATAAGTTTCACTAGATATAAAGTATTCAACAATTGAATTGATTATTGTATTAGAATTATCCATTTCCCATATAAAATCATAATGCTCATGCTCTAAATCATAGTAAGAAATTCAATTAGGAGACTTGAACTTTAAAATCCTTACTAAAATATTTGGGTCTCGTTCTAATAATTTTTTGAGAATTTCATTTTTGTAATCAAAACTTTGTTCAATATTATTTGAATACAAATAAGCTTCTACCAATATGTCAAATGGGAAATTACTGAACGAAAGACATTTCATGATAAAACTTTTACCTACACTAATTTTAACATCTTCTTTCTTAATTTTTGTTAGTGCAATTTCAAGAATCTCAATATATATATCTTTCTCGTCTTTTAGCTTTTTATATTTGCTTACGAAAGTTAAATCCCAAAATATATATTGGGTGTTCAAAGATTTAATGGAAAATAATAAATCCGAATATAGTACACTCAAATGCTCTTTTTTAACATCATCAATTTTTAATGTATGATGAAAACAGAACTTTGGATTTACTTCTAAATTTTGAATTAATTCAAAAAGTTTAAAATAGTAGCCAGAATTAGTTTGAAAAAAGTAATTGAAAATATATGTAAAATTGAGATTGAAATTAAATTTTGTAAAATTTAGTTCAAGTACATTCAAAAATAATTTTACATCGGCTTGGGCTAGATTACCAAATATTGTATTCAAAGAATTTTCATATTGCCAAACAGAATTACCCTTACTTACCTTTTTGACGTGCTCTAAAATTAAAGAAACATTTGTAAGAAGTGAGTCATAATTATTTATGTCAAAATCAAGGCAATATTCTTGAAGTTCTTCTTTATGTAATTTTTCCTCTTCATCCCAACCAAGTTCTCTTTTCCTTTGCCTGTCTTGCTTTAATACTTCAGCTAATTGATATAACTTGCTTCTATATTCTTTCTTAATTTCTTTTGAATAGTCAATTTTTAGCCATTCAAGACCTTCTAAAATATTTTGCAGTACGAAACAGTCCTCAAATTCATCAGGTTTGAAATACTTGTTAATTATTTGATAAATGTATTTTAAATCGTGTTGTAATATTTCTTCCGAATCTTTGAATTCATAATAGTTTAACTTATACATTATTTGTAGTAAAGATGGCTTACTAGCATTTTGTAATAGATAGTTGTAACACTTTAATCTAAAAGTCTTTATTGATTCTGAAAGCCATAAATGGAAAGTCCAAAAAGTTATTCCTCTTCCATTTCCTTCATGTTCATTAAACTCAAGTTTAAGAAAATCTGGAATTATTTCGGTTAAAACATTCTCATAGATAATCTTATCATTACTGATTTGAGCATTCTTAATTAAAAAGTCAAAAAGCAAATGCTGAATTCGGTCACCATACATGTAGCCTAATCTCGTAAAGCTAAATTTCTCTTTTATATTATAAATTACTGCTGGCATTTTAGATGGAACTTTTATCGCATAATAAAACATAAGTTCCAATGCATCTTTAAAGAATTCATCACTATGATATCTGAAACGGGATAAAATTTCAAGGTCTTTCCCTGTTCCATATGAGAATTCATTTAATTCATAATTATATCGAAATCCAGTTGTTGTTTCTGCTTCTTGATTATCAATTTGCTTTTTTATAAAGTTTAATACTTGTGGACTTAGATAAAACCAAAACAAATCAAGGTATTTCAAAGAATCTTGATGATTACCTTCTTTTTCAATCTCCAACCACTTTTTAAGAATTATTGGTTTTAATTTATTCTCTATTTGTTTGTAATTGAAAGTGTTTATTACAGGTACAATAGTATCTGTAATTCTATTTTCATAGTCTAAATAATTGTTAAGGAAGAAGCTAAAATTTAATGATTCATTATCAATTACGGCTTTATAGAAAATATATGTCGAGAATATCTGGTCTGATATTTTAACAACTTGTTGTTCGAATAAATCAACTAATTCTGATTCATGTAGAGCATAACATATTTCCCAAAACTTATTCTCTTCAACTTCAAGACTTTTAAAAATAAAATCACAGAATTCTCTGTTTTCTTTATCAATACGCGAAAAGAAAGATATTAATGCTAATGATTTCTGAGCTATCGGTTCTTTTAATAGTTCGACTTCATTAAATAAAGGCTCATAATATTCATCATAGATTTGGGATGCATCATTAAGCTCTAATATATTTTTGGCTTTAAGAGCAACTTTAGCACACATTATTGCCAGACGTGCATTTCCCTGAGCTATTTTAAGAATTCTATCAACATAAGATGGTTCTTTGATTTTAAAATCGTCCGATTGAATAATATTTTTTATTTCATCATTTGAAAATGCTTTAATTTCAATCGATGCATAATTGTAATTGACTGCTATAGACTTAACCTGTGGTAATGCATAATCTCTGACAGTAACTATTACTTTTAAAGATTTTGAAGTTCTTTCCTTGAATAAACTTAATATCCATTGAAAGTTCTTGGCTAATCTATTTGCATCATCAACTAAAAGAACATATTTTTTATCAGGTCTGACAATTGTTTTAAGGTCTTCCCATATCGGAATACCTTTATTTCCAATACACAAGAAAGAGAAATCATTTTTATCGGAATAAAGTTTTGCAAGTTCAATTGCAAATTTTGATTTTCCAGTACCCGGCGCTCCATGAATTAATAATAAATCGTTTGTTTCTAAGTGGTTTACTCCTACTTCTAACTCCTTATCTCTGCCAAAGAAGGTATTACTTAATGGTGTGGAAATTTTATTTTTCTCGTAATTAGCGATAAATTCAGAAGGTTCTTGAATTTGACCAGTTCCAACTTTGATTCCAAGATAAGCTCCTAAAATTGGATAATCGAGAACTGCAAATGCCAAATCTCGAATCCCTTTTAAATCAAGTACACACTTTGGATTGTGCTTTTTACATAATTCTTCAAGATTTTTCTTTTCAACTGGCTTAATGCGCTCAGTAAAGCATAAAATTACTTTACCAATTTCTTCTTTCTTTAATCCTGTTTTTGAAGTATCGAAGCAGTTTTCAATATCTGACTTTAATTTATTATAAAAACTTTGCCCTTTTTCTAGTCTTTCTCTTGTAGTATATTCAGCAAAAATTAATTGATTGTCAGGACTAGTGAAATATGAATCAGGAATTCCCTTTCTTGACTTTTCTTTACCAATGACACTTCCAATCGGAGTAATTGTATTTGGATTTAGTTTCAAATACAAAAAATGATTACAAAATTCTTGGAAGATGTCTCCATTAATCCTATCCAAAGCATTTTCTATTTGTACGGAGTCTATCATATGCTGTAGTGGGTTGGCAAAGAAATAGCTCTTTTGCAAGCTGAAGAATCGGCCTGTGTGTTGGGGCTTGCAAATGTGCTATTTGTGCGTTGGCTGTTCATTTTATCTTTTTTCTCTAACTGCAAAATTACCACTGTCGTTTCTTTCTTAGGCTTGTTGGTAACGGTTTCGGGCTTTGCGTTCGGGCGGGTTTCGGAGCACAAAGTTTCAATTTATTACTAAAGTTTAGTAGAAGCACAAAGCTTCAAGTTTGTACGTCAGCCCGCCTGACGCAAAACCCGTGTTATAGCCAGTTTTTCTTTTGTCAGTCGCCATATTTTCTATACCAATTTTCTTTAATCTTCCAGTTGTCGTCAGGTCGTTCAGCAACTTTTTTATCTAATCTTTTTATCTCTTCGGGGTCGTCCGTGTAAACAAAATGTGTCGAAGGCGAGTCAAAAAAATTACGAAAAACCCAAAATGTCACTGTCGTTCCATTATTTTCTTCATTTCTTGATATTCCAATGTCGTTTCCTCCATTTGAAACTATTGGAAATTCAAAAGGTAATTCACAAACCCATCCATTCCAGCTTACATTTGGATTGAGTTCTTTGTTTTTTACTTGTTCTACGATTTCATTTCTTTTGTTTTCAAGAATGAACCAGTCTACTTTTTCTATAGCAAGATTGGTTTTATGTCGGTAAAGTGTCAAAAGAAAGAGTATCGAAAATGTCACAAGTTTTGCGATTCGAAGTTTGGCTAATGTTTTCCTTTCTTTGATTGTCTTTACTAATTGAATTATTGTCAGTATTAATAATGTCAAAGACAGTCCTAGCCATATAAATGCTAAAAAGAAAAAATTCATATAGTAGTAGTTTATTAGGGTCAAAATAACCCAAACTACAATTGTCCAAATAAGTCCTTTTTTTGTCACGGTGTCGGTTTTCTAAAATTGGCTCTAACGGCTGAGGCTAAAAGCTGGCGGGCATTTCGGAGAACTTCACTGTCAATTTACGATGACGTTTATATATGCACTACCTTTCAAAATAGCACTACCTGCCCGCTTGATTTTAGCCTTTGTTACCGTTTCGTGCTTTTTATTTTACCCGTGTGCCCCCCTATAATTTACTCTTTCAGTTGTATAACGGTTCATATTATATATAATCTGATTTATTAATTCCATGCGTTCATTTTGAGTATGACCATTAGGAAATGAAATCGGGATAGGTAAATTATCTCTAATCTCTCTACATGTTTCGCCAGCAGCACCTGTTCCATGTTGATAATTTACTTCAACCCAAATATGATTGTCACGTCTCTCAAGAATTGGCATATAATTATCATTATCATGAAAGCCACAACGATATTCGATGCCATTAATGTCTTGGAAAAAAACTCCGAAAAATTGAAATGCCATATTATTTAGATTTAGATTCGTTTTGATAAATTGTTTGCAAGTGTTTTATAAATTGTTTCATGCTTTGTGGAAAAATATTGATAAAGTAGATTAAGCGTTGTTCTTTCAGGGAAAAGTGTTAAAACAATTTCTTTAAAAATTTCTTCATTTTCAAATAATTTTCTAAAAACCAAAGGCTTTAAATCTTTTATTTCTTCAAAAGTGTGTTGAGCATCTAAATCAAAATTTATTTCAGGTAAATCGGGAATCTCTTTTTTCCATTCAACGAGATAAGTTAAAACTTCTTCCCAGATGTCAGTATAACCCAAATAATCAAATAATGGTTTTCCATAAAATATTTGTGTTTCTACGTTGTAATCATTTGTCATTTTTGATAGTTCGGCAACATAAAAATTTTTATTTTTCACTAAGTCGGGATCAATGAAATAAAAAACTCCTATCAATTCTTCTTCTTTGTAATTCGTAAGCATTATGTCTAATTTCTTTTCAAAGTTTAAAATTTGCCCACGTTTTTTGGTTGAATCATGGTCATCTCTCACTTTCTGCTCAATGAAATATACTTTGTTATCTTTACGAAAACACTGGTCAATATTCAAAACATCTCCATCACCATTTGTAAATCTTTTTGGTAATAATTCACAACCCTTAATTTGTAAATATTTTTCAATTGCATGTTCAAATGCATCACCAAAACGGATTTCGTGCGATTGAAGTAAGTTTTGTAGAATTTTTGCTTTAGGTTTTGTAGGTCTAAACAATCCAATATATCGTGAAGGCGAACCTGATATTTTTTCAAGTAGGTCAGCTTTTGATTTCTCAAAAATTGTTTCATTAAAAATCTGTTTAAACAGATTATATTCCATTATTGCCATAATTTAAAAAACTTTCTTCTGGTTCATTAATAATATTTTTTTCAAACTGTAATTCAGTATTATAATTTTTTGATTCCGTTTGCATAAATTTCTTTTCGTAATCATGACGAAGTTGATCTATACTTATCATACCTTGTTCTCTTTTAATATACCAATAACTCCAACCATTATTATTTTCTTTTTTAAGAATCGTTGCGCTTATTTTATGAATTGAACCAACTGAACCATTCAATGAAAGTGATGAGTCTGCTTGTACTTGTGCAAAGAATTTACCATCTTTGGAATACAAATTTTCTCCAATTTTCACATATCCTTTTTCAATAAGATTTCCAAAAGGAACTTTTGGTTTTCTTTTTTCAATTTTATATTCAAGTAATGGTTTATCAATTGGTTTGATTTTTTCCAATCTTTCATTCCCAACTTTTATATAAAATTCTTCTTTGTCAAAAGCAATAAATCTTCTGCCTAATCTTTTAGCAACTGCTGCGGTTGTGCCACTGCCAGAGAAAGGGTCTAAAACAATGTCGTTAGGATTTGATGATGAAAGAATTATTCTTAAAAGTAATTCAGCTGGTTTTTGTGTAGAATGGGCTTTTTGTCCATTTACTTTAATGCGTTCATCTCCCTGACAAATTGGTATTAGCCAGTCGCTTCTCATTTGTAAATCATCATTCATTACTTTCATTGAATGATAATGAAATGTATAATTTGAAGATTTAGATTTTGTTGACCAAATTAGTGTTTCATGTGCATTATTAAATCTCGTTCCTTTAAAATTAGGCATTGGATTAGTTTTTACCCAAATTATATCATTCAACATCCAAAAGCCGATATTTTGAAGTATCGCACCAACTCTGAATATGTTGTGATATGTGCCAATCACCCAAAAACTGCCAGAGGTCTTTAAAATTCTATGACATTCTTTCATCCATAAAATAGTGAACTTATCATATTCTTCTTTTGAATCAAACTTATCCCAAGCATCATCAACGGCATCAACCTTTGTTTGATTTGGTCTATAAAGCTCTCCATTTAACTGTAAATTATAGGGGGGGTCAGCAAAAATCAAGTCAACTGAGTTGTCAGGTATTTTTTTTAATAGTTCTATACAGTCACCTTGATGTAACTTGTTTAGTTCTAGTGGTCCAATGTGTGTCATTCTTACTTTTTTTATTTTATCAAAGGTAAATAAATTTCTTGATTTTACATAATTGTTTTAAACACAAATTTCTTAGCATGAACGGTAACGGTTCGACGGTATGGTTAGTTGCCGATTTCAAAGCACATTCTTATCAAGTAACAACTACTCTTGATGCAGGCTGAATCCTTCGAATACGCACTGTACCGGCAATTAACTATACCGTTTGTTGTG
>Ga0208195_1003805_pt1 | contig 12465 bp, 8 predicted proteins | sample AD_UKC077_MetaG_FD_184441 | JGI IMG/M metagenome (GOLD analysis project Ga0208195, IMG submission 184441) | Active sludge microbial communities of municipal wastewater-treating anaerobic digesters from USA - AD_UKC077_MetaG (SPAdes) (version 2) | ecosystem: Engineered > Bioreactor > Anaerobic >...
CGCTTTTCTGCATCCTAAATCCACTTTTGGGGTGTTGGTTGAACTTTGCGAAAAGTAAGAATGACGTCTTTTTGTTTGAAAATGTTAGTCTTTTATTTTAGTGAGTTCACCTACAAAGCTATAACGACGAAATCAGCCGGAGCGTTAGCGATCGGCTGTATTGTTTCGTTAGGCAACGTTGTTAGCACAAGCCATGGGCTTTTAGTGACTGCATAAACTCATATGCGATCTGTCGAACACTGTGTAGTTCGATGTCAGAAAGAGGACGCGCATCAGTCCCATTAGAGACCATCCAACCAATACTATTACTTCTGGTAAGTTCTGCATATGCCTTATCGAGCTGCGGGTCTACGTGTGCGCCACCATCCTTATTTGCGAGGAAAAGCACTAGGTCGCTGCGAGTAAAGACACTTCTACGTTTATCGACGATAACGGGTTCATTCCACCACTCATCAAAAGTACACGGCCGTCGGCTATAGCGTGGTGGAGGGCCATCTCCAAGTGGTGCCCAATAGCTTGTGACACCATTACCAATGCGCATTCCAACGAGTCCATGGTGGGCGAGTAGATTGCTTGGGTCATAACGATTAGCAGTGTTGACGTACTTTAGACTGTTTTTTATTCCGAGAAGCCCAAGCAGCGATTTTGAATTGGTGGTGTCATGTAGAAGAACACGAATGGTTGTAGCCAGCCTTTTTGCCTCGCCTAAAAAGCCGGCGTCAAATGAGGCACATGATGCTTTTAAGAAACCAATATTGTCCTGTAGGTGCTTCTGTAGTTCGTCTGCCGTCTGTGCAATCTTGGGCATATATGTGCCCTCCTCTTTTATGGTGCCTAACGCAGAATTCACCGGCGAGCCTCAGCGAGTCCGGTGGAATGCCTGGTTGGAGAAATATTTATATAGTTCTATCCCCATGCTATTTCCCAACATTGCGGTATAGTGGATATTATTTCACAATAAAAATCAGGAGGTATTAAAGGGGAAGCTGTTGAAGAAAGATTGATGGCAACACACCCTCCTGCACAATTATTTTTCGTTTCACATTCGTTGCAGTATAGTCTTTCATCTCTGGTTGCTTGAGTGTAATTGAGCATTGCACTTAATAATGATTCATCAACACCAGATTCTACATTGCCTATAATAGTTGTTGGCTTTTTAGGGGACAGCATTGCTAAAGAACTACAACCGGCAATGTTACCATTTGGCAGGAATGCCAAATTATTAACACCTGCTTTACATCCCCAATTATCTTTAAGTTTATTGTCGATATGTTCTGATTGATGGTTGATGGGGCTTACTTCAAAAAATTTATTTTTGTTTACCTTTCGTATGTATGACGCACATAGGCGAAGAGAATTTATAAAAGCATCAATTTGATTTTTTCTCCAATGCACAGTTCCATATACTGGACCAATATCAATTTCATCGATGCCTAATTTACTTAGAAAATTAATATTTTCCATAATATGATTGGCATGTAATGGATGCACAGTTAAGCTGGCGGATATCTTAACACAGTTTTCTTTCAGCATCTTTATGGAACTAACTACCTGTGAGTGACTTGAGTGCTCCTGAGCAGTTACACGGAATGAGTCATGAAATTTTTTTAGACCATCTATACTTACAACGACTTTGATATTGTATTTAATGCATAAATCGATTACATTATAATCAATCAAAACTCCATTAGTCTTCAAGACAAAGAATGGGGACATGTTGTTTTTTCTTGATATTTCTTCCGCATATGGAACCAGTTGTCTAATTACCCCAAAGTTTAGTAGAGGCTCACCACCCGTTATTATAAATTCTATCGTAGTTGCGCCATAACCAAGATAAACAAATAATTCTATCGCTTTTTTTCCACATTCTAGACTCATTGACATTGGGGCTAGATCATGAGCAATACAATATTTGCATGAAAGATTGCATTTTGTGGTAACTATTAACTCACAATAAACATTCTCATGAAGTATTTGGCTTTTGCTCATATATCAACAAATTATTATTTGCCTTCGGGCATATTAATTGTACACCCACCTTTACCTCTTGGCTGATTAATCGTGCATGCTGCATTAGGTTGATTAATTGTACAACCTCCTTTTCCTGCTGGTTGATTTATAGTGCAACCACCTGTTCCTTTGGGTTGGTTTATTGTACAAGCCATAACATTCCCTCCTTATCTTTAATTTTCTAATCTCCAACGCGCGGCGCTGAGCGGTGGCGCGGTTTGCTGGGACGCGAAGCGTCACATGCAAACCGTGACAAGCCGTTCGAGCGCCTTGTTCGGCGTCTTCTATACGAATGACGCCTTATTAAGTTTATTGCTTCTTTCTTTCAAATGCCCTTTAATTTTATTCTGTTTGACGCCGATAAAAGGCGTGCTGAACGCTAGGACAGCGCCGCGCGTTCGGCGGGAACAGTCTTTTGTCTTTGTTCCCGCCGAACGTGCTGCTGTGGGGCGCGAAGAATGAGCGTCCCAACCAGCAGATGGTTATACGACATCTCTGTCACTTTTTCCTAGGTTGCATCTCTCGCATAATGTCTGAAGATTATCAAAAACAGTATCACCACCTTTGGAAAAAGGAGTAATATGATCTAAGTGTAAAACTACTCCTACTTCAGTAGCGGGGCTTCTGCCGCAAAATACACAGCGAAAGTTATCACGTTTTAAAATATCAAGCCTAAGCCGGAGGGGTACATTTCTCTTTCTTATTGTTTTTTTTGTCGTGTCTACAATGTCTGGACTAATGAGACGGTTTTGCTCTTGTTCTTCTTCTGCAAATGTGACTTCACCCCCCATTTTATATTCAATAAATCTAAGGCAAGCCTTTTCCCACCCACCAAAATATCGACTGTAGGTGATATAACTAATATTTGGCTCGGATGACTGCCACTCAATCTTTGACGGCCTATGCCCTAATGCGCCCCAGATTCGCTCCATTTCTTTAAAAAGTTGCATATCTGAATAGTAGCCTTTTCGGCGTGGCTCAAGATCAATATCCTTTTTAGCAAGATTTTCTCTGATTGCAGCGATAGCTCTCGACCATGACCCAAATTCACGTTGCACCGTAGAAGCACTTATGGAAGATATTTCATTGAATTCACGCTTTGTGAATTCAGTGTACTGAAAATGTTCTGCAGCCTTCCCAAGCTCAGATATTATTTCTGATCTTGGGATTTTATCAATACGATGTCTGTCGAATTGGAATTCCATTTATTCCTTTTTATCGTATAACGCGCGGCGCTGAGCGGTGGCGCGGTTTGCTGGGACGCGAAGCGTCACATGCAAACCGTGACAAGCCGTTCGAGCGCCTTGTTCGGCGTCTTCTATACGAATGACGCCTTATTAAGTTTATTGCTTCTTTCTTTCAAATGCCCTTTAATTTTATTCTGTTTGACGCCGATAAAAGGCGTGCTGAACGCTAGGACAGCGCCGCGCGTTCGGCGGGAACAGTCTTTTGTCTTTGTTCCCGCCGAACAATTAATATACGAACTTCGCTTTTTCCGATAAATTGAGTATCATCCTAGCATGAGTATTTTTTAAATAAAAGGAAAATATTGTATAATTGCATGCTAATATATGTTTATATCACTTCGTAATTTGTGATAATAAAGACTAAATGCGAAAGTCGTAAAATATGGAAAATTTGTCCAACCGCTCATCAATTACCGATTGAAAGATTGCATAGCTGATAATTTTAATGATTTACTTCTTTCCAGGAAGAAGTCAGTAATACCTCCGCTCTTTCATCAACTTGTGCTTGAACTGCACGTTTTTAAGCGTACGGCTTTAATTCAAACAGCTTTTTATTCTGCGTCGAGACGATGTGATAGAACTGATCCTGCGGGATGTAGATGTAGGGCACATCGTCGTCGCGGCGGTAGAGGAAATGCGCCAGAATCATCCGGTTAACCGCCTGATGCCCGACAATCATGATATTTTGGGCGTGGCGGTTCAGGAAAAACACTTTTTTCAAGCCGGTTTCGATGCGCGTCTTCATCATCGCGTAGCTTTCCCCCTGTGGATAGGCGTAGTGATATTTATCGGCTTTACGAGCGCCGAAAACTTCCGGCATGTTTTTTTTGATATCTCTATAAGTCATGCCCTCGCAGATACCCGCGTCGATTTCATCAAATTCTTTGAGTGATACTACTTTACAGTCTTTTTGTAGTTCGGCAATCGACCGCGCTGTCTGCACGGTGCGTTTTTTGTTGCTGGTGAAGATATAGGATATTTCACGGTTCTGGAAAAAGCGCCCCAGCGCCTTGGCCTGCATAATGCCTCTGGCGGTAAGCGTGGAATCGCCGCCGATGCGGTCGATAACATTGAATCTGGTTTGCGCGTGCCGGATAAGAAAAAGATTTTTTACCACGTCGGTCACCAGAATATCCTTAATCAGCAGATGCAGCGGAATAGAATCGGTAAGCTTTTCTTCCAGAATTTTGTTTTGCAAAGAATCAACGCGGAAAAAATTTCTTTCCTCCTTCAGGGGCGCGTAAACCATCCGGTAATTTTCAATGCGTTTTATAAATTCCGCCTGCGCCTTTTTGTGGGCGAGACGGGAAAATTCCGGCAGTTTTGTTTTGGCTTCAACCATCAAGGACAAAATTTCTTCGTTTTCATTAATACATTCGATAAAAATAACAGGATGATTGCTGAGATTTTCTTCAATCATCATTCGGCGCGTCCGGGTGACGTTGGCCGCGTCCAGTATCGCTACCTGACCGGCACCGGCAAGATACGTCCTGGCCGTTTTTATATTGGCCAGCGCAAAATTGTTTCTCATCTGACGGGCGGCTTTATTTCCCGGGTGGTAAAAATTAGCGGAAAACGTCTCCTTTATCGGCAAATGTTTGCGCCGCAGATTGCCGTTATTGAATATTTTTGCGGAAATCCGATTTTTTCTTAAGGTTTCCTGCAGGCGAATGGCCAGAGTAGATTTGCCCCGGGCGGGAAGCCCCATCAAAACCAGATAAAGTTTGTTATCGCTCATTTAAAATCCTTAAATTCTTTTATAAAATTAGGGCATTACTTTATCATTTTATCCGGGGCCGGACAAGCAGTTAAACGTCATTTTTGCCGTAAAACATTATTGCGTAATTATCTTGACATGGCCATTTTATATAACTATACTGCCGGTCAGTTTAGCAGATGGTTTAGCGCAAAAATTGTGTAAGGTATTCCCGTCCAACACATTTATTAATAAATAAATAAAAACTGAAGGAGGCTTTTATGTCGTTAAATCCATTAGTTGATTCACGTGATGTGAGGTTTGTCCTTTTCGAGATGCTCGAGTTGGAGAAATTGAACCGGTTTGACCAGTTCAAGGAATTCGACTGCAGCATGTATGAGGATACGTTGGAGCTGGCGGAGAAAATCGCCATTGAACAGTTTTATACCTCCAACGCCGATGGTGACAAAATCGGATTGCAGTTTGACCCCAAAACACATGAAGTAAGGGTCCCCGAATCGTTCCACAAAGGATTCAATGCTTACATCGATGCTGGCTTCCATATCCTGTCTTTAGCGCAGGAAAAGGGAGGTATGGGCATGCCCCAGAGTATTTCCATGGCTGCCGCGGAATATTTCAACGCGGGCAACACCGCCCTGACGATGTATTGCGGTTCCATAACCGGCGCCGCCGCCATCATCGAGCCTTTCGCTTCCGAAGAAGTAAAACAGATGTATCTCCCCAAATTGCTCTCTGGTGAGTGGGGCGGCACCATGTGTCTTACGGAGCCGGGCGCGGGCTCGGACGTGGGCGCGCTGAAATCCAAAGCCGTAAAGCAACCTGATGGCACGTATCTGATTACCGGACAGAAGATTTTCATCAGCAACGGCGAACATGATTTAACCCCCAATATAATTCATCCGGTGCTGGCACGCATCGAAGGAGATCCTCCGGGAACAAAAGGCATTTCCATTTTCCTGGTATCGAAATATCTCATCAACAAAGACGGTTCTCTCGGAGAAAGAAACGATGTTTATTGCACAGGCGTCGAACACAAGATGGGATTGAAAGGAAACGCCACTTCCTCCCTGAGCTTCGGCGAAAACGGCAAGTGCGTCGGTCACCTGCTGGGCAAGGAACGCGAAGGCATGAAGATTATGTTCCGGCTTATGAACGCGGCCCGCATTCATACAGGTGTTCAGGCTTTAGGACAGTCCAGCGCCGGTTACATGCATGCTGTTACTTACGCCCGCAACCGCATTCAGAGCAAGCACATTACGCAGATGCTCAATGACAATGCTCCGGGTGTGCCCATTATCGAGCATCCGGACGTGAAAAGAATGCTTATGTACATGAAGAGTACCGTCGAAGGCATGAGGATGCTTTGCTTGTTCCTCGCCTACCATGAAGATGTCATGCACATGTCGCCTGATCCGGAAGAGCGTAAAGCATCAACGGGTATCGTCGAAATTCTTACACCCATCGTGAAAGCCGGCATTTCCGATGCCTCCTGGCTGGTGACGGCCGAAGCGATGCAGGTTTACGGCGGCTACGGCTACTGCCAGGAATATCCGGTGGAGCAGTATGCCCGCGACACCAAGGTTTTCTCGATTTATGAAGGAACCAACGCCATTCAGTCGCTCGATTTGCAGATGCGCAAGATTTTAATGAACCCCGAAATGTATAATTATTCGCAGCTCAGAAAGCGCATGAACGACGCTATTGATAACGCCAAAGGCGTCGTGGATGAAAAATATATTACTCCGGTTGTCCGCGGCCTGGCAAAGCTCGATGAAGTTATCGAGATGATGAAAAAACAGCTTGGTGAAGGCAAATTCATGGCTTTGGTGCTCAATGCCACGCCGCTGCAGCAAGCGATGTTCCCGCTGATCGTGGCCTGGTTGCATCTGTGGAGCCTGGCGATAACGATTCCTAAAATGAAGGAACTCCTGGGAGACGCCAAAGGCGAAGAAAGACAGAAAATCATCGCGGAAAATAACGAGGCGGCCTATTACAGCGGCCGGGTTTTGTCCTCCCAGTTCTTTATCGGTTCGGAATTCCCGAAGTATTTCGGAATGATGGACGCTATTTTGAATAACGAGGGCGCGGCGATTAAATCCGTTTCGGAAAACTTTACCGGAGCGCCGAAAGAGTAGTATAAAAAATTGAGGCGGGCTGGCCTTGAATGATCAGCCCGCCTCATACTTAACGTTTTGAATTTCTATTTCAAAGCCACATTCAAGTGATTTTATCCGTGCAGTTTTTTCGTGTAGATTTTCCCCGGTATGCGTTTTGACTTGACAATAAATATAAAATTATGTCTTTATCACAACTTCAATAATTCACGTAAGGCAAGACAGGAGGTTAAAGCGAGTTATGGGCACTAAATATGTATATACTTTCTCGGAAGGATACGGCAAAAGCAAAAATCTTTTGGGCGGCAAAGGCGTTGGACTTGCGGAGATGGCTCATCTTAAAATTCCTATCCCCCCGGGTTTTACAATTACAACGGAAGTTTGCATAGCATTTTTAAAGAATAAAGGTCGTTATCCTCAGGGGTTAAAAGAACAGGTCGCAAAAGCTTTGCAGAAGATGGAAAAGGAAACGGGAATGAAGTTTGGCGACCCGAAAAACCCGCTTCTTTGTTCGGCCCGCTCCGGCGCCCGTAAAAGTATGCCCGGCATGATGGAAACGGTTTTAAATATTGGGCTTACCTCCAAAACTATTCCAGGAATGATTGAAAAAACGAAAAATCCCCGCTTTGTCTGGGATTCTTATCGCCGTTTGATTCAGATGTATTCGGACGTTGTGATGGAAAAGGCCGAAGGCATTGAACCTGAAGAAGGCATGGGTGTACGTCAGCAGTTGGAGAAAGAACTTGCCGCGATGAAACAGCGCCGTAACGCCAAATCAGATGTTGATTTGACGGAAAAGGATCTCGAAGAACTGGCGGATATTTACCGCGCCAAGGTGCAGGAAGTCATCGGTAAGCCGTTTCCGGATGGTGCGATGGAACAGCTGTGGGGCGCGATCGGCGCGGTCTTTAAAAGTTGGAACGGCAAACGAGCTGTTGCTTATCGCCGCATTGAAGGAATCCCCGATGACTGGGGCACGGCGGTAAATGTACAGGCGATGGTTTTCGGCAATATGGGAGAAAATTCCGCAACCGGCGTGGCCTTTACCCGTAACCCGGCCACCGGCGAAAATAAATTCTACGGTGAATGGTTGCCCAATGCGCAGGGCGAAGATGTCGTCGCGGGTATTCGCACGCCTAATCCGATCAATGAAGAAACCCGTCATTCCGATGATGTCGAAGGACATCCCTCTCTGGAAAAGGCCATGCCCAAGGCCTACGCCGAGATCAAGGCCATTCGTAACAGGCTGGAAGCTCACTTCCGGGATATGCAAGATCTGGAGTTTACCATTCAGGATGGCCGTGTCTGGATGCTTCAGACACGCACGGGCAAGCGCAACGGTCCCGCCGCGGTACGCATGGCAGTGGAGATGTACAAAAGTAAAATGATCAGCGCGCAGGAAGCAGTAATGCGTGTAACGCCGGCGCAGCTTGATGAGATGCTTCATCCCATGGTTGACCCGAAAGCTGAAACATCGGCGGAATTTCTGGTCAAGGGTCTTCCGGCCGGTCCCGGCGGAGCCGTGGGACAGGTTGCTTTTACGTCGGATGTCGCGGTGGAATGGAAGAAAGAAGGTAAGAAAGTCATTCTTGTCCGCGAGGAAACCAATCCGGAAGACGTGGAAGGTATGCGCGCCGCCGAAGGAGTTCTGACGGCGCGAGGCGGTATGACTTCACATGCGGCACTGGTAGCGCGCGGATGGGGCAAGTGCTGTATTGTCGGGGCAGGTGCTCTGCATGTTGATATTGCGCAGAAAGTGATGAAAGCTGATGGTAAAACGGTGCGAGAAGGTGATTTTATCACGCTCAATGGAACCAAAGGACGTGCATATCTTGGAAGTTTACCGATGATCAGTGGCGCCGAGAATGATGTAAATTTTGCCGCTTTCATGAAAATCTGCGATTCGGTACGCCGTTTGAAGATACGTACTAACGCCGAGACGCCGAAAGACGCGGCCAAAGCCGTACAGTTCGGCGCGGAAGGCATCGGACTTTTTCGCACCGAACATATGTTCTATGGCGAGAACAGCGAACAGCCGTTGTTTTATCTGCGCAAAATGATTATTGCAGACAATGAGGAACAGCGTCGCGCGGCTTTGGACGAATTATTTCCGTTTGTCAAGGACTTCATTAAGAAAACGATTGAAGCCATGGGTGGAAGACCGGTCACTATTCGTCTTTTGGATCCGCCTCTGCATGAATTTGTTCCAGAGAATCCCGAGGAAAGGCAACGTCTGGCGAACAGTCTTGGTATTTCGCTAGACAATCTTAACTCCCGCGCGGAAAAATTACACGAGACCAATCCGATGATGGGTCATCGTGGTGTGCGTTTAGGCATTACTTATCCCGAAATCAGTGAAATGCAGATTCGCGCCATTCTGGAAGCTGCGGCCGAACTGATAAAAGAAGGCGAAAAAGCGTTCCCGGAAATCATGATCCCGGTTGTTTGTGATGTGGCTGAATTCAAAAATCAGGCGGAGATTGTTAAAAAGGTTTATCCGCAAGTACTGGCTAAGTATAATTTGAAAAAAATATCTTATATGGTGGGCACGATGATCGAGATTCCGCGCGCGGCTCTGCTGGCGGACAAAATTGCCGAAGAGGCGGAATTTTTCAGTTTTGGAACGAATGATTTAACGCAGATGACTTACGGCTTTAGCCGTGACGATGTCGGCGCGTTTGTCCCGGGCTATTTGGCCCAAAAAATTATTCCCGTTGATCCGTTCCAGATTCTGGACCAGACCGGCGTCGGCCAGCTGATTCAGATGGGCGTCGAACGTGGTCGCCGCGCTCGTGCCGGTCTGAAGGTCGGTATCTGCGGTGAGCACGGCGGGGAACCTTCCAGTGTCATGTTCTGTCACCGGGTGGGCATGGATTATGTGAGCTGCTCGCCCTACCGTGTGCCGATTGCCCGCTTGGCGGCGGCGCAGGCGGCGGCAGAAGAAAAAAGCGCCGTTAAAAAGGTTGCCGGAAAAAGTATTAAAAAGAAACGTAAATAGCCGGATTTAAAAGAGGTGCATATGGGAGTAAGAAACAAAAGGCTGAAAAATTGGGTTGATGAAATAGTGCGGATATGTCTGCCGGACGATGTTTACTGGTGCGACGGTTCCAAAGAGGAATATGCTCGGTTTATGTCGCGGATGGTTAAAAACGGCGCGGCTGTGGCGTTAAAAAAAAGGGGAAATAGCTTTTTGTTTCGTTCCGATCCGTCCGATGTGGCCAGAGTGGAAGCCAGAACTTATATCAGCACTTCTCAACAGATTGATACCGGTCCCACCAATAACTGGATTGATCCTGTAGAATTAAAGAAGACAATGAAGTCTCTTTACACAGGATGCATGAAAGGTCGCACTCTTTACGTGATTCCTTTTTCCATGGGACCGGTTGATTCGCCCATCGCTAAAATAGGCATAGAAATAACGGACAGTCCCTACGTCGTCTGCAATATGCACATTATGACGCGCGTCGGGAAAAAAGTTATTGATAAATTGGGCGCGGACGGCGAATTCATTCCCTGTCTGCATTCCGTAGGCGCGCCGCTGGAAAAAGGGCAAAAAGATGTTCCTTGGCCCTGCGCTCCCATGGAAAAAAAATATATCAGTCATTTTCCGCAAGAAAATCTCATCTGGTCTTATGGTTCCGGCTACGGGGGCAACGCCCTTTTGGGCAAAAAATGTCTTGCTCTGCGCATTGCCTCGGCGATGGCCCGAAGGGAAGGCTGGATGGCCGAGCACATGCTGATTTTACGTTTTACCAGTCCCGACGGAAAACAATATCATATTACGGGTGCTTTTCCTTCCGCCTGCGGTAAGACCAATCTGGCCATGATTCAGCCAACTATTCCCGGTTGGAAGGCTGAGTGCATTGGTGATGATATTGCCTGGATGAAAATAGGTCCTGACGGTCGTCTTTATGCCATCAATCCGGAAGCCGGATTTTTCGGTGTTGCTCCGGGCACATCTTACAATTCCAATCCCGTGGCGATGGACACAATTAAGGAAAACATCATTTTTACAAACTGTGCCCTGACCGATGACGGAGATGTATGGTGGGAGGGCATGGACGGTGAACCTCCGAAACACGCCATTGACTGGAAAGGACGCGATTGGTTTGCGGGAGGCAAGGAACCTGCTGCACATCCCAATGCCCGGTTTACCGCACCCGCTTCACAGTGTCCAATTATTTGTAAAGACTGGGAAAAGCCTGAAGGTGTTCCCATTGATATTTTCATCTTCGGAGGCCGTCGCGCCGGCGTTGTGCCTCTGGTGAACGAGGCTTACGATTTTGACCACGGTGTTTTTCTGGGTGCGACCGCATCTTCGGAGACAACCGCCGCCAACATCGGCGCAGTGGGAAATTTAAGGCGTGATCCCTTCGCCATGCAGCCTTTCTGCGGCTACAATATGGGTGATTATTTCCAGCATTGGCTGGATATGGGCGATAAACTTGGCGACAAGGCTCCGAAAATTTTCTATGTGAATTGGTTCAGGAAAACGACGGATGGCCGCTGGCTCTGGCCGGGCTTCGGTGAGAACAGCCGCGTCCTCAAATGGATGTGTGACCGGGTGGAAGGAAAAGTTGATGCCGTTAAAACACCTATCGGATTGTTGCCGAAAAAGGAGAATCTCGATCTTAAGGGGTTATCCATTTCCGCAACGGACATGGAAGAATTACTCAAGGTTGATATTGATTCTTGGAAAAAAGAAATTCCGGATATCGAAAAACATTTTGCTCAGTTCGGAGACCGACTTCCTGTACGGCTGAAAAAGCAGCTGGAAGAACTAAGCAAACGTTTAAGTTAGCTCGCAAAAGCGTATCAGTTACCCTGTCGAATATGGGTTGACTTTATTTCGTTGATATGGTTTTTTAACTTCCGGCGATTTTTTAACAAACTTTTTTTGGGGGTGTCCTATGATATCCGTCAAAAAAAATGCGCAATTGATCGGGGTAAAAGAGCCATCTAGTCACTGCTTTCTTTGTTTATTAAATACAAGTAATCAAATTAAAAACCTTTTTAAAAAATTTCCAACATTTCCGGTCTCCCTTATTTGTCGCGCTCCTCCTTAGAGCTAATTGTATCTACTTCCCTATGTGCTGCTTGTAATAAGGTTTGTCCAAATCATAAATAATCATAAACAATTACAACTGTACAGTATTGGAGGATTTATGGAATCAAAAAAGGTAAAATGGTTAATTTTTATCGCTCTGCTTTTCATCATTGGCGGCGGCTTTTTGGCTTATTGCATTCAAACCGCCGGAAATACAATTAAAATTAAAGATGTGCGTTTTGTAGGCTCTGATGGCAGAATCAACAGCGCGCTTTTATATATACCGCCGGGAGTAAGCAGTAAAAATCCTGCGCCGGGTATTGTCGCTAC
>Ga0208195_1003820_pt1 | contig 12417 bp, 16 predicted proteins | sample AD_UKC077_MetaG_FD_184441 | JGI IMG/M metagenome (GOLD analysis project Ga0208195, IMG submission 184441) | Active sludge microbial communities of municipal wastewater-treating anaerobic digesters from USA - AD_UKC077_MetaG (SPAdes) (version 2) | ecosystem: Engineered > Bioreactor > Anaerobic >...
GGCGGATGGCAAACCTCACCCTCTCTCCCGGCGCCACCCCTCGGGCGCGCCGATAGATGGCGACGAAGCTTTCGAGGCCGACCCGCCATAGGGCCTCGGCGAGCTCTCGGGCGAGGGGCTCGTCCTCCTCGGAGTGGGTGATGTAGATCTTTGTGATCATCTTTATTAGATCTCCATGTTAGGTGAACGACTATTCCTTGAACCTCTGACTTTAGGCATTCTCACGGAGGACGAAATGGTGATCGTTAAATCTGTAATTCGTATACAGGAGCCGCGTTTGAAATATTATTATTAAAAATCAAATAATGTTTTACCCTTTTTGGCGTTTGATTTAATGTTTTTTGGCGGATAATAAAGCCCTATAATAAGCCACGTGGGATATATAGAGAACATTCCCATATAGAAATACAAATCCCGGCTTTCAAGCATATATGTATAGAACTTATGATATAATTTATCCCATAAAACATCAACATCGCGATACTTTAGCCCCCAACTCCTATAAGACTCAAATAGCTCCCAGTCTTCGCATTGTATTTCGTGTGGCTTCCCATCAGAGCAGCCAGAGCATTTGAACTTATATCCGAATATGTGAGGGATTTCTTCTACAACAGGTATCATACTTGACCCAAAAAGAGTTTTCTGAAACGTACTTGCATCATCGTATATCTGGAGGTCCTCTTTTTTGTAAAAATCTATCAATTCTGTTGGCTTTATAAGTCCAATTGAAGTTCTATCCTCCTCAAACATATCCTCCAGATATTCGCGAGACGGCGAAATATGGCTCAGTATGAGTTCATCCCTAATTTCCCAATCGATTTTCGAACTTGAACTCAGGCTTCGATCCACGATCTTTAAAGAATTAGGTTTGATCTCATAGCTCTCTTTTCTATTGAGTTTTTCCTTAGCTTTTTTGCATTCTACTTCAATCCAGTCATATTTTTTAAGCTTATTATATCCCGAAAATAAATGCATGGGCATTGGATAAAGCCTGATCCAATCCCCCACATCAGTCAGTCCGACGGTACAGACGACTTGACCATGCTTCTTGCTGTTTTGTGGATACGCTTTTACTGTTACAAGCACGCGCTTTTTTTCCCACGTCATAGGTCAATCACCTTAATATCGTCTGCCCTCAATTTTTCTGCTATAACGCTTCGATGACAGTAATTAACATCTTTTTCAAAGCACATTAAAGCAGCCTTCTTATTTGCTCCGATATCCTCTATGAATTTTAATAAATCTTGTTTATCATCAAGTTCTTTCGCGTATTCCACAAAAAGACTTTGATAATCATCATGAGTTACGAGATCCTTTCTAAGGTCTGATGGTATCCCAAGATCTGCCATGTGAATATATTCGATATTGATTTTATCTAAATAATCTCTTAGCTTACGATCTGAGAATCCAAACTTCATACTATATGCGTTCCTCCGCACATCTATAACTACACTTATTTTGTTTATTATCAACTCGTTCAAAAAACTATCTATCGATTTCCCCTCGTAGCCTATGGTAACTAAACCGCTGGATTCGCCATCAAATTCGATCAACTTTTTATAATAACTTAGAATAGTATACTCAGGGTATTTATCATAAATATAATCTAGCAAATACTTGTCATCAAAATCTGCAAATTTTCTAGAATAAGCCCGAATTATCTTTTTGGTTTTAGTATCCAGCTGAGTCTGGTTTCGGCCCACCAACGAAACAGAATTATTTTTTATTGAAATTAAATTACATTTTTCTAATCGTGATAGGTCGTGATAAAGCTGAAAAGAAAACGGTCCGTACTTGTACGGAATAAAATCGTAGAGGTGAATTTGCTCAGATATCAAAAACATGAGCTTTACTAGCCTTAATTTTGAGATTTTGGAGTTATTAATATCGAGGAGATAAAGAACGCACTTTTCGCCTTTTTTAATCATATTCTATCAACTCTAGCTCCTTCTACCTTTGTTCTATGAGTTCATCAGATCTGCAATATAAGTAGCTGTAGCTTTATAGCTTTGCTATCTGCTTACAATATAACTCTGTCGATTCGAGATGACTATAGTTAATTAGAAATGAATGATCTGCTTGTAAGATCTGGAATCTCTTCGATTTTGCTATCGGGCAAAGGCCTTCACTGGTAATCGCTGGAACTTCATATCGCCAACGACACTCTATTTTTAAAAGTGTTCCTATTCAAGAAGCCACAAGGACCGAAACCCTTTTGGTTTACAAAATCAACATAATCCCAGACAAATGTAAACCTGAGGCAATAGACCTATGACCATAGGCGAGCGGATCAAGCAGGCGAGGAAGATTCGAGGCATGAGCCAGCGGCTCCTGGCGGAGCGGGCCGGGGTCAGCGCCCAGGCGATATCCAAGTACGAGCGGGACATGAACGCCCCCAGCTCCGGCGTCCTCCTCCGCCTCGCGAAGGCCCTGGGGGTGGGGGTCGAGTTCTTCGTCCGCCCTCGAAGCGTCCTATCTATTACTCCCGACTATCGAAGGCGTCGGGCTTTCCCCAAGAAGAGGGAGGCAGCCCTAATCGCCGAGATCGCCGACTGGCTGGAGAGGTACATCGAGATCGAGCGGATTCTCCGCCCCGACTTGGGCGGGCTTTTGTTCGAGTTTTCTCCCGGATTTCCGAGGGCGGTCTCTTCGATGGAGGAGGTCGAGAGGGCGGCCCTCGACCTGCGCCGGGCGTGGGATCTGGGCTCAGACCCCATAGAGAACCTGGTCCACCTCCTGGAGGACCGCGGCATCAAGGTGGGGGTGATTGACCTCGCCGAAGGCGAGGGGTTCGACGCCTGCACCTTCTATGCCGGAGACGATGGCAGAGCTCCGATTGTGGTGGCGAAGTCGAAAATTCCCGGCGACCGGCAGCGGTTCAGCATCGCCCACGAGCTGGGCCACCTGATGATCGAGCCGGGCGAAGGGCTGGATGCCGAGAAGGCCGCCCACCGCTTCGCCGGAGCCTTCCTCGTCCCGGAGAAGGCGGCCCGCTTCGAGCTGGAGCTGTCGGCGGGGACGGGGAGGAGGCGAGACCTCAGCGACTTCGAGCTCAATGCCCTCAAGCAGAAGTACGGCATGAGCATGCAGGCCTGGATCTATCGGGCGAAGGATCTCGGGATAATCTCCGAAGAGAGGGCGACGGCCCTCTTCAAGAGGTTCAGAGCCCTAGGGCGGCACAAGAGAGAGCCCGGCGCCCAGGTGCCGCAAGAGTGGCCGATGCGTTTTGAGCTTCTCGTAAACCTGGCCCTGGCCGAGGAGGCGATATCGAAGCGGAGGGCGGAGGAGCTATTGAACAGGCCTCTTGAGGCGGCTCTGGGGAAGGCCACGGAGGACGATGGGATCAAGGCTGCCGCTGTATGTGACTGACAGCAACGTCTGGGTCGACCTCCATCTCGGCCGATTGGTGGAGAAGGCCTTCTTGATGCCAATCAGATTTGCGGCGCCCGACGTCATAATAGAGGAGCTGGTCCGGCCCTTGGGGGCGGACCTCGTCGCTTGCGGCCTTAGGGTAGAGGAGCTATCGGGCGAGCAGGTGCTGAATGTGGCGGATCTTGCGGCTCGCTATCTCCGACCGTCGCGTCAGGATCTCTTCGCCCTCGTCCTCGCGGAGACTTTGGGGGCGACGCTTCTTACGGGCGATGGAGCCTTGAGAGAAGCTGCTCGCGAGATGGGGGTGGAGGTACACGGGACTATATGGTTATTAGACCAGATGATGGCTCACGGGATCATCGATGGGCAAAAGAGGGCTCAAGCCTTGAGGCTGATGATCGATTCTGGAAGCCGTCTCCCAAAAGATGAAGTGGAATCCAGGCTCGATGAAGATCGAAATTGGTGATGATATCTGAGACGCCATCTTCCCCAAAGATGATGCAGAAAAGCTAATAAGCGATCCTCTCCCCGGGAGTGGAGCCTGGAGATGGATCGATGGACTGCGAGCTTGAACCGATATCCTCTGATGATAGTGAGCAGATCGTCGAGATCTTCAACTTCTACGTCGAGAACAGCTTCGCCGCCTTTCCGGAGAATCGGGTCCCGACGGAGTTCTTCAATGTGCTGATGGAGGCCTCCGGGGCTATCCCGTCTTCGCCGCCAGGGGCCCCAGCGGGAGGGTCCTGGGATTTGGGCTTCTCCGCCCCCACCATCCGATGCCCGCCTTCTCCCGCGCCGCCGAGATCACCATCTTCATCCGTCCTGAATGCCAAGGGATGGGGATTGGCAGATCTTTGGCTCTCCGGCTCATCGATGAGGCTAAGGAGATGGGAATCACCTCGATCCTCGCCAGCATCTCCTCCCGAAACGATGGGTCCATCGCCTTCCACCGGCGGCTGGGTTTCCGAGAATGCGGCCGCTTCAAGGCGATCGGGAGAAAGTGGGGTGAAGACTTCGACGCCGTATGGATGCAGAAGATGCTTTAAGGTGGGTGCGGTTCACAGATTTCCTCCGTCGTTCGGGCAAATCTCTTGACGTCTTGGCGATGGGGCAGGTGATGGGGGTCGTTCTTCGAACTTCCCCTATTTGTGGCCAGGTGCGAAGGCTTAAATAGTTCGAGACCTTTTCACAGTCTTGCGTTAAGCTATTCTGTTTTATGGTTTTTCGCAAAGGATGGTGTAAAGTTTGTACGGTAATACTAGAGGCTCTTTTGGCGCCAGCGGGTTTGGTCCCTCTGCGCCGGTGGAGACCGGAAAGGAATACGACGTTGAGATCGAGGACATATCAAAGCAGGGCGACGGCATAGCCAGGATCGAGGGGTTCGTCATCTTCGTTCCGGAGACCGGCGTTGGCGACAAGACCAAAATCGTGGTCGATAAGGTCATGCAAAGGTTCGCTATCGCCCACAAGGTCTGAAGCAATCATAGATCTTTAAAGTCGTTGGCGGTCAGAGGAGCGGTCCCGCTGCCCTCGACCGCTTTACTACGATACAGTTTGTCTCTCTCGCCTTCGATCTCTTCGATCTCTTCGATTTCTCGGGATGGGGATCTTCTGTTGAGGGATCTCTGTCTTTCGTGGAACGACGGAAGGGGCGAAAAAGCGTGGGGTGAGTTTATCATCTCTCTAGGCTTTGACTTTCTCGCTCTTTCTGCGTGGAGGCCAATGGCCTTGCCGAGGCCGGTATGGTATAAAAAATATTTAAAACTGGGGTGAGATGAATATGAATAAGGCATTAAACCAAATATCAACGGCTGTGGGGAATCTGGACGAGCCGCTCAAGGATGCTGCGGAAGGTTACGGAGATCTTATGGCCATATCGGTGGTCCACAAGGTGAGCATGAGAGATCTCCGATCTAGGTTGAAGGAATTGCAGATAGAACATGCGCGAGAACTTCAGCTTGAACGAGAGATTGTGCAAAAAAAGTGATCCGACATGAGTGATGAAATCAATGGAGACTTGACGATCGATGGGAAGAGCATCGTAGCCGAAATCGCTGATAAGATTGAATGGACCGCCCAGGGGTGGCCCGTCGTGGAAGGGCGGGAGGGCGAACTCGCCCTTCAGAAGTGTTACTCCTGGCTGGCATGGCAGGATATGCCTCTTGCCATGGTCCCCAAGAACGACAGGGAGTTCGACGAGTTCGTCTCCTCGAACATATTCCTCGCGATCAGCTTCGAAGGTCGAGACCTCAACGATCTGGGCTTCGTCACCAGAGAGTACGCTGAAACTTTCGGTCGGAGATCGGATGTGGCCTTCGTTCCCGCTGCCTTTGGAGAGAAAAAAATGCTATCGCGGCTGAAGGCCGTCAAATTCTCTTGCATGCGGAGAATGTGATCTCCGGATTCTACGCTCTGACCTCCAAAACCCTAGAGGACCTTTTTCCCGATACTTCCTGCCTCTTTTGCGTCGCGATCTTTCTGTCTTCGTATCTTGGCCCACCTCGCCCTCGTCAGATCGGATCATAGGTGGGCGTCAGAGAAACGGCAGAGGGTCCCGTTTTCTGTAAACTAGGGCCTGGCAGATGGCGATGAGGTCTCCCCCAGCCGTATTGACCTGGATGGTGTAGGTCGCAACCCTATTCGACCTGCTCACCTCCCGCGCCTCGGCCCGGAGGATCTCCCCCTTCTTGGGGGAGCTGACGTAGGTGACGCTCATGCTGAGGGCGACGGAGACGGTCCCGTGGGAGTTTGCGGCCACCTCAAAGGCCTCGTCGATGAGGGAGAATATGGCCCCTCCGTGGGCCATCCCGAAGATGTTCTCCATTCCATCGGCGAACCTCATCTCCACCAGGGAGTATCCTTCGGCCACTTCCAAAAGCTTGATCCCCATCTTTTCAGCGTAGGGCTCTTCTGCGACCCTTTTTCGGATCGCCTCGAATACCTCTTCTCCCATCGGTCCGCATCTCCCAACGATCATTTCTGCCGTCTAAATTTCTCTCATCGATCCTGATAACAACATCTCAGAGCTTGAGGTCGTACCTGACCTCGGTGACGACCCCGCCCCAGATATCGGAGGTCTTCTCCTCCGTCTCCTCAAAGCCTAGGGAGTGATAGAGGCCCTCCGCCGTCTCCAGAGCCCGGACGGTCCAGAGGAATATGGAGGAGTACCCGACGGACCGGGAGAACTCCACCGCCTCCTCCGCCAGCCTCCGGCCGAGGCCTAGCCCCCTCACCTCCGGGGCGAGGAGGAGCCACCGGAGCTGGGCCTCCCCCTCAGAGGCCTCGACGACGGCGGCTGACCCGACGATCCGCCTATCCGTCTCTCTTTCGGCTGATTCTGCCACCTCGACGATCCAGATCCGCTCGCGCTCCGAGCGGGAGGTGGCGAACTCCGCTAGAGGTGCCGCGACGTAGCCGTCGAAGGTCTCGTCCCACCCCTGCTCCTCGGCGTAGACGACCCCGTGGAGGTGGATCACCATCCCGATGTCGCCTGGCCTGAGATCCTTTCGGATCGAGATCGAATTTTTTTCCGTCTCTGGCCGCCTCGGCTTCATCACCTTCCGCCTTTGATCCCTCGACGTATTTCAAAATTGCCTTCCTCTGCCGCCACCTTTTTGCCCTTTCCGATAGAGATGATCGTAGATGGCCCCAGAAGATAGCTCCTCCGTGGATCTCGAGGTTGGGCCACCTGAGGGCGGCCCGACCGAGGGGGACGGGACGGAGCCTCGCTGGTGGGATTCTGCCGAAGGGCACAGGTTCGCCCTGGAAGTCCTCCAGCTGAGGGTGAGGAGATCCATCTTGAAGACGGTCGACGATGGCGTCGGCTCCCCGGAGGAGATCGCCGAGAAGCTGGGGATCGATGGGGGTCTTGCCTCCTTCCACCTTGCGATGCTGGAGAAGGCCCTGGTCGTCGAGGCTGTCGATGGCGTCTACAGGTCCACCCCCACCGGTCGCCTCTACCTCGAGAGGGTCGAAGCTCCTCCTACGGAAGGCCGGGGACGTTCCTGAGGTCGGCGGCACCTTCCGTCGCCGGTGGGCAGAGATCCACTTCTCCCATCGGGGATGGCGTAAGGCCCAGACCTTCTCCCAGGGCATCGCCGGTAATGTAGCAACTTAACCGAAAAGCTTAATACTAAATATGACTTCATCATCCCTTGCCGCGCGGAACGCGAGATCCTGACCTCCACCGCAGAAACGCCGTGCCAAAACTGTGCCCATTGGACAGAATGGGGCTTGGACGTTGAGCGACGTCTGGGCCCCCTCTCCCGCTATGGGTTTGGGGTGGGGCCGGAGGTCCACCGCTGGCAGAGACGCTCTCCGTCCAGAACGCATCAGACCGTCTTTTTCTTCTTTTTATAAAACCTGGGTCAGCCCCCTTTGCCGTACTTCATCGCGAGGGCGATCCTCTGGACGGCGGTGAGGTTGGAGAGGAAGGCGGCGAGGACTATCGCCCCCAAAAGCCAGCCGTCGCCGAATAGAAGGGCCCCCATCATCCCGGCATAGATGAGGATCAGCCTCTCGCCCCTCTCCAGGAGCCCTCCCATATTCTTCGCCAGAACCTCCTGATCCTTGACGAGCCCCCGGTGGTCGGCGTAGGCCCGGACGAAGGAGGTCATCACCGCCCCGAAGATGAGGATCCCTGCCCAGGCGCCTATTGGGATGATGAACTCGGCCTCGGGGCCGATATAGAATAGAAGCCCCAGGATCAGGAGCGCCTCGACGTACCTGTCGAGGACCCCGTCGAGGAAGGCGCCGGCCGCTGAGGTCTGGCCGGCAGTCCTCGCCACCGCGCCGTCGACCACGTCGAGGAAACCCGATAGGAGGAACAGTAGGAAGCCGAGGAGGAGCTGGCGGCCCACCAGGGCTAAGAAACCCCAGATGGCGACGGCCAGGGCGAGGGCGGTCCAGGAGTTGGGGGATAGGCCGAGGCGGGCGAGGCCAGCCAGCAGCCTGTCGACCTTCCTTCCGTCCACCAGACGGGACTTGAGCATCGAGGTCGAAACGGAAGGGGGGTATTAAACCCTTTTGAGCCCCTGGCTCATGCGCTCAGGTCCGCCAGGAACCGCTCGATCCTGTCCACCGCCTCCAGGATCTCCTCCCTGGAGGTGGCGTAAGAGCAGCGGAGGAAGCCCTCGCCGCTCTCGCCGAAGGCGTTTCCGGGGACGGCCGCTACCCTCTGCTCCTTCAAGAGCTGCTCGGCGAACTCCTCGGAGGTGAGCCCCGTCCCCTCGATGGAGGGGAAGGCGTAGAAGGCCCCCTTCGGCTCGAAGCAGGGGAGGCCGAGCCGTTCGAGCTCCGAGACGAAGAGCCTCCGCCGCCGGTCGTACTCCCGCTTCATCGCCTTCACCTCGGAGTCGCCCCGCTGGAAAGCCTCCACCGCCGCCACCTGGGCCATGGTGGGGGCGCAGAGCATAGTGTACTGGTGGACCTTGGTCATCGCCCCGATGATGGCGGGGTCGCCGATGGCGTATCCTATCCTCCACCCGGTCATGGCGCAGGACTTGGAGAGGCCGTTGAGGACGACCGTCCTCCCTCTCATCCCCTCCAGCTGGGCGAAGCTCGCGTGGTCGCCGTCGTAGGTGAGCTTTCCATAGACCTCGTCGGAGATCACCAGAAGGTCGTTCTCCACCACCAGGTCTGCGATCTCCTCCAGATCCTCCCGGGTCATGATCGCCCCGGTCGGGTTGTTGGGGTAGCTGAGGACGAGGGCCTTCGTCCTCTCGCCGATGGCGTCCCGAAAGTCCTCGGGGCGGAGCTTGAACTCCTCGGAGAGCCTCGTCGCGACGGGTTTTGGGACTCCCCCCGCCAGGAGGACGTCGGGGACGTAGGCTACGTAGCAGGGCTGGGGGACGATCACCTCGTCCCCCGGGTTCAGAGTCGCCCGAAAGGCCAGGTCGACGGCCTCGGAGACTCCGGTGGTGATCAGGATCTCCTCCTCGGGGTCGTAATCGAGGTCGAGTTCCTCCTTCGTCGACTCCGCCAGAATCTCCCTCAGCTCGATGAGCCCCTTGTTCGAGGTGTAGGAGGTGTGGCCGCACTCCAGGGAGTAGATGCACGCCTCCCGGATGTGCCAGGGGGTGGGAAAGTCCGGCTCCCCCACGCCGAGGCTGATGACGTCCTCCATCCCCACCACGATGTCGAAGAACTTCCTGATCCCCGAGGGGGGCATATCCCTCACCGTAGAGGAGAGGTGGAACTCGGGGCTCCAGAGGACGGGCTTCTCCATGGCCAGCTTCTTGTTCTTTGAGCCGGTCTCGCTCCTCGTCATGCCGTGACCACCAGTCTCTTCGGCTGGACCCTGTCGTAGAGGATGACCCCGTGCTCCTTGTAGCTCTTGAGGACGAAGTGGGTGCAGGTCGCCTCGACCCCCTCCAGGGTTGCGATCTTCTCGGTGACGAAGAAGGCGACGTCCTTCATCGACCTCCCCCGAACGGTGAAGGATATGTCGTGGTCGCCGGATATCAGCCTCACCGACTGGACCTCGGAGAAACGGGAGATCCTCTCGGCGATGGCGTCGTACCCCTTGTCTCGGGAGAGAGAGACCTTAAGCTCGACGATAGCGTAGACGTAGCCGTCGTCGACCTTCTCCCAGTTGATCATCGTCATGTACTTCCTTATGATCCCCGAGTCCTCCAGGCTCTTGATCTCGGCAGCCACCTCCCCCTCCGGGCGGCCGAGAAGGGTCGCGATCTCCCCCGATGTGGCCCTGGCGTTCTCCTCCAGCACCTCTAAGATATCCTTGGCGAAGTCCCTCATAGATCATCCCGTTCCGACCTGAAATGGATTATAGTTTTCCTTCGAAAAGCTCACCACCACTCCCGGAGGAGGGCGTCGAAGAAGGACTCGTTCCAGGTCGAATCGACTCCAAAGGCCTCCGGGAATATCGAAGCCGTGAGGTTCTTGAACTCGAGGAAGATGCTCTCGTTTCTCATCAGATGGAAGAAGGGCGGCTCCATCCCGGCGTTTGCCCCGCTCCGGCCTTCCTCCGCCGCCGTTCGGTTGATGGCACCGATATCCGCCCCGGCGAGGAGCGCCTCCAGCTCGTCCAAGTCTCCGGTGAAGTTGAGGGCGAGGGGGTCTACGGCGGCCGATGCCAGGGCCACCGTAGAGACGATCAGAATCCACATGTGACGCACGTTCTCCCTCCAAAATATAGATTATTTAAGCCCCGGGCGTGATTCGAACACGCGACCTAGTGATTACAAGTCACTCGCTCTAGCCAGCTGAGCCACCGAGGCCCGCACCCTCCTCCGCCTCGAAGATTTAAAGACTTTGCTCCGCCCGGATGCGGTCGAGGAGCCTGCAGGTGGCGCAGATCCCGTCGCTGGAGGGCTCGCCGCACCTGGTGCAGGCGACGACCTCGTAGGATCCCGGGGGCCCTTGGGCCAGGATCTTCTCGAAGCCCCTCATGATGGCGTACTTGGTCCCCGGGTGCTCCGCCTCCAGGTCGTTCAGGAGGTCCTTCACCTCCTGCCTCATCGCCCTCGATATGTAGGGGCAGCCCGCCGTCTCGAAGGGTATGGCGTGGGCTATGGCGTAGACCCCCATCTCCTTCTCCGGTACTCTCCGGAGGGGCTTTATCCTCGGGACCATCCCCGGGAGCGCCCTCTTCGGCCGGAGCCTGTAGAGCCGGTCCACGTCCCCCTTCAGGTAGTTGAGCATCACCGTCTGGGCCTCGTCGTCGAGGTTGTGGCCGGTGGCTACGGCGTCCGCCCCCAGGTCTCGGGCCGCCCTGTTGAGGAGCCCCTTCCGGAGGACGCCGCAGAAGGTGCAGGGGCCCTGGGGCTGGCCGGAGGAGGCGAGAAGGTCGGTGGTGACGCCGAACTCCTCCTCCAGGCTCTTTATGACGTGCTCGACCCCGAGCCGTCTTGCCACCGAGGCCGCGGCGGCGAGGGTCTTGGGCCTATAGCCGGCGATCCCCTCGTCGATGGAGACGGCGACGATCTCCACGTCCTCCCGGGAGGAGAAGAGGGAGTGGAGGATCGAGAGGAGGGAGTTGCTGTCTTTTCCGCCGGATACCGCCACTGCTATCCTGCATGGTCTGCCGAATATCCTGTACGTCCGGAGGACCTCCTTCACCTTCCGGTGGACGTCCTCCTCGAAGTGGCGGGGGCAGAGGTGGAGTCCTGAGTACCTCTGAAATATTGCCGCCCTCCCCGAGCACCGATCGCAGCGGATCATCCTTCCGACCCCCTCCAGCGGGATATATGAACCTGTCCCGTCACCGGCCGATCTTGTACCGCGTGATCGCCGCGACGCCGCCCAGGGCCGAGAGCCTCTTTCCCGGCTCAAACTCCGAGCTGAAGATCACGACCCGGCCTCGGGCGTCGGAGACCGACCTCATCAGCCGATCCATCTCGGGACTCCGGACCAGCTCGTCGGAGACCATAAGGGTCTCGACCGCCCCCTGATCCGCCGCCCCCCGGACCTCGGCGGGGCCGTAGGCTGCCCTCCCGTCGGTGGCGATCTCCCGGAGGAGGTCCTCGATGAGGGTCGTCTCCAGGGCGAGCCTCGACTCCTCCAGGAGCCTGTCGACGGCCCCCCTCCGAAGGACCTCCTGGAACCCCGAGATCCCCACGGTCGAGGCGTCGTAAAGAACGATCCTGGGAACGAGTTCGGGGTAGGCGGCGTCGATCCTCTTCTTCAGGTCCTCCTTCGTGAACCCCGGCCCCGCCAGGATCACCTTCGAGTCGGAGGCGGCGACCCTGGCGATCTCCTTCGCCGCCTCGTCGAGGAAATCGGTCCTGCGGTCGCCACCCCGGCCTCCCATCCCCTTTCCGCCCCCCGCCCTGATCTCCGAGACGGTCTCGACCCCGAACTGCCGGAGGACCCCGATCGCCGCCTCCCCCTCCTCCACCAGGGCGATCACCACCTTCGGCCGCTTCGCCTCGGCGACCGCCTCCCGGATTCGGGCCATCTCGTCGGGGCGCCACCGTTTGACGATGGAGACGTCCGCCCCCGGCTCCAGGTTGAGGGTGTGGTAGGAGGAGACGTCCTGCCCCACCTCGATCACCCCGTGGACCCGGAGCCAGCTCGAGGATGTGT
>Ga0208195_1003838_pt1 | contig 12376 bp, 16 predicted proteins | sample AD_UKC077_MetaG_FD_184441 | JGI IMG/M metagenome (GOLD analysis project Ga0208195, IMG submission 184441) | Active sludge microbial communities of municipal wastewater-treating anaerobic digesters from USA - AD_UKC077_MetaG (SPAdes) (version 2) | ecosystem: Engineered > Bioreactor > Anaerobic >...
GCTGAAGTTGAGTCCCTCAATGCAAAACTCCGTACTGCATTATCTAATGCTCCATTAGAACGTCAGGTGCACCTAGTTGGGAATAAAATTGTTGAGACTAGTATAGCAGCGAACCCAGATATGGATGCATCCCAAATAAAGAAATTAAGGGGTCAAGTCCTCAATGACATGAGAGAACGTATTGGAGCTAGTAAACAAAGAATAGAAATTACAGAGAAGGAATGGGAAGCTATCGAGGCTGGAGCAATTAGTAATTCAGTGTTGTCAAGTATCTTGAATAACACAAACTTAGATGCTATACAAGCCTTAGCAACACCAAGAGAGAAGATTGTTTTATCAGATAGTAAACTCGCACGTGCTAGAATCTACCGAGAACAAGGGCGAACCCTGGCACAAATCTCAGACATGTTAGGTGTCTCCGTATCAACCCTATCCAAAGCTTTAAAAGGAGGTTCATGATGAGTGCTGTTATGTTAACAACGATAGATAATCCATTTAATCCATTCACTCAATGGGATGACTGGCTACGTTATGATGAGGATAAGAAATATTACACCTGTAGCTACCTTGCTAGAATAGCTAAAACCTCAGACGATTTACCAGATGAAGTAAATGATCGACTAACCGAGTATGCAATTGATGAGATCGTTCAACTAAACATTAATGGATTATATAAGAAGGTTTATGAGAATGAGGAAGGACCGGGGGAGGGGGTCTAAATATAACTCCCCCCTCCTATATCGCGGCGGTCCTTATATTTTCCCCGGGGGTTAAATTCTGGAGACATTCCCGAAAATACCCCGGTCAAACTATTACCAAAGTATATTTAAAGGGGGTCATTATGGCTAAAAAGTATGCAACTTCTGTTAAAAAGTTGGCAAGAACTCCACCCGCTACAACTCCAGAAGGAAGAGAACAACAATTAGTGGCTCTTGCCATGGATGCCACAGAACAAAGAATCAGGAACGGAACGGTAAGTGCACAAGAACTTGTATATTTGATGAAAGCTGGTTCGCCAACTGCTAAAACAGAAAAACAAATTCTCGAGTTACAAAAACAATTAATTGCAGCGAAGACGGAAGCACTTAAATCACAAAAGAGAGTTGAAGAACTTTACTCCGACGCGCTAAAAGCGATGCGTGCATATTCTGGTGCAGATAATGTCGAGGATAATAGGTATGATGATTAAAACATATTCCGAATTAATTACCCTACCTACTTTTGAAGAACGATTCAACTATCTAATCTTAGGTGGACAAGTTGGTCATCAGACATTTGGAAGAGACAGATATTTGAATCAGAACTTCTATAGGTCATATGAATGGAAGCAAGTTAGAAACCAAGTAATCCTTAGAGATAATGGTTGTGACCTAGGAATTCCTGGGCGAGATATTTTAGATCGAATCTATGTTCATCATATGAACCCAATAACTATAGACGACTTTGAAAATAATTATCATTCCTTACTAGATCCAGAATTCTTAATATCTACATCCTTTAACACGCATCAGGCTATCACATTTGGTAACGATAATAATTTACTAAAGTTACCACGAGAACGAAGAAGGGGGGACACCCTATTATGGTGAGCATTTTAGATTCTATAAAACAACTACTTGGCATTGACGTAAATGATACCAGCTTTGACAAGGAATTAATTATGCATATTAATGGCGCCCTTATGATTCTTAATCAGTTGGGCGTTGGACCAGAATTTTACTCCATCACGGATAAGAATAATGTTTGGGAAGAATTTACACAGGGACGAAAAGATCTTGAAATAATTAAATCGTTTGTTTATTTAAAAGTTCGACTAATGTTCGATCCTCCACAAAATTCCTTTCTTGTCAACTCGATCGAGAAACAGATTTCTGAGTATGAGTGGCGTATTACTGTCCAGCGTCTTCAGGAAGGAGGTCTGTGATGGCGAATAAGTTAATTACTTCTGCGATGTTCGATGAAGTAAGGGTTGAGCATTACGGCGTAAAAGGGATGAAGTGGGGAGTTAGGCGAACTCCTGAACAACTGGGGCATAGAAGTCGAAAATCTGAAATAGAAAAATCTGAGTCCAATCAAAAGATTAATGGTTTGGAGGGTTATCTGTTGGGTATAGGCATATCCCTCATAGTTGGAGGAGTTCGATATGCGGCGAGCAATGTTGGAAATGAAAAGGTTATGAAAGTCGTCGATGATGAAGACCTCAAAATAACAAAGTTAAAAGATGTTAAAAAAATCGAGCCGCCCGAAACACTACAACAGTCTCTTAAAAATGTAAACAACACACGATCGATAAATAAGAACTTTAAAAATAATTGTCCAAATACAACAATGGGTTATGAACTTAGACGTCGCGGGTATGATGTGAAGGCAAAACCATCACCATCTGGAGAATACTTAAATGACATTAAAAAAAGTTATAATATTAAAGATTCTGATGTATTCAAGATTAAAGATCTTAATAGTTTTGGACAAAATAAATTAAATAATAAGAAAATCAAAGATTACTTTGATTCTGTCCCAGATGGTTATCGTGGAGCAGTTCAAGTAACATGGGCGTCAATGGGTGCTGGACATATTTTTAATGTAGAGAAAACCAATGGAAAAATCATATTTATTGATGCTCAATCTGGAAGATCTGGGGAATTTAAAGGATTGAACTTTATGGCGGATACTGCCAAAAAAACTGCGGATGGACTTTTATTCACAAAATTTTCCTCTAACCCATCCAACTATTTGAACAATGCAAGTTCAGCTGAAATTTTTAGAATAGACAACGCACAAATTAATGATGAAGAAATTAGTAAAAGGTTGCTAAAGGGGTGATAAAGTGGTAAGTGTAAGAGAGGCGTATATTAAGGCCAAGGAGCTAACAACCTCGAAATATATTCAACGAATCTTATCTTTCGAAAAAGCATTTGGTTTTGTATTCTCAGAACATATAGATGGAAATGAGGTGGGAAGTTTATGCATTATGATTAGTAAGGACAATCCAGAGGAATCTGCTTTAATACCAATCATACCCGAGAATCTTGATTTTTTAAGTACAGGCAAGGCTATCCCAGTATCAATTATTAAATAGAGAGGTGGAATTAATTGAAGTTATCTAACACGGCCACTCCTCGGTATTATGGTCAATTTCGTGAAGCCGTGTTGAGAGGCGAAATACTTGTCAACAATGAAATTTCTCTCCAGATGAATAGAATTGACGATCGTATTCGTAACCCCGCATACTATTATGATGAAGATGCCGTAGAGGGTTTTATCTTATTTTGTGAAAATGAGCTGACACTCACCGACGGATCCGATCTCCACCTTTTAGACACTTTCAAACTTTGGGCTGAAGATATTTTTGGTTGGTACTATTTCGAAAAGAGATCAATTTTCATACCTGGAAATGGTTTGGAACCCGGTGGTTATGAGGATCGCTGGGTTAAGAAAAGGTTAATAAATAAGCAGTTTTTAATCGTTGCACGTGGTGCAGCTAAGTCAATGTATGCAAGTTGTATACAAAATTATTTTTTAAATGTTGATACGACAACCACACATCAGGTAACGACCGCACCAACAATGAAACAAGCTGACGAAGTAATGTCGCCAATTAGAACAGCCATTACAAGAAGTCGCGGACCATTGTTTAAGTTTCTAACTGAAGGATCTATTTTCAACACTACAGGTGCTAAAGCCAATCGTACAAAACTAGCAGCCACCAAAAAAGGAATTGAAAACTTTCTTACTGGTTCACTTTTAGAAGTTCGTGCAATGACTATCGATAAACTCCAAGGGTTACGGCCTAAGGTTACAACCATCGACGAATGGTTATCCGGTAATATTCGTGAGGATGTTGTTGGGGCTGTTGAACAAGGTGCGTCTAAACTTGACGACTGGTTAATTGTTGCGACGAGCTCAGAAGGTACTGTTCGTAATAGTGCTGGCGATACAATCAAAATGGAATTGATGGACATACTTCGAGGTGATTACATAGCCGATCATGTGTCCATTTGGTACTATAGATTAGACGATATTGAGGAAGTAGCAAATCCAAACATGTGGCAAAAAGCCCAACCAAATATCGGTAAGACAGTTTCATATGAGACATATCAGAGGGATGTTGAGCGTGCCGAAAAAGCCCCATCAACTCGGAATGATATTCTTGCAAAGCGTTTCGGAATACCAATGGCAGGGTATACATATTTCTTTACATACGAAGAAACTCTACCACATAGACGAAGATCCTTTTGGAAATGTGTTTGTTCGATGGGTGTCGACTTATCCCAAGGTGATGACTTCTGTGCCTTCACATTTTTATTCCCACTCGGACGAGATGGATTCGGAATCAAGACTCGTTGCTATATTACTAGTTTAACTCTATCTAGACTTCCTGGTGCACTTCGTGTTAAGTATGACGAGTTCATCAATGAAGGATCATTAATGATTCTTGATGGTACGGTGCTTGATATGATGGACGTATATGATGACCTTGAAGAATACATCGACGCGATGCAATACGACGTTAGAAGTGTTGGTTTTGACCCTTATAACGCCCAAGAGTTTATAGCTAGATGGGAAAAAGAAAATGGTCCATATGCGATAGAGAAAGTTATACAAGGTTCTAAAACTGAATCAGTTCCGCTTGGAGAACTCAAGAAGCTTTCGGAAGAACGTCTATTGATATTCGACCAGGAACTATTCAGCTTTACAATGGGCAACGCCATAACAGAGGAAGATACCAATGGTAATCGTAAACTTCTAAAGAAGCATAGAGATGAAAAGATAGATGCTGTCTCAGCTTTACTTAATGCTTACGTTGCATATAAATTAAACAAGGATGAATTTGAATAGGAGGTGAGGATGATCATTGAATAAAACAGTTATATTAAATCGCGATCTTAAACATTACGGCGTTCTCGGAATGAAATGGGGAGTCCGTCGAACTCCCGAAGAACTTGGTCATAAACCAAAATATTCCACCGAACCGGTCGTTATTAAAGCCGGGACGAGCGTATATCGCGTTACCCGAACAAAAAGGGAAAAGAACGATCGTGATACCTTTGTATTCACAAATAAAGAAGACGCAATAAAGTTCGGAAAAGAGATGCAAAATTTAATGCCTGGTAATAAGTTATTTATGATGGATATTCCAATAACAAGAGACATAATTGGGCCATCTGAGAAAGAAAGAGTTGATAACTTTTTAAAACTCTATAAAGATCTCCCATTTGTAAAAAATGATATTCAATATCTAACGACCTTGGCGGAAGAACAAGGGATAACATTGGGGGTTAAAGGCGAGGATCCAGATCTACTAAAATACCGAGCATATACGATAGCCGTCGCAAAAAACCTGGGACCGTATAGAAAGCTTAGTGAATGGAATGCGAGTCCAATTGAAACACAAAAGGATGCAAAAAGGTATGACCTTATATCAGATGATTACATGCGTGGAAATACCAAATTATCTAAAACATCCAATGAGATAGATTCGTTAGATAGCGCCTGTCTTCTATTTGCGAAAACTAGAATGTTATCAACGGGTAAAGCTAAGGTTAGTAAATTCAAACATTCTGGAATTGGAAATGATAAACCAAACGAACCTTTCAATCTTTGGCCAATAGGCGGAGGTAATGCACTTAAAAACATCTCTATTTCGGATTTAAGAAATATGAATAAAATAAATGAGAAAGGAGAAGCGGATGGCCAATAAAGTTATAAAACATTATTATGACGAACCAACGGATACTCGATTTAACTTAGAACCTGACAAAACTAAAAGTATTTCGGAACTATCTTTTTCTGAGCTTCGTCGTATGCTGGAGCGCCTCCGAAGTGAGCGGGAAGTCGAAGATGTAATAATGGATTTAAAAAGGCGATCGGGTGAGAAAAATACATACGAGCAACCTTTTATAATCGATACAACAACTCCAATCAACCAATTATACCATTACGGTATTTTAGGCCAAAAATGGGGCGTGAGACGATTTCAAAACAAAGATGGAACTCGAACGCCTGCTGGGAAAAGACGGTACAAAGATTCTGAAAAATCCGAAGATCATGTTAAAAGTAGGGACTTTAAATCGAAAGCCCCAGACGGTCTTTCAAATGAAGAGCTGAAGAAACTAAATGAAAGATTGCAATTAGAGGAGACTTATAAAAGACTCACAGCAGAAAAATTAGAGAAAAGTGAATCCTTTGTTAAAAAAGCAATCTTGAAAGGTGGAGGGGAAGCCTTATCCGAATTTAGTAAAGGTGTCTTCTTAGGTAGTGCGAAGATCCTTGTACAACAATTATCCCCACAGTTCGCAGAAGATGCATTTGGTATGAAGTCCAAAGATAAGAGATAAGGAGGACCAATTTATGAATCAAACAGTCCTTCAACATTACGGAATTATGGGTATGAAGTGGGGTGTTCGTAGGTATCAGAATCCTGATGGGTCACTTACACCTAGAGGTCGGGCCCGATTAGATAAGAAAGACATCAAGTGGGCCGAAACAAAGGGCGAGAAAATACGCGCTAAAATTCAAAAAACAGTATCAAAAGAAATGAATGAATTCGTCAAAACCCAATTGGAGATGTCTTATACGCCTACTGGTCGTATTTCTTCCGCTACAATTTTACAGTATAACAATAAACTAGCATCGCTTATGAACGAAAGAGTTTCTGGAATACAGGCTCCATCTGGGCGAGTGTTAAAATTTGTTGCTAAACGAGGTGAAATTGGGGTTCATACAGCAGTTGCCGACGCAGGTTACGATATGGAACAATTGAAAAAAGGTGTCTTCAAATCTGGTAAGGTTGCCTATAAACAAGAAAATCTAATGCGAAGGGGTGATTAATATAAACTCATTTAGCAATAGATTAAAACATGCATGGAACGTCTTCAAAAATCCTGAAGAAAATGTACCATATTCTATGTCGGATCTTGGTTACGTATCGTCAGTCAATCCTAGTCAGGTTCGGTTATCAAGGGGAAGTGAAAGATCTATTATTTCAACTATTACCACAAAAATCGCAATGGATGTTGCTAGTTTCAATATACAACATGTCCGGTTGGATGATGAAGATCGTTATTTAGAAACAATTAAAGACTCTTTAAACCATTGTCTCACAGTGGAGGCGAATAAAGACCAAACAGGTCGTGCATTTATTCAGGATATTGTAATGAGTATGTTTGATGAAGGGGTTGTTGCGATTGTCCCCGTCGATACAATAGTCGATCCAACAATATCTGATGGATATAAGATTTTATCACTTAGAACTGGTAAAATTAGGGAATGGTTTCCAAATCACGTTCGAGTTGAAGTTTACAACGATAATCGTGGTATAAAACAAACAATAACAGTTCCAAAATCGATTGTTGGTATAATTGAAAATCCATTATATGCAATTATGAACGAACCAAATTCAACCTTACAACGATTAAGAAGTAAACTTAGTCTTCTCGATGTAACCGATGATAAGATGAGCTCTGGTAAATTAGATCTAATTATTCAATTACCATATACCGTTAAATCCGAATCAAGAAAAGCAGAAGCCAAAGATAGAGTCCAAGCGATTGCCAATCAATTGGAAAGTAGTCGATATGGTATAGCTTATGCGGATGCCACGGAACGCATCACACAGTTAAATCGTCCAGTTGAGAATAATTTATTAGCACAAGTTCAATATCTGACAACAACATTCTATAATCAACTCGGTATGTCCGAGGCCATATTCACCGGAAAGGCTACTGAGCAAGAGCTTCGTAATTATTACGATCGAACGGTCGAACCAATTGTTACAGCAATCATTGATGAAATGATTCGTAAATTCTTGACAAAAACAGCAAGAACCCAAGGTCATTCTATCATGGGTTTCCGTGACATATTTAGACTTGTTCCAGCTACAGAGTTGGCCAATATTGCGGATGTATTTAGCCGTAATGCCATACTAACATCGAATGAATTACGTCAGATTATTGGAAGAAAACCATCAAACGATCCACGTGCAAATGAGTTAAGTAATAAAAATATGCCGGAACCAAACAATCAAAATGGAAATAATATTAAACCAAAAGCAGAGGAGGAAGAAGATTTAATTGAACATCCACCAACGCGAGAGGAGGTTTCCGAACAGATTGATCGTTTGAAAAGCAAACTTAGAACACTCTGATGTTTATAAATCAATAGGAGGAAATATGAATAAGAAAAAAAAGTATGACTTTAGCGGGTATGCCACTAAGGTCGGTCTAAAATGTGCAGATGGTCGAACCATTATGCCGAACGCTTTCGAAGATATGGACGGTGCAAAAGTACCATTAGTTTACCAGCATCTTCACAATGACCCAAAAAATGTGTTGGGACATGCTATTTTAGAAAACAGAGCTGACGGCGTATATAGCTATTGCTATTTGAACAACACTGAATCCGGAAAAGTTGCAAAAGATTTGGTAAAACATGGGGACATCGACTCTTTGAGCATTTATGCAAATAACCTAGTGCAAAAAGGTTCCAATGTTGTTCATGGTGTTATAAGGGAAGTTTCCCTAGTTATTTCAGGTGCTAACCCAGGGGCATATATCGACAATCTCGCATTTGAGCATGCCGACGGTAGCATAGTTAAAGATGATGAGGAAGCTATCATTTCTATCGGGGCACTCGTACACGACGCAATCGATATGCCCGACGAAGACGAAAAAGAAATCGATCTAACAGAAGACGAATTAGAACATGCGGCCAAAGATCAAAAGACCGTGGCTGAAGTTTTCGAAACGTTGAACGAGGATCAAAAACTAGTGGTGTATACCCTAATAGCACAGGCATTAGAGGTAAACGAAAAAGATTTAAAACATTCCAATATTGAAGGAGACGATGCAATGAAGAGAAATATTTTTGAACAAAATGACCAAAACATAACACACGGAAACCTAACAAGAGAAAAACTTCGTGAAATTTTCAACGATGCTAGACAGTCCCAGTCAACATTAAAAAATGCATTCCTAGCACATGGCTATGCTAGCATTAGAGATGCGTTTGAAGATTACGAACATCAAGGAGATGTGCTTGCACATGCTGGTACATATGGTATCGATAATATCGGTTATTTATTCCCAGATGCAAGAACAACAACCAACACTCCAACATTCATTAAAAGAGATACTGAATGGGTTTCCAAAGTTTTTGGTGCTGCTAAACATGTTCCTTTTGCAAGAATCAAAACTGTGCTTGCAGACATTACGGCTGAAGAGGCACGTGCAAGAGGTTATATAACAGGCAACGAAAAAATTGATGAAGTGTTTACTCTATTGAAGAGAACAACAGACCCTCAAACAATTTACAAGAAACAAAAATTAGATAGAGATGACATTATAGATATCACAGATTTTGATGTTATTGTATGGTTGAGAGCTGAGATGAGGATGATGCTTGAAGAGGAAATTGCTAGAGCACAATTAGTTGGAGATGGTAGATTATCTTCTTCCGATGATAAAATTAAAGAAGACAAAATTAGACCAATTGCAACCGATGATCCAATATATACAGTTGAGGTTCGAATTCCGGCCAATGCTACAACCGCTCAAATGATCGACCAAATTATACTAGGACGTAAGAAATACAAAGGTACTGGTGTTCCTACTTTCTTTACTACTCCTGATGTTAATGGCGACATGCTTCTTTTAAAAGATTTAAATGGTAGAAGATTATATAATACTGAAGCTGATTTAGCAGCTGGCATTCGTGCAAAAGAAATTGTTGAAGTTCCTGTTATGGAAAACAAAGTTATTGTTCTGGAACCAGCAACAGCATCGAAGGATGGTCTACAAAAGAGACTTATTGGTATTTCAGTTAATATGAATGATTACTCTCTTGGTGCTGATAAAGGTGGAAGTGTTACAATGTTTGATGATTTCGACATTGACTTCAACCAATACAAATACCTAATCGAGACTAGATGCTCTGGAGCATTAACAATGCCACATTCAGCTATAGCTTACTGGAAGTTGGAAGTTATTCCAAAAACTGGCGAATAATTCGGACTCATTAATTCAAAATGGAAGGAGGTAGCCTATTATGGCTAAATTTTATGGTGCAATAGGCTATGCTCTCCAAGAGGAGACGGCTCCAGGCGTTTGGACGGATAGGATTGTCGAAAAGAATTATCGGGGCGATGTCGTTTTAGACCAAAGGAGATGGCAATCAGCTGAACAGGTTAACGACAATTTAAACCTCGATAATTCAATTTCAATTATCGCAGATCCATATGCCTATCAAAATATTGGGAATATTAAATATATTGTCTGGAATGGTGCGACGTGGAAGATTCAATCTATCAGTATTAATCGACCTAGAATTATATTACAGATTGGGGGAATTTACAATGGCGAAAGACCGACTAAGTCTCCATAATAAGTTAATAGAAATTTTAGGATCTAATAATGTATATTTTCAACCACCAACTTCCATACGTTTAAACTATCCATGCATCATATATAAAAGAGATGCAGAGGATCCATTTTATGCGGATGATATTAAGTATTATGGTATGAAAAGATACATGATAACGGTAATTGATGCGGACCCCGATTCATTAATTCCAGACAAAGTATCGAAAATGCAGTATTGTGGTTTCTTAAATAACCTCGCAGTAGACGGTCTAAATCATGACGTTTACTCACTATATTATTAAAAGGAGAATACTATGTCAAAACAAAAAATAACTTATCCAGATTACGGTTCTAGAAGTATGAGAGTTTTAGAAGCATTGACACCTCTTACTGGCGCCGCTGCACCAGTAAAGCATGCGGATTTTATTGGTCAGATCTATGTCGAGACCACAACTCCGGCATTGTATGTAGCAGTAGCTACTGATTCTGACGAGGCAGCAAATGATTGGGCACTATCAACTATAGCAGCACTTCCGGCAGCGGTTGCTGCTGCAATTTTAGAAGCTAATATACCTGGCCAAATTGCATTAGCTGCAGCAGAATTCGAACCATTAACCGGTCTTGTTAGTCCGGATATGCATGCAGATTTTATTGGTCAGATCTATGTCGACACCGCTCTTGGTAAGGGATACATAGCCATAGCAACTGACTCTGTTATTAAGGCAGACGATTGGAAAGAAATAACATTGAAATTCGAACCATTAACCGGTCTTGTTAGTCCGAGTGCACATGCGGATTTTATTGGTCAGATCTATGTCGACACTGTTCTTGGTGAGGGATATATGGCCATAGCAACTGATTCTGCCAATGCGGTAGACGATTGGAAAAAAATAACACTTTCTTAACAAAAAAATTATATAGAAGAGGAGATAAAATATGAGTAAAATAGTTTGGGATCAAGTAGGAGAAAGATTTGGTGAAACTGGTGTTGACCAAGGTGTACTATTTCCATTTAAAAACAATGCATATGAAAAGGGTGTTCCATGGAACGGCCTAACTTCAGTTAATGAGGCTCCGACTGGAGGAGAACCAAATCCATTCTATGCGGACAATCAGAAATATATTGAAATAATGTCCGAAGAGGAATTTGCTGGAACGATTGGCTGCTATATGTATCCAGATGAATTCAAGGCTGCAATTGGTGAAATTGAGTTAGCTCCTGGTGTTACAGTGGGGCAACAAACTCATGCAATGTTTGGTTTCTCCTATAGAACTAAGGTTGTTAGTGATACGAATGGGGTTGATCATGGTTTCAAGATTCATCTTGTATACAACGCATTAGCCGGTGTTACTGCCAGGGATCACACTACAATAAATGAATCCCCAGAACTCGAAGAACTTAGTTTCGACTTCACAACAACAAAAATTCCTGTTACCGGTGGAAAACCTACATCACATTTAATCATTGATAGTACAAAAATTGCTGAAAATCAAGTTACACAGCTGCAAGCATTCTTAGATATTTTGTATGGAACAGAGTCCGTAAATCCTCGTCTTCCATCACCAGATGAAATTGCTGATTTATTTGAAGGCGCTGCTCCAGCTGAATTACAGGTAGCAATTACACCAAATGATAATGCGACTGAAGTTGGTACAGATGCGAATATTATATTCACATTTAACACTAAAATAGTGAAAGAATCAATCGTAGTTACATCGGCAGAAGGGCAAATAATTTCTGGTTCAAAAACTTGGGATTCGAAAGGTAAAATATTAACCTTTAATCCAGAAGACAATCTATCAACCAATACGGTATATATTATTACAATTTCAGGGATTGTTGATATTTATAATCGAACACTTGCACCACAGGTTATAAATTTCATGACTGAAGAATAATTATACTTAATAAAATAATTAAAGAGCCTCTATACTTTGGGGCTCTTTTTTAAAAGATGAAAGGAGTTTATTATGATTAAAAAAGTAATACAATATAATGATTATGATGACAATGTCAG
>Ga0208195_1003841_pt1 | contig 12367 bp, 8 predicted proteins | sample AD_UKC077_MetaG_FD_184441 | JGI IMG/M metagenome (GOLD analysis project Ga0208195, IMG submission 184441) | Active sludge microbial communities of municipal wastewater-treating anaerobic digesters from USA - AD_UKC077_MetaG (SPAdes) (version 2) | ecosystem: Engineered > Bioreactor > Anaerobic >...
AGTCTCATCAGACCGAATCCCAGAAGGGAAAGCCGGAGCTCTTTGAAGTTGGAGTATTTCATTGTCTCTTTTTTTTCGATTATCCTTGTAAAGGTAGGTTTTTAAATCGGAAAATTCAATAAATGACTTACACTATGACAGCCTTTGGGAGACTACACACCTCCAATATCAATCATCGCGCCGACAATACCTAATTGGTGCTTTATGTGTTTATCAATTCCTTTTAGTAGAGTTTCTCATTTCTAATTTCAAATCAGAAAGCTTTCAAGTTGCTGATTATCAATAGATATTTTAGTATCATTTCCATTTCTCATTTCCATTTCTCATTTCCATGGGCTTTCTATTTTGATTTTGGAACTGACAACTACGAGTTCTCAATAAGACGATATTGCACCCACCTATTGGCTCCAACTTCTTCTACAATATTCTCAATAACCAATGATTTCATTTGGGCTAAGAGTTTCTTATAGGGTATTTCTTTGCCTATTCTCTGATGAATGTGTTTTAAAGGGGCAATAGAGTGTATTTTTAAATCCTCGATTATCAACTCTTTAATGCGGTAATTCTCGACCCTTTTAAGTGAGGTTTTTCTCTTATAATTGCTTTGTTTTAGAACAGTAGTACTAACTTGATATTTCTTCGCTCTATGAGAACCGAGAGCTTGAACTATATCGTATTCCAATAGTGGATCCAACCATGGTGAAAGTGCATCTCTATCATTGAGGTGCAATGTCTTTATAAGATTTGTGGCAGATATACTTTCATGTTGGGCAATCAATCCAAGACAAATTATTTGCTTCTGTTTAAGATCCGCTATTTTCTGAGCGCTACGAATTATTTTAATTGCTTCTTTGCTTATAATGCGGCGCTCGACAATAGCAGTAACAGAATCGTTGCCTTCCAATACACGTGGTACTTGTTTGCCGTTTGTTAGTTGTACCTCATACATTTTATCATAACCTGAACCTTCACGCTCCATCAATCCTAATGCATAACAAAGATATGCAAAGTGCTCATTTCTCTTTATTGTTTTATGAAGAATGTTTTCAGGAGTAACCCCCAACGGTAAAGTTCCGGGATTTGTTACCTCAATGCGATTAGGCTGGATATTGATAAAAATATCTCCCTGTATTGTATATGGACGATGTACCAAAGCGTTGCATACCAATTCGCGAATGACATCTTTATCATAGGCCGGTATCTCTTTGCGCCCACCATCGCTGATTTCATTTGTCTCTTTCCAATCGGGTATTCGAGCCCACACATCTTCAATTATTTCTTCAGGAGTCATTGAAAAATCATCCCATAAGTATTTTTGAACTTTATCGCCATTTTCATCATACTTAATGCACTGCACAACAGGCGCATTCATCAAGCGGCCTCTTTGTGATTGAGTTCCAATAAACAATACACCAAGGTTTGTCATTTTATCTGACTCTTCTTCGGTTAAGAAATAGTGGTCAAGCAACTCCTTGGTCTCTTTCTGTTTTATGAATGGGCTAACCCTATCTGACGATTTAAGTTTATCTATTAGAGACTGTAATTTTTCCGGATCAGCCTCTTGCCAACTCCATTTAGAAGGTTTATCTTCCCATCGGAAGTATCCTTTTTCCGAAGCCAATCTTGTTATGTCATTTCCTGTAATAGGGACACTGTTGTCTGCTATGCGTAAAAAGTATTTGCCGGATGAAGTGGAAGCAACTGTTTGCCCACACTGAATGTGCAAGCGAATAAATTGTGCTCCATTTTCGTGGTCTCGTATTTCAGCAAACGCCGTTACGTTTATCGTTTTGCTGCTTATTTTATTCATCAAAGTTACCGGCAAAGCTTCGTCTATCGTCTGTCCGATAGGAGGCACACTGGCATTATTTTCTATGCCGTAATCTATTATACCTCCTTGTGCATTGCTAAAGGCAACACAATCTTTTGCAACTTCATTCCAATTAGGATTTTTGCCTGTTATCTCACGAATTGATTTCTTATCGTATAAACTATTCTCTCTCATAATTAAATTCCTAATAACAACATTCAATAATTCTGAGATACTTATAAAAACTATTAATGATAGCTAAATCTTGTATATTACCATTTGGATACGATTAGGTACCTTTGCATAATTATTTTGCTAATAATTTGCACATTTCAATGGTAGTAAGTGCAAATTTATTGTTTTAATTTGAAGTAATCAAAAAGCCAATGGGCAAAATATCTCTATCCTTTGATTAATTGAGCGTTCCTTGGTTTCGGAGTCAATGTATTTGGAATATCTCATAACTTTTTTTTTACACATAGCCGAATCCCAGAAGGGAAAGCCGGAGCTCTTTGAAGTTGGAGTATTTCATTGTCTCTTTTTTTTTCGATTATCCTTGTAAAGGTAGGTTTTTAAATCGGAAAATTCAATAAATGACTAACACTATGACAGCCTTTAGGAGACTACACACCTCCAATATCAATCATCGACTAAAGGAATTGCTCATATATCAAAAAAGGCCGGCACAATCGCCGGCCCTTCTCTTGTGTTTAAAATTCTGCGCTTAACCTTGGTCAAACCTGTTTAGGGAAGGTTAGGGGTTGGTGAAGAGACGAACCGTATTAGCACAGCTAGTAGTAAGATATGATGTAGACGAGTCTGCGAAAATATGATTGAACAGCATGCCATTAGAGTAGTCGGTATACTGATATGTTGATGACCAGAAGCTGCCGGCCTTGCAATTGTTAGTTAACGTGCCCGAAAGTTTATATCCACTTGCTGGGAAGTAACGAACAACATCATTTCCGCTGCCGCTACTCCAGAATGTTGGATCTGCAACTTGGGAGATGGTTACGGTCGGTGCTACATTGCGAGAAGTTATCTTAATATGGCAGGTGTTGGTATTATAGTTAAAAAGCTCATACTTCCATGCAGAGAGCATATTGGTGCCCTTAAAACGAAGAGCATAAGAAACATTTTGGTCGGTAGTGCTAAAATCGCTAGTTAGACGGAAGATTTCATCCCTAACTATGACGACTTGATAAACATTATTACTAGACGAAACATGATCGAAACGACAGTTATTATAGCCTGTTTCTGGTACGACACTTGTCCACTCTTCAAAACTCGGCAGGTGGTAACCGGGAATGTCGTTTCTATCGTGGAATCGATCAGCAGCATCTGCCCAATTGAAGTAACCGCTCACATTGCAAGCTGTTAGGTCCGTCACAAAGCCGTTACCGGCATTATTCACGTTATACTCGGCAACATAGTTGAGTGGATTAATTTCCCCTACTTGCTCTGTCCAATTGTTGGTTACGGTACCTCTGTAGCGGTTGCCTGCGGTAAAGATCTTTCCATCAGCAACGGTGGCATCCCACTCGTATGTTTTATTGCCGATTAATTTTATGTGTACTTTTCCGTTCTCAGCTATTTTCATCACGGCAGGGTCAAAAGCGAGGTAAGCTGTAATAGGATTAGAAGCAGAAGAATGGGTCAAACTGCTAATGAAAAGTGTCATCGATTTGAACACTCCCGATGTTGTCTCTACCCTCCAAATAAGATTGCTGATCGTTCCTAAATCGGCCGGCACGTTATTGAGATTGAATTTGAAGATGCTGTTCTTCAAGACCAAATTAAAGGTCTGACCAATGGGGTTGGCATCTTCGTCGAACAAGAGCATTCGATCTTTGAGATGTCCCGTCGTACCATTTCCGGTCTGTATCTGTCGGTAGAAATTAGGGTAAAGAGGTTGTTCTATACCGTGTTCATCTAACGGGCAAAATGGATAGAAGGCCTTGTAGGCGACAGCTCCCATTATCTCTTCTCCTTCAAAATCATTGCCTTTTTTGTGTCTAAATTCAGTAGTACCTAAAAATTCTCCTTTGTTGCCATATCCTGCTAGTGTGAGCCTGTCTCCAGTCTGCCACGAGAGTGTGCCACCGATGCCAGGGATGTCGGAGTCAGTGTATGCTACGCGGGTCTCCGAAGGAGTCGTTACTGTTATGGTAACCAGCTTCCCCCTTTCTTTCTCAGATTCGGGAATAGGTTCAAGCGTACAGCCAGCCACCAATAGGGCAAGCAGTGTAATAATAAATAGTTTGGTTTTCATGCCTATGTGTTTTATTTTGTTTTTGGCTAATTGTTCATCACCTAAGCTATGGCTTGATGCTGTAGGATCAAGACTGTGGGTTAAAGATTAATGGCCAATTGCTAATAAATAAGTTCCTACCATGCATCTCCTCCGTCTCCAACGCCGGGAAGACTTGCAGTTAGGATGTTCTGGGTCAGTTCGATTTCGATAATCTCGATATCCGGCGCAATGTATTGTTCCGCTGCCAAATGGTTGTTGACTACCTGTTTCATAAATAGAAAAGTTTATAATGGTTAATGTTGTCGTATTAATGTGGTATATGAGTTTTCCCACAACAAAGCCGACCATTGCATCCTGAGGATTTGGTTGCTACGGACAAAAATGTTCTCTGTCGGCTCCAAAGAGGGGCCAACAAAACTTGAAAGTTGGTTGGAAAAGTTACCTAATTTTTCGTGGGGGGGGGGGGTGGTAAATATCTCTATATCAGCGAGATAGAGCGAACCTGCGGACGATTGCCCGAAGAGACATAATGCTGTGTTAGGTTGTGGTGCACTCATATAAAATATTCCCCGTTGATCTATTTGAACTTCAGGGGGTAAAGTTAAATAAAAAAAATAAAACAACAAAAAACAAAGTAAAAAAAATCTAACTCCTAACTCGGAACTGGAAAAAGTCCGTGTACTGACTAATATCACCTCTCAATACGATGGGTACAAAAAATAAACCCCGAAAGTTTTTTGTCTAACTTTCGGGGTTCATGTCAGTCAAAGACTTTCAGGGTTTATCTTACCTTTTGATAAAATAGATATTTCTACCTAATGAAATATGCGTTAAATACCCTTCCAATGGTTTGGAATGTCGTTGTAGTTTGTTACATTGGCTCCTTTGAAACAATCGGTAATCACCCAATTGGTCGGCCCTGCCGCACCTCCACCTCCGGTAAATAACCATAACTGGGGAGCAGTCCCGGGGTTTGCTGCCTGAGAACCTGCGTTAGTAAAACAGTAATCAAACTCCATCACTCTACCGGCAAAAAAGTCGGGATTTGTAGTCGGATCCGGGAAGATAGCCGGATTTAATTCCAATTTGATACAGTTTTCAAAGGTGTTTCTGAAACTTCTTGCGGTGGTATTGTACCTGAACAGATCTGCCGGAATAGTGGTTAATGCACTGCAGTTTCTAAAGCAGAGGCCGAACCTCACTACTTTCGTATTGTACCTGAACAGATCTACCGGAATGGTGGTTATAGTCATCAAGCCGTCGAAACATGCGAAAAACCCGGATGCTTGAGTATTGTACCTGAACAGATCTGTAGGAATGGATTCTATATTGTAGCAGAATCTGAAACAATAGTCAAAACCTCTTGTGTTCGTATTGTACCTGAACAGATCTGCAGGAATAGAAGTTAAAGTTGTGCAGTAGAGAAAGCATCCTGTAAAATGTACTGCTTTCGTATTGTATCTGAACAGGCCTGACGGAATAGCTGTTAATAGGCGGCACAAAGAGAAGGTGCCTTCAAAACTTATTGCTTGTGTATTGTACCTAAACAGATCTTCCGGAATCGTATGTAATTTTCCACAGTCTCGGAAGGTGTATTTGAAATCTAATGCTCCCATATTTGGGAAGGGGGTAATTACGGAGGTCAACAGCGGATCTCCGGAGGAGCCGTCATAGAAAGTGATTTGCGGCATCTGTACGAGGACAGGATGTGCTTGGTTTGAGGTGATGGTAATGATATAGTTATTTGGGTCGGCGTAGGTATGCGAAGCAATGGTCTTGGCAAGCTGGTCCCCTTGATCTATTGTTGTTTTCGCGGTTCCATCTCCCCAGTCGATCGTCATCCTCGCAGGGCTGATGGATGAAACCTCTTTTTGCCATACTTCGTGTACCTGGCTTGCCTGAGTGGTTAAAATGGAATAGCTGAATTCTACTTTGACCGGTGTCCATTCTCCGGATACGTTAGTAGTGTAGCGCTTTCCGGCTGTGTAAGTTACCGCATTGTTAATTGTTTTGCTCCACTCGTAAGACTGGTCGCCGATCAGCGTTATCGTCACCTTCCCGCCCGCGGCTATCATCATCAAGGCAGGGTCAAAGGCTAGGTAAGCTGTCAGTTCGGTGGCGTCGGAGATTCCGGTTATATCGAGGATAGCTGAACGGGTTTCTCCTATTGAGTACTCAACCGTCCATATAATGTTATGGATGGTTCCCAATCCGTTCTTTCCGGCCGGTAAAGTGCTAAGATTAAATTTGATTATGTCACTATGCAATTCCAAATTAAAGGCTTGATCGATGGGGTTTGCCGTTTCGTCGAACAGGAGCAGTTTGTTGCGCAGATGTGCCGTAGTATTGTTTCCGCTCTGTGTCTGTTGCCAGAAGTTATCGGCAAGTTGCACATTTCCGTTATTATCCAGCACAATGGCCCCTGCCGGATAGTAGGCCTTGTAGGTGTCGGCACCCTTTACCTCTGTTCCGGTAAAACTGTTGCCTCCGTCGTATTCGAAAAGAGCACAATCTATATAGGTTCCACCTGCGTCATATCCTGCAAGCAGGAGCTGGTCGCCTGTTTCCCATGCGAGTGTGCCACCGTTGCCAGGGATGTCAGAGTCAGTGTATGTCACACGGGTCTCCGCCGGGATCGTTGCGGTTATGGTAACAATCCTTCCTCCTTCTTGCTCGGGCTTGGGAATAGGCTCAAGCGTACAGCTCGCCACTATTAGGGCAAGCAGTGTAATAATAAATAGTCTTAATTTCATAGCTATGTGTTTTATTTTTTAATTGCTCATTGTTAATTTTTAATTGCTAAGAGCTAACGGCCAATGGCCAACAGCCAATAGCTACCAAGCATCTCCTCCGTCTCCAACGCCGGGAAGACTAGCAGTTAGGATGTTCTGGGTCAGTTCAATTTCGATAATCTCGATATTCGGAGCAGTATATTGTTCCGTTGCCAAATGGTTGTTGACTTCATGTTTCATAATTGGTATATTTTGAAATTATTGTCTGTTTTTTATTTTTTTCTTAGGAAGAGCTTACAGAGTCACCTCGCAGCAAAGCCGATTGTTTCAGCAAAACGATTCGGTTGCTACGGACAAAAATGTTCTCTGTCGACTCCAAAGAGGGGCCAACAGAACATGAACGATGGACAGAAAAGCGATATTATTCGCGTCGGGGGCGCAAATATCTCTATATCAGCGATATAGAGTAAGCCTTCGGACGATTGCCCACATTGACATAATGTTGTATTAAACTGTGGTGCATTCATAGATAATGTTCCCCGTTGATCTATTTGAGTATCTTAGGGTTAAAGTTAAATAAAACGACCAAATATCGAGGTAAAAAAATCTAACTCCTAACTTTGGACTCAGAACCAAAAAATTAGTTATCTTTGAAAATTAACCGAAAAAACAAAACCATTATGTATAAAGACGATAAATTGTATGTAGCCCATTCGGCCAACGGCCCTATATATCTTCAGGGTAAGATGGCAAACAGGCACGGACTGATAGCCGGTGCCACAGGTACGGGAAAAACCGTTTCCCTGCAGGTGCTGGCGGAGACATTTTCCCAGGCGGGAGTACCCTGTTTCATGGCGGACATGAAAGGAGACCTCTCAGGTATCAGCCAGGCGGGTAAAATGAACGGATTCATTGAAAAGCGCTGCGCTGAATTCGGTATTGAGAATCCCCCTTTCGAAGGCTCTCCCACACGTTTTTTCGATGTATTCGGAGAGCAGGGCTACTGTATGCGCACCACTGTTTCGGCAATGGGCCCCCAACTCCTAGCACGCCTGATGGAGCTCAACGAGACTCAAGCCGGAGTGCTCAACATTGTTTTCCGTATAGCGGATGACAAAGAATTGTTGCTGATAGATCTAAAAGACCTGCGCCTGATGCTCGATTTTGTGGGTAAAAATGCCTCACAGTTCACCACTGAGTATGGCAATATCTCTGCAGCCAGCATCGGAGCCATACAGAGGGCCGTTCTTGCAATTGAGAGCCAAGGCGGAGACAAATTTTTCGGAGAACCCGCATTTGACGTGGATGATCTGATTGCCACCGAGAATGGTCGCGGAGTGATGAATGTCCTCGCCGCCGATAAACTGATGCATAATCCCAAACTCTACTCCACATTTCTGTTTTGGTTGCTTACGGAGCTTTATATACAACTTCCCGAAGTTGGAGACCAACCTCTACCCAAGCTGATATTCTTCTTTGATGAGGCCCATATGCTATTTCAAGATACTTCCAAGGCACTTGTGAGCAAGATTGAGCAGGTAATACGCCTTATCCGTTCAAAGGGAGTGGGTATTTACTTCGTCACTCAATCACCCTCGGATATTCCCGAAATCGTACTCGGACAGTTGGGCAACCGTATACAGCACGCTCTTAGGGCCTATACCCCCAAAGATCAGAAGGTAGTCCGCGCTGCGGCACAGACATTTCGTCCCAATCCGGAATTTAAAACGGAAGATGCCATCACGGAGCTTGCTACCGGTGAGGCGCTTGTCTCCTTCCTTGACGAAAAAGGAGCCCCTTCGGTAGTTGAAAGAGCCAGAATCCTATTCCCTTTAAGTTCCATCGGTCCCATTACAGAGGGTCAGCGTCTCGATATAAACAATGCCGTGCCGGCTGAAATCAAGGCCTATGATAAATATTTTGATCGTGAGAGTGCTTATGAAGTGCTGATGGATCATTATGAAAAGGCTGCCAAGGCGGCTGAAGAGGCTATGATACAGGCCGAGAAGGAGAAAGAAGAGGCGGCAAAGGAGAAAGAGAAGAAGAAATCCTCCGGCAAAAAGGGAGGTATCTCGAGAACTATTTTCGGCACCATGATAGGTGCGGCAGCCACAAGTTTCTTGCGCAGCATGGCTACTCAGGCCGGAAAGCAGGTCTTTAACAAGAAGAGTAGTTCCACCAAAGGCTCAACTTCCAAAAAGAGCGGTGACACCGTGCTTGGCAGGGTTGCCAAAACCGCCACGACGACGGCTACGAGAAAGGTAACTGAAGAGGTCCTCAAAAACATCTTCAAGTGATTGCCGAGTTTTCAGAATTTCTGGAGAGTTTCTCAGTGCGTTACGAGCGCTGCGGAACTCTCTTTTCTTTTCCCGACAGGGATGTGACTATTCGGCTTGTTCCGCTCGATGTTGCCGCCGGCCAGGCGAATGATATGGCTGCAAACATCGAGACCGGTCCGATTGTAGATGCGGTGAATGAGGCTACGAACAGTGCAGATGGTGGTGGAAGATGCATTTATCTTTATGAAGATCGATGGCGTAGCGGTGGAGAGGTGATTCGTAAGCGAATTTTGGCTCATTTGGGTCGTTTCAGATCCATTTTTGCGAGGAAATGTGAAGTAAAAGCGTTGAAAGCGCAGCAAGCGGCTGAATTTCTTGAAAAATATCACAGTTACGGAACCTCAAGATGCAGGTATCGTTACGGGCTTTTTTATGAGGAAACGCCGGTCGCAGTGGCCACATTTTCTGCAGGCAGACCCATGAAGCGTCTTGTCGAAGGAGAGGAACGCACCCTTGAGAGTTATGAGTGGGTGAGATATGCCTCTTTGCCGGATTGCCGCATCAGCGGGGGTATGGGACGGCTCCTTGAAGCATTTGTGAGTGATGTCAGTCCGGACGAGGTAATGTCATACGCGGATTACGAATGGTCTCCCGGAGATGCCTATCTCCGTCTGGGTTTCAAAAAAGCGGGAGAGAAGCCTCCGATGCGCTTTTATGTAGATCGCACTACATTCAGTAGGATTTCGGAAAAAAAAGTCTCCGCAGACAAAAGATTCCGCGGAGAGACTTTCCCGAAGGAAAAATATGCGCTTATATCCAATCTGGGCAGCGCTAAATATCTAAAGCAATATGTGTGACTGCAATCCCGCCGGATTGTTCGTCAAAAGTAACTTTCAACACTCCACTGCCCGATCCGTCGCTTATGATAAGTTCGGACAGCGGGTCTTCGATATGCCTTTGAATAGCCCTTTTTAAAGGTCTTGCGCCAAGTTCGGGGTCGAATCCCTCATCCGCTACGAATGTAAGGGCGCTTTGGTCTACCTCAAGTTCGTATCCGAGGTGACCGACTCGGTCGGCCAGCTCCTCAAGTTCTATCTCAATTATGCGGAAAATGTCCTCCCTCGAGAGGGAGTTGAAGTAGATTCTGTCGTCCAGACGATTGAGCAATTCAGGAGAGAATTGTCGTTCCAGAGCTTTGTCTATAATGGATTTGCGTCGAAATACCCTGTCGGTAGCGCCGGTGGAAAATCCCACATCGCCTCCGAAGTCCCGCAGTTTACGGCTTCCGATATTGGAGGTGAGGATCAGGATGGTGTTGCGGAAGTCCACCGTACGGCCGCTGCTATCGGTAAGCCTCCCTTCATCAAATACCTGCAGGAGGATGTTGTATATGTCAGGGTGGGCCTTTTCTACCTCATCCAGGAGTACCACGCTGTAGGGTTTGAGTCGCACCTGCTCTGTCAACTGTCCTCCTTGGTCGTAGCCGATATAGCCCGGAGGTGAGCCTATAAGGCGACTGATGGAGTGCTTTTCGATGTACTCGCTCATATCTATTCTGATGAGGGCTTCTTCGGAGTCGAACATATATTCGGCAATTTTCTTGGCCAGAAGAGTTTTGCCTACTCCGGTAGGTCCGAGAAAGATAAATGTTCCTATGGGCTTGCGGGAGTCCTTGAGGCCGGCGCGACCACGTTTTATGGCATTTGTCACGGTTTTGACGGCTTCATCCTGTCCGATGACGCGGCTGGTAAGCACTTTCTCCATTGCGAGAAGTTTTTTGCTCTCATCACTTGCTATCTTGTGTGCGGGTATGCCTGTCATAAGGGATACCGCTTTGGCAATGTCATCGCCGGTGATGGTCACTGGAGCCGAATCTCCGGCATTCTCTTCAGCAGATAGATTCTTGATGAGTTCTTTTTCGCGAAGGCGGAGCGAAGCGGCGGCCGGATAGTCGCCGGTGAGCGCAGCCTGACGCTTGTCATTTCGAATCTGTTCCAGAAGTTGATGAGGATAAGGATCGGTGGCGTTGTCCGATATTGGAGCGGTTCCGGAGGAATGTGCCCTTGATCCCGCTTCGTCCATTAGGTCGATGGCCTTATCCGGCAGGTGCCTTTCACAGATATATCTTTGGGAGAGAGTAATGCACTGCTTAAGTGCCCCGTGTGTATAGATTACGTTGTGGAAACGTTCGTATTTCTCTTTGATGCCCTTGAGTATCTCCAGGGTCTGGCCTTCAGTGGCGGGTTTGACCACTAACTTCTGGAATACCCTGTCCAGCGCTTTGTCATTTTCGATGCAATTGCGGTAGCCATCAGTAGTAGTGGCCCCGATACAGCGTATCGTACCGCCTGCCAGAGCCGGTTTGAGCAGGGTGATAATGTCGGAAGAGCCGCGCATTCCGCCTGCTCCGACCAGAGAGTGGATGTCGTCAATAAATAGTATGGCATTGGAAGAGGCTTCCAGCGCTGAGACGATTTGTCTGATGCTCTCTGCAAGTGAGGAGGGGTGGGGGTTGGCGGCAATCAGTGCCGGAATGTCCAGAGAGAGTATCTTTTTGTCCTCAAGGGTTGAGGCAAGTCCCTCTACTATGGCGGATTTTCCTACTCCGGATTCACCTACCAGCAGGGGATTGTTCTTTTTGCGGCGGCTGAGGATTTGTTTGACGCGCAGCATCTCGGATTCACGTCCGATGAGAGGATCGCGGTTTTCATTTCCGGTAACGGATGTCAGATCGCGGCAATATCTGATAAGCACATAAGTCGGTTTTTTTCTTCCACGGCCCGATTCACGGGCTATCTGTCCCATTGCAGCAAGCACATTATTTGGCAGTATGCCGAGTTTTTCCATTATGGGAACGAATCTGCCTTTGCGAAGGGTGACTGCGGATTCCAATATTTCCGCCACGCCGGGCTGTATGTTGGCAGCGGCGCAGTTGGCAAATGCCTGACCGAAGATGTCATTGACTTCCTGTGAAATGGTTATCGAACCGGTGTTTTCAAAGGGGATGGGTTCAGGTTGGGAAATCATCTTTTCCAGCGCTGTTTTGACTACTGAAATATCACTTCCAATGCGGTTTGAAATGGATTCAACAAGTTTCCTGCTATCCCTGAGCATTGCCAGAAACAGATGGTCGGCATCAATAACGGTACTGCCCATTCTCATCGCTTCTTCGCGTGCCGTTTCCAGCAGTGCGGAAAGTTCTCTGGAAAGAGTGTTTGTCATAATCCTGAGGTGCTTGATTTCAAAGTGCCAAGATAGTGAAAAATTTTGGCCGAATCACTTTTTCTTTTTA
>Ga0208195_1003851_pt1 | contig 12353 bp, 9 predicted proteins | sample AD_UKC077_MetaG_FD_184441 | JGI IMG/M metagenome (GOLD analysis project Ga0208195, IMG submission 184441) | Active sludge microbial communities of municipal wastewater-treating anaerobic digesters from USA - AD_UKC077_MetaG (SPAdes) (version 2) | ecosystem: Engineered > Bioreactor > Anaerobic >...
CTTGCTCGACCGGCTGGTGGGTCGGTCCATCCTCCCCGAGGCCAATGGAGTCGTGGGTGAAGACGGAGATGGTGCGGATGCCCATCAAGGCGCTCATGCGCACGGCGTTTCGTGCGTACTCCATGAACATCAGGAAGGTCGCCCCATAGGGGATGAAGCCGCCGTGCAACGCGACGCCGTTGAGGATCGCCATCATGCCGAACTCCCGTACGCCGAAGCGGAGGTAGGTACCCTCCCCACTGTCGAAGTCGAAGTCCACCACCCCCTTGTACTGGGTGAGGTTGGAGGGAGAGAGGTCGGCTGAACCGCCGATGAGGTCGGGGATGAGAGAGCCGAGCAGGTCGAGGGACATCTGGCTGGCCTTGCGGCTGGCCACCTTGACTCCTTCCTTCTGCCACGCTTTCACCGTCTCGTCGTACTTCGCTTCCCACCCGGTGGGGAGCTCGCCGGCAAGGCGACGCTTCAGCTCTGCCGCTTCTGCGGGGTAGGCCTCGGTGTATGAGGCGAGAAGCTCATTCCACTTCGCCTCATCCTTGCCTCCACGCTCACTCTGGTCCCATGCGCTGTAGATCTCCTGGGGGACAAAGAACGGCTCATCATACTTCCAGCCAAGCTGCTTGCGGGAGAGGGCGACCTCGTCCTTTCCAAGCGGGGAGCCGTGGCTCGATGAGCTGCCGGCCTTGTTCGGCGAGCCGTACCCGATGGTGGTGCGGCACATGATGATGGTCGGCTGGCTCGTGTTGGCCTTCGCCGCCTTGATCGCCTTCTCGATGGCTTGGCTGTCATGGCCATCGACATCCTCGATGACCTGCCAGCCGTACGCCTCGAAGCGGGCGGCGGTATCGTCGGTGAACCAATGCGTGACCTCTCCGTCGATGGAGATGCCGTTGTCATCGTAGAGGGCGATGAGCTTGCCCAGCTTCCAGGTACCGGCCAGTGAGGCGACCTCATGGCTGATGCCCTCCATCAGGCAACCATCACCGAGGAAGACGTAGGTGTGGTGGTCGACGACCTTGAAGTCCTTCTTGTTGAATTGGGCCGCGAGGCTCTTCTCGGCGAGCGCCATGCCCACCGCATTGGCAAAGCCCTGTCCCAGCGGGCCGGTGGTGGTCTCCACCCCAGGGGTGAGGTGAGTCTCCGGATGCCCTGCGGTGCGGGAGTGGAGTTGCCTGAACTGCTTGAGATCCTCGATGGTCAGGTCATACCCTGAGAGGTGCAAGAGCGAGTAGAGCAACATCGAGGCGTGTCCATTGGAGAGGACGAAGCGGTCACGATTCGCCCAGGTGGGGTTCTTGGGGTTGTGGCGCATCATGCGGCGCCAGAGCACCTCGGCCATGTCGGCCATGCCCATCGGGGCGCCCGGGTGACCGCTGTTCGCCTTCTGCACCCCGTCCATACTCAGTATGCGGATGGCATCCGCCAGTATCTTGCTGTCCATTGTATCCTCCGGTTGTTGATATGAAACGTCCCGGAAATCCGGGACGCATTCCGTACATTCAAGATAGCCTAATGGCCCCGAATAGTCAAAACGCTAGAAGCTGTAGGTGGCGATGACGGCGACCCGCTTGAACCCGACCGCATCACGCAACACCAGCTCACTGGTCCCCTTGTCCTTCTTCTGATAGTTGGAGAACTGGCCCACGACCAACAGGGAGAGATGATCGATGATGTCGATGTTCGCCAGGGCGCTCACATCATAGAGGAGGGGGCTTCGATCGCTGTCGAATACGTTGTTGATATACCACTCAAACTGGGCACCGACGAGATTCAGGGGCAGCGGCATCTGGTAGGCGAGGATGTATTCACCCTTGCAGTTGAAGCCGTTGACCGCGGCACCTCCCGTCTCATACTCCCAGGGTTGGGCGGCTTCGGCATTGCTGTACCCCTGGTAGTTCAGCTCATGGTAGGCGCGCACCAGGACACTGGACCAATCGCCGGAGAGAATGGCACCGGTATCGAACTGCAGCGCAATGCCGGCACGGCCGAAGTAGTAGAGGCCGCCGAGCTGGTCACTTGCCAGCGAACCAGCGCTGTCCAGGCGCAGGCCTTCCAAGCTCATGAGGGGCAGATCCCATCCGGTACCGGCACCACCACCGAGGCTAATCTCAGCGATGGCGATCGGGGTCAACACGGCATCGATGCTCCCCGTGACGGCGATTGGGCTTACGCCGACGTGTGCCTTGACCTTGAGGTTGTTGTCTGAAAAGAGTGGGCCATCGCCTTCAAGCATCGGCATCTTGAGGGTATAGGAGACGTCGGCCTTCGCATCCACACTGAAACCATTGCCAACCGCTGCGGTGAGCTTGGCATTTCCCGAGCCAGTGACGGCGGCAGAGAGGGTGAGTGTGACGGCGAAGAGCACCAAGAGCAGGGATAGTGTTTTCTTCATGATGGGTCCTCCACGAAATAAGCTTTGTATAGCATACCACACCCTCACCCATCTTGGTGCTGTTTCTTTCTCGAATATGCGGCCCTTGATTCTCTTTTGTATGATCGATGAGGCTTGGACGTTTAGCGGAGTAGTTCTGTGAGTATTCTCCCTTCGGCCTGTGGCATCCTCTGTCCGAAGGTATGGGCAAGAGTTGGTGCTACGTCGATGATCGAAGCCTGCTCTACCCGCGCACCTTCAGCGAAGGCGGGCCCAGTTGCCACAAAGACTGGATGTGGCCCCTTCTCAGGTTTGTAGCCATGAGATGCCTTAGTTGTACCGTAACTCGTCAGATCAACGAAGCTCGACGTTGGTTCGCTCACTCCTTCACTGAAGGCAGTGATCCCATCTGTTTCAAGGACGAAACTAAAGGAGCCTGACCATCCATATGTTTTGGCGACCTCCTCCCTTGTGTAGAGTGCTCCAACTCCCCATACCCCCTCATCAACAAGAGAGGCAAGGAGCTTATGGACTTCGCTCTCGTCCTTGGGATCTTTCACGAAGATAGAGGCGCTCATGCCATTGGATTGAGCGTACGCTCTCCAACTACGCACCGACCCATCGGGAGCCACCTCAATCATACCTCGCTGCGCCAAAATATGGTTAAGCTTTATCCTCCGTGCGATGTTCATCTGTCCGTGGTCACTCAAAAGGATAAAATCTGTCTGCTCAAACACTCCCGCTTCACGCATCGCCTCAATAATCTCACCAAGCCACAAATCAGTCATGTCTAGTCCTTCATCAAGATATGGATGGAAAACCCCGTGACGGTGACGCAACGTGTCCAAGTAGCAGTTATGGGCGACTAAAAGATCTGGTTGGTGACGGCGAATCAGCGAGCAGACACACCCGTTGATAAAGTGATCAAAGGTTTGAGCAAGGGTTAGCTTTGTATCGGCACTGAGCTCCTCGGAGGGGAACCGGTTGAAGTTTTCCCTTACGATTTGTTCAGTTTCCTGGTTCGCCCCTTGGGTAGCAAAGCATGCACATACCTGTTCCATTGAAACACGCTCCCCAGGTTCGTAGAAGAAGTACTCGTTAAGCAAATAGTCGATATTAGGATTTCGACCGGTAACAGGCCAATAGACAGCAGCGGTGCTCATCTTGGCCCGCTTCGCTGCAGCAAAAAGGTCCTCAACCTGTATCATCTCACTGTAAAGATGCCAATCGGGGTATGGGGCGGAGAAACCAAATTTAGTGTTGTTGAAAACCCCATGGGTGGCTGTCCTGCAACCGGTGATGAGGCTGACATGTGCCGGATAGGTAATACTCGGATAGATACTCATCATCCGATTGACACGTGCCCCTCTCCCCAACAGGAGAGAGTAGTTGGGTTTCTTTTCAAGATACTCAAGATCTTTATCCACCATTGCGTCCATCGAGAGGACAAAAAGTTTACGTTGCATCTGCTCCTCCACAGTTTTTATTTCGCTTAAGTGTTGGGTACAGGGACCTAATGGAAATTTCCTCTTCGACAATAAATGATTATTCCTACTTTGGATTTTGAAGAGTAACTTCTTATCCCATATATCATTTTAACTCATGGCACCACTATCGAAAAAGGTCTTTCAAAATTCTACTTTCTTTTGGAGTCGGCCACACTTCCGACCTCTTCAATACCTGCCATTTGCTTGTTCGTATAAACTTTTCAATGCAGGGTAAAGTGCTTTATAAAGACTGAACTGCTCATCATATATTACCGCATGATCTTTTGAAGGAATGAAAAGGGAACTAGTTTCAATTTTTCCCTCAATGCTAGAATAATCCTCCATCAAACCAAGACCGATCATCGCACAGTAACATAAACCTATTGTCCCAATGTAGCGAGGATTCTTGGGAACCCGTATTGGAATTTGTAGTATGTTAGCCAACATCTGCATCCAAACATCACTTTGGGCACCTCCACCAACAACACGAATCTCATTAGGCAATCTGCCATGGAGGCTGTGATATTTCTCCAATGACCAACGATGTGTATAGCAAATGCTTTCCAGCATTGCCCGTGCAAAATATCTACGATCATGTTGTTCCGTTATATTGAAAAAAACTGCCTTCGCATTCTTCGAAAGCGGCTTCAACTCCCCGTTCAACCAGTGTGTTGCTATGAGTCCCGACGATCCAGCCGGTACCTGGGCAACTTCGGAATCAACAAATTTGGTTATTTCCTTACCGTAAGTATTTTTCTCGGCATTATAGAACTGCTGTATCAACCAATCGTATGCCTTTCCCCCGGTTTGAATCGAAAAGAGTGCGCTCTCGAAATGCTCATCGAGAGTAAAATATAGATTGGAATAGTTTTCGAGACGATTTCGCTGTATCTCTGCAAACCAAGAGGAAGTCCCTAAATAAATATGGGTACAGCCTTCCCGTATACAACCACTTCCAACAGAAATCGCAGCAAGATCTGTAAACCCTGCAAAAACAGGGACACCCGCTTTCAGTCCCATCTGTGCTGCAGCATTGGATTCCAAGTATCCCACACACGAAGTAGAAGGAACTGATTTAGGGAATTTATCCAAGTCCCCATCCAATTCTGCACAGCGTAGAATTCGATTATACCGCTCCTGCAAGTTACTATTCGGAGTTTCAATGAAATTATCAGAATAATCTGTGGTTAAAGTACCAGTAGCACGATATTTGAAATAGGTATTTAAACCAACAATGTGCTCCGCATTCATCCAAATCTCAGGTTCTTGTTCTTTCAACCACATGAGTCGCGGCCAATATTCCTGCCCTGTTCCAACATCAAAATTCAATCTTCTATTCAAGAAATCAGCCTGCTCTACGGCTCTCGAATCCATCCAAGTCAAACTTCTGCATAATGGCTCACAAGAAGAATCGAGCGGTATGATATGTTTCCAAGGAGCTGAGATAACCAAACCTTTTAAATCTGAGATATCACAATCCTTCACGCATTCTCTGGAAGCTTGACACAATGAATCCCACAATACGCCAACATCTTGCTCAGCTCGATCACTGGATGGCTGAAATAGTTCGCATTCAGTTTTCGCGCAATTGATGTTCCATGTCTCAAGGTGTATTGCCGAGGCCTTGATAGACGTTGTGCCACAATCGATAGCAAGAATAAAACTCATAGCTGACTCCTCACACAGTAGCTATAGTACCCCAAACCAGAGGGATGATGTGCGATACAGTCAATCTCGATTCCAAAGAAATCAGGCTTGACATATCGACTTTCAGAATACTTCCGGATTCCCGATATGCTCCTCGCTAATCTCCTGAAATGGATAGAATGGTTTGGGAAGATGTTGAAATGGAAGGGTAAGCAGATTAGGACCCGCAGCACCGGGAGTATCTGTATTAATTACTTGAGATGAAATGGGATCGTAACTCGCCCGCAGTGAAGAACAGGCTTTCACAGAAACCAGTCGACACAACGTAGGCTCGATTCCAAACCCTCGATAAAATTGCAGATCACCGGCATTTTCAGATTTTGACGTAATCAAAATTTGGACATATCCTATTTCAATTACAGCACAGAGTCCCAAATTTCTCATTTGACCTCGTTCTGCTGGTCCCTCCAATAAAAATGTTCCATTGTGCAGACTTTTAATAAATGCATCTTTAACGAGCACGGGGGTGCTCAACTGCGGGGCCAAGCTTGCTCCAAGCAGAAAATCAGCTTTATTGTTAACCCCAACAGAAAATGCTTTCATCACTGCGCTCTTATCCAGTACGGTGACCGCACAGCGCAAGGAATCCTTGTATTTCAAGATATGGTTGATGACAGTAGCGCTATCCCCACACGCTCCAGCATTCGGGGAATCCGCAGAATCCACCAAAACAACTGGTCTGCCACTATCATTCTGGAGTGCCAAGCGAACTACTTCATCAATTGAGCTCAACGTGTCCCCTTGGATTTCTAGGCGGAACTGAAATAGCTTGTGTGCCAACTCCTTGGCGTATGTAATTGAGGCTTCCGTATTTTCGGCAGTGACCACAACGCACGACGCTATTTCAGATATATCGAGCCACGGTTGTACTTGGAATATTGTGAAATCAACAATCTTGCCTGTGGCAACTAAGCTGTGTCCTCGTTCTATGAGATATCTCAGTTTGCCTTGAGTGGTATTGTTGGCGTGAGCGGGAGCCATAATGGGGAGTGTCACACGCGCATTGACAAGGGTCCGTCCCTCGAGTTTATCACATGCAAGCGTCGCTACTCTACAACCAACAGAATAATGATCAAGGTGAGGGTATGTCTGGTATCCACAGATGAAATCTGAATTGCGCATCATTTTGCTTGTTACGTTCGCATGAAGATCGCAACTCACCGAAATGATTGTCTTCGGCCCCACCCAACCGCGGATTGATTGAAGTATATCACCGCAGACATCCATAGACTTATCCGATATTGTAGCTCCATGGAGTGAAACAATTATCCCCTCGAATGGACCATCTGCCTTAATAATGGTCAACATTTTCTGTAAAAAGTCGTCTATTACTTCTTGCTTGACTGGCCCTCCGCTTTTAGAACGCATATAAATCCCATCACACACATGAACACCTCGAACCTTCAATGTGTGGTGAATTCCTTCGACTGTTTCGCCTTTCAATCCATTTGATTGTAATAATGCTCCACCTTGATTAACCCCACTGCTACTAAAACAATCAGAGCCACACAACACAGGATTAAATGAGTTGCTCTCTTGAATAAATTCGCAAACAAGCATGCGTCTTACAACAGTATTTTGCATCAATTTCCACCTAATTGGAGTAACGGGCCGCAAGCGACCCGTTCTCCGGAGTATTTATCTGACAAACTTAGCGATTTGTTGCGTTATACAATTGGAATGATTCATTAATAGTGGCACACATTTCCGCTATGGCTTTCTTAACAGGGACCCCACTCATGACAGCTTCCAAGCAGGTCGCTCCAGCAGGGCTGTACACATTATTCGTTGCAGTAAATGCATAGAATGCGCTGCTATCTGCCTGTTGTAGCTCATGAATGAGAACCTTGATATAGGCGTTTTCAGGATCGTTGATGAATTCCTGATATTCTCCAGAATTGTAAATTTCATCATAGAGCGGCAGATATCCCGTCATTTTATTCCAGCGTAATTGCACACTGGGAGAGGTAAAATACTTGATGAATTCCCAGGCACCGAGTTGTTCTTCTTTGCAGCCATTGTCAACGATGAAGAAGCCATTACCGGAGGCACAGTATCCGGTTTGCTTACCTTTCTCAGTCACTGAGAACATCGGCACGAAACCATATGTTGAACCGTATGCTTTCGCGGCATCGTTGACATTCGCTCGGTACGAGTTGGTTGTCACGACCATCGCAAGCTCGCCTCGACCAAGAGCAGGAATTATATCGTCTTTAATTTTTGCACCAAAAGGAAACACGTAGCCTTTACTTGCGAGATTCGCCCAAGATGTGTAGTAACGTTCAACTATATCCGCAAACCCATTGCTATTATCATCATACAAACACCTGGTAGGAAGACCTGTTGTGCCATTTTCATTATCTGTACAATAATAGCCCTCTCGAGCAAAGGCGTAATTTGCCCAAATTCCCGAATGCTCTTCAGCAATCCCATACTTGGCAAACCCACCTTCGACTATCCTTCCCGCTGCTTCATAGATGGCATCCATGCTTCGGAGAGAGTATGGATCGATCCCCGCTGCTTTAAACACATCAGCATTATAGAAGAATCCTGAAAGAGATTGCCCCAAAGGATAACCAATGAGCCTTTCATTCAACCCATACGTAGCGACAAGATTTCCATACAAATTGGTCTTATAACTCGGATCAGCATCCATGAAATCTTGTACCATCTTCACCACACCTGAATACAAGTAAGATCCTACAGTTTCTGAGGAACTATTGCATAAGGCTGGGAGGTTCTCACGATCGGTCGCTTGCATCTTTGCTAACTGATCATAATAGTTACCATTTCTTTCCTTAACGACAAAATACTTGCTTTGAGAGGTATTGAATTCAGAAATGATCTTATCAAAAAAGTCAGAACTATCTCCTGTGTATGTGCACCAAAACATCACTTCTATGCGTCCATCTTTTGTGAGTGTCGGAGCAATTTCTTTTTCGACAATTTTTTCTTTGGTACCTGCGGCAAACACACCGGTGATTACAAATACTGCAATCAATACCATGAGAGTCATTTTTTTCATATCTCATTCTCCTTTTTTTAACCGGCTATAAGTCGGTAATTTACACAAAATACAATGCTTTAACCCTTAATTGCACCTTCGGTCATCCCTCTAACAAGATATTTTTGGCCAACGATGAACACCAGAATCGCCGGGAGAATACATAGAGATGCACCGGCGAGAATATGAGGCGTTTTACCAGCCTCTCCGCCTTCCAGCATCGCCATCCCAAGTTGAATCGTTCTCATGCGATCTTTATTCGTAACCAATAATGGCCAGAAATAGCGGTTATAGATTGCAATGAACTCATAGATGGCTAAGGAAGCCAATGCCGGTACAGAAAGGGGGACAGCCACCTTGAAAAAATACCCCATGTCAGAGCAGCCATCAATTTCAGCAGCATCCTTAAGTTCTTTTGGTATTGTTAAATAAAATTGTCGTAGTAAAAAAATACCCATACCACCAACCAAATAAGGAAGAGCCATTCCAATATGGGTGTCGGTAAGTTTCCAATGCTGTATTTGAATGTAGTTCGTGATGATAACCACGTCACCGGGGATCATCATGGTTGCTAAAATAATCGTAAATAATAATTTACTGAAGGGGAACTCAAAGAAAACAAATGCATATGCAGCAAGACTACAAATAGCTAATTGACATGCAATGATAATTCCACACTGGATAAACGTATTCTTCATGTATGTGCCAATTGGAATAGTTCTCATCACCCAAGAATAATTCTCAAAGGTTGGATTCTTCGGTAGAAACCGTAAACCGATTGTCCCCATAAGCTCTTCATTTGTCATCAAGGAATAAGAAACGCAGATTATGATTGGAAGGACGATTATAAAGCCAAGCAAAATCTTGAAAAGATGGTTTGTAAACAGATGGAGGTGTTTTATAAGGTGATTTTTATTAGCTGTTGGATTCGCAGTACTTGTCATTAGTAGAAAACCATCCTTTTTTCAAAAATATTTTGAATTCGGGTTATAATAAAGATGACTAAGAATAACAGGATTGCCTGCACACAGGCTGTTTCATACCGATTGTTCAGGATTGCATTCCTATACATACTATATATCAATGTATTGGTAGCATTGTTTGGTCCGCCCTCAGTCAATAGCTTGATCTGTGTGAACGCCTTAAATGAGTTTGTGATATTGAGAAATATAACGAAGAAAATCTGAGGAGACGCCAAGGGTATGAGAATATTAAATGTTTTTCTGAGAACACCTGCACCATCGAGGGTGGCACTTTCAAGTAATTCTTCCGGGACGTTTCTAAATCCTACCAAGAGGAAAATATAGCTTGCTCCGATGCTAAGCCAAATGGTAACAATAGCGACCGCGAACAGCGCCCACCGCGGATCTTGAAGCCATGCGATGTTGGTTCCAAGTATTTTGTTAAGAATTCCATTTTCTTTCCGCATTATGAATGTAAAAATCGCTGATGCGGGAGCAGAGGCGACCGCCATGGGGAGTGAAAACATCACTTCGTGCAATCGACCTCCTCTACCCCGGGAAACACTGACAAGAGAAAGAAACATTGCAATTACCAGAGTTCCTGTCCCAATCATCAGTGCAAACAAAAAGGTGTTGCTAATGATTTTTCCAAATAAAGTCCCACTTACAACTCGTATATAATTGGAAATACCAACCCATTTGACAAAGTTCCCTTTTTTATCGGTAAAAGCAAAAGAAAGAATAATAGTCTTCAAGAAAGGCCAGAAAGTAAATAGAGTAAATAATATAAAGGCAGGTAATAACAATAAATAAGGGGTTATTTTAACCGGCTTTCGTTGAGATTGAATTGATATAGACTTATTTCTTTTCATATAAGGCACCTTTGGATATCGAATCTCATAGTTTAATCAACGCATAGTTTACCATATAAGTCAACAAAAATATTTGGTAATTCCACATTGTTTGTGGATTTGCCAAATTGCTATGGATTGATTTTTCCAATTCAGTAGGTAATACTTCTAGTTGCCAACTCATCAAATGTGGATCTGCAAATAATAGTTCTCATAGTAATAGGGGTTAATATATTATGACGGCCAATAAAAGACAGAAAATAATTATCGACACACTCAAGACTCGCGGTGGCGTCATCAAGGTTAACGAAATCGCTAAACAGTTTGGAGTTTCAAATGAAACTGCCCGCCGAGATATTGAATACTTAAAAGAACAAGGAGCAGTGACGCGAGTATATGGTGGGGCGATTCTATCTAATAATTTCAGTCAAAAATTTTTTTCTCCGGAAATAGACAATACTGATATTTGGAAAAAAACCGCTATCGCGAGAGCTGCCGCGACCATGGTCAAGGACGGCGAGAGCATCTTTGTAGGAATCGGCAGCACCATGTTGCAGGTAGTGCGCAATCTTAAGAGTTTAAATGAACTTACCGTGATTACTCCCAGTCTCCCTGTTGCAATGGAATTGACGAATACTCCCTTTAGAATCATTGTACTTGGTGGTATCCTTGACCCAAACGAACTTGATCTTTCAGGTCCACTGACATTGAATAATATGGACTTCTTCCATGTTGATAAAGCCTTCCTTGGAGCTGGCGGGGTTACTGTTGAGTCAGGGATTTCCGATTATAATCCGAACGGATTTGGTCGCCACGCCAAGATGAGCCGGTGCGCAGACACAACGATATTGGTTGCGCAGAGCGATAAGTTTGGGAAAGATGCACTTTCAATAGAGATGCCCCTTTCACAGGTGGATACAATCATAACGGATGATAAGCTTCCTAAAGAAATGGAAGCAGCCATTCGAGAAACCGGAAAAAATTTAATTATTACTCGATTGGACTCGAAGGAATAATTTTTCCGTAAATCAATGCTGGTTCACCACCACAATGGCCTCTACTGTCACCTCACTCTTCATGGAGTTGGAGATGAGGCAGTAGCGCTCGGCTCGCTCGATGAGCTTGAGCGCTTCCTCCCTGTCCGCTTCGTTTGCCACCGTGATGGTGGGCTTGATGTGGATGCGCGTCATCAAGAGGCTCTTCTCAACCTTGTCCAGGATGCCGTCCGCCTCGCTCTTGTAGCTCAAGAAGTCGAGATTGGCCCGCTCGGCGAAGGAGAGGAAGGTGGTCATCAGGCAAACCTCGGCGGCTGCTGTGTAGAGGTGCTCGGGCGACCAGATGCCCTCGTGTCCTCCGGGGAAGTTCGGCGGGGTCGCCACCTCGATGGTGGGCAATCCTCGGCTGGAGAGCGCCGCTCTCCTCTCTTTCGTCCATTCAACGGCGGTGGTATAGGTATGCTTCTCGCTCATCATCTGCTCCTTGTCGCCAAAGGATACTCACAAAGAATGGGGGTCGGCTAGCCTTGCCACCACTCTTGCGCTATGCTGTGCCATCAGAAGGAGCAGATCATGATCATAGACCGCATCGAAAACCTAGCAAAGTACATCCCCGCCCTCCCCCAATTGGAGGAAGTCGTCGCCATCCTCGAAAGCGGAGCGCTCTCAACCTTGCCGCTCGGCGCCTATCCCTGCGACGATCCCTCGCTGCGCTACACCATCATGAGCTACGAGACCGAGGCGGTCGATGAACGGCCGTACGAGATTCACCGCCGCGACGCCGACGTACAGATGCTGCTTGCGGGGCGTGAGCGCATGGACACAGGTGACAGCGAGAGCTTTGTCCCGTCCGGTGAATACAGCGCAGAGCGGGACATCGTCTTCGGCAGCGGGCGCAAGATCGCCTCCTATTATGCCGACCCCTCCCTCTTCGTCATCTTCTTTCCCGGCGAACCGCACGCCCCCAACATCGCAGTCG
>Ga0208195_1003853_pt1 | contig 12351 bp, 9 predicted proteins | sample AD_UKC077_MetaG_FD_184441 | JGI IMG/M metagenome (GOLD analysis project Ga0208195, IMG submission 184441) | Active sludge microbial communities of municipal wastewater-treating anaerobic digesters from USA - AD_UKC077_MetaG (SPAdes) (version 2) | ecosystem: Engineered > Bioreactor > Anaerobic >...
ATTGATGATGTGGACTTGTTCAGGAGCTTTGACCACCACCGGCGCGTAATTCAGGATTGCCCTGATTCCGTATGAAACCAGCTTATCCGCAACGTTCTGCGCGCAAGCCGCGGGAACGGTCAGCACCGCGATTTGCAGCTTCAAACGCCGCAGGTTTTCCTCCAGGTTATTGATGTCGCTGATTTCCAAACCATTGATCCGCGTTCCAATCAGGCTGGGGTTGATGTCGCACGCCAATACAATCTCGAAGCCCTTCCGGCTGAAACCCTGGTACCGGAGCAAGGCTTGTCCAAGATTCCCAACGCCAACAATCACGACCGGCCAGATCTGATTCAAGTTTAAAATAGCCCGGATACTCTCTATCAGATAAATAACATTGTAGCCGCTGCCCTGCTTTCCAAAACCTCCGAAATAGGAGAGGTCCTTTCGTATTTGGGCTGCCGTAACCATCACGAGGTGGCCGAGTTCCGCGGAAGAGACCACTCCACGCCCTTCACGGAGAAGTTGGTTGAGGGCTTGCAAGTAAATAGGAAGTCTTTGGATTACAATATCAGGAATATTTTGTTTATTCATGCGCTTTTCCTAAGCCGTCCTCTTCAGACAGACAAGAACTGTGTTTAATGTTATCATCACCATACAAAACTATATTATATTAGGTACTGGATCCTAGACCCGGCTAGAATATTATAAGAGCAAAGTTGTCTCAATGAGCAAAAAGGAGTGAGAGGATGAAAGCAGCCAGGACCATACTCTATATTGTCGCGGGGATACTCATTATCTTCGCGTTCCTGTTTATTCTCGGCGCGTTCAGCCCCAGCGGCAGCACGAGTTGGCTGCTGGTTGGCCTTGGCGGGTTGGCTGTCGCGTTTGTTTTTATCATTATTGGCGCTCGCCTTGGCGCCAAAGCCGCCGGAACTACGCAGAATATCTCTGTGAATGTGGATCTGCCCGGTAATATGAAGATGGACGCCATCAAGTGTCAGTCGTGTGGGGCTCCATTGGCTGCGGATGATATCAAAATGATCCAGGGCGCGCCTGTCGTCACCTGCCACAGCTGCGGCACGACCTATCAATTGACGGAAGAACCAAAATGGTAAAGAGCATTAACAAATTCAGCGCGCTTGTCCTCCTGCTGGTATTAGCAGCGGCTTTGTTTTTTCCGGCGCCAGCCTCGGCTCAGACATACCGTTTTTCTCTGAGCACTTACGAAGTGGAAGCCTACCTCGAAAAAGACGGCAGTTTGACCTTGCGTTATTACATGGTGTTTGAGAATGACACCTCTGCCGACCCGATTGATTTCATCGATCTTGGCTTGCCGTACGCCAAATACAGCCTCAAAAACATCAGCGGCACCGTCAATGGCCAGAACATCCCCAAAATTGGCAGCTCCGCCTATGTTCACGGCGCTGAGCTTGCCTTGCAAGACCTGGCGATAAAACCGGGTCAGTCCGGCACGGTCATCGCCACGGTTACCGGCATCACTGGCGTATTATTCCCCTACGACCAAAGCGACCGCCAGGATTACGCGAATTTCCAGTTTTCCCCGAATACCTTTGGTGCGGAGTTCGACCGATCGACTGCCACCAAATATCGTCTGACCATCGTTCTTCCGCCTGGCGTCGGCGTGAATGACGGCGTATATTACCGCCCTTCTGGTTGGCCTGGCAGCGATACGCCCGAAGCCTCCACAACCCAGGATGGGCGCGTGTACTATTCCTGGTACAGCGAAAAAGCAAATGTTCACAGCAACTACAACTTCGGTGTCGCTTTCCCTGCGTCCGTTGTTCCTGCCAGCGCCATAAGCAGCAAGGATAAGTACACCCAGCAAGAACAGAAACCCAGCTCTGGATCCAGCGGCTTTTCCATAGATCCGGGTGCTGTTTTCTGCTGCGGCGGCAGCCTGATTTTTATCGCCTTTATCGTTCTGAGTATTTTTAAAGGCATTAAAGACCATGAGAAAAGAAAAATGGCGTATATGCCTCCCAAGATTTCTATCGAAGGACAGGGCATCAAGCGCGGCCTGACCGCGGTGGAAGCCGGAATTCTGATGGAGGAACCGCTGGATAAAATTCTGACCATGATTATGTTCGGTCTGCTCAAAAAAGAAGCCATCACGATCACCCAAAAAGAGCCGCTCACCATCAAAGCCAGCGAACCACTGCCGGAAGGACTCTACGATTATGAAAAGGGCTTCATCCAGGCATTTTTGAAGGATTCGCTTCCGGACCGGAAACGCGCGCTGCAAACGACCATCATTGACCTGGTGAACAGCGTGACCGCCAAAATGAAGGGTTTCAGCAAAGCGGAAACCGTTGCCTACTATAAAGACATCATCACCCGCGCCTGGAAAGCCGTCACGGACGCGCAAACGCCAGAAATCAAAAGCGCGCAGTATGACCACACCCTTGAATGGACCATGTTGGACAAAAACTTCAACACGAAGACCGAGGAGACTTTCTCCGGCGGTCCAGTGATTGTTCCGGTGTGGTGGCCTCGTTATAACCCCGGCTGGCAGCCCTCCCCGCAAACCAGCGGCGGCGGGCTCAGCCTTCCCGCCAGCAGCGGTTCTGGAACTTCTTCCGGAGGCAGCCGGCCTTCGCTCTCCCTGCCGAACATCCCCGGTTCGGACTTCGCCGCGTCGATGATTCACGGCGCTTCTGGCTTGGCTGCCGGAGCTATTGGCGACCTGACTGGCTTTACCAGCGCGGTGACCAGCAAAACCAACCCCATTCCCACAGTTTCCGTCAGCAGTGGAAGCGGCGGTTTTCGTGGAGGCGGCGGGGGCGGTCATTCCTGCGCGTGCGCGTGTGCTTGCGCGGGCTGCGCTTGCGCCTGCGCAGGCGGCGGACGCTAAGCCTGGGCTGGGACTATGTCCATTATCCTGTCTCACAAAAACGCGCTCCCGCCAGCCAAACCCGGACTTTATCAGTTTGACCTCACGGATAATGACGGGAAATCCCGGGTGCATTTGCGTTTGGATGAGGATGGCAGCGGATTGCTGGTTGTGAACGCGAGCCGGGTTGTGCATCTGAACCCGACTGCTGTCCAGATGGCCTATTTTCATCTCAGCAAGGCTGCCGAAAAAGATGCCGTCCGCACGCTCGGCAAACTGTATAAGGCGCCCAAGAGCCAGATTTCCACGGATTACGCCAGGATTTCCGCTCAGGTTGACGCGCTGGTGGATGAACAAAGCGGTTTATGCCCGGTTTGCGATTTGGGTCTGGATAAACACATGCCCTTTTCGGCCACTTTATCCGCGCCATACCGCATGGATTTGGCGCTGACCTACCGCTGCAACAACAGCTGCGCTCACTGCTACAACGCCCGCCCGCGCAATTACCCGGAACTGGACACCAACGCCTGGAAAGAAATCCTCGACCGGGTGTGGGAGTTGCGAATACCCCACGTCGTCTTCACCGGCGGCGAACCCACCTTACGGGCTGACCTGGTGGAACTCGTCGCCTACGCGCAGGACCTCGGCCTGGTGACTGGACTTAACACAAATGCCAGATGCCTGGCGGACAGCGCGCTGATGCGAAGCCTGGTTGAAGCCGGGCTTGACCATGTGCAAATCACGGTCGAGTCCCATAATCCCGCCGTGCATAACCACATGGTGCGCGCTGCTGGCGCCTGGGACGAAACGGTAGCGGGGCTGCGCAACGCGGTTGGCTCGGGCATATATCTGATGACCAACACCACCCTTTTGCGCGACAACGCGGAAGACCTTGAAGCCATCCTCAATTTTCTGGCGGAAGAAAAAGTGCCGACTGTCGGGTTGAACGCGCTCATCTACTCCGGCCACGGGGCGACGGTGAACACCGGCCTGGCGGAAGCGGACCTGCCGCCCCTGTTGGAGCTGGCATCCCGCCTAACCCGCCAGCACAACCAGCGGCTGATTTGGTATACCCCTACCCAATACTGCCATTTCAATCCCATTCTGCTCAGTCTGGGAATCAAAGGCTGCACTGCCGCGCTCTACAATATGTGCGTGGAACCTGACGGGCAGGTCATCCCCTGCCAGTCTTACTATGAGCCGCTCGGTCATATTCTGGATGATGCCTGGGCTGACATCTGGAATCATCCGCTCTCGCTGGAACTTCGCGAACGAAAAAACATCCCCGAAGGCTGCCGGCACTGCGACTTCCTGGTGGAATGCGGCGGTGGCTGCCCACTGGCGCGCGCTCATCAGTCTGTTCACCCAATTACGGCAGATATCTATTAGCGGAGGCATTATGATTGACTTTTTCAAACGCTTGTTCTCAAAAGAACCCGCTTACCTTCCCTTGGAATCCGGATTCCATTCTTATCACAGCCCCAAGGATGACCCGGAACCTTACCGTCTGCATCTGAGGATTGAGCCGAATGGCGAAGGGGTATTGATTGTGAATGCTTCTTCCGTCCTGCATCTTAACCAGACCGCAGCCGAATTCGCCTATTACCTGATCAAAGGGAAACAGGACGATGAAATCACGCGCCTCGTCTCCGAACGTTTCTCCGCGCCGACCGAAACGATTGCCGCGGATGTGGCCTTATTTCGTCAGCAGTTGCACTCCCTCATTCAGAAAACCGACCAGGAACCGATTGCGAACTTCGGCTTTGAGCCGCACACGCAAATCCAGGACATTTCGGCACCCTACCGGCTTGACTGCTGCCTGACTGTAACATCCGAGGTGCCGGGAGAACCCTTGCCGCAAGCGGGAGGATTGGAAACCCAGGCCTGGAAAAAAATGATTCAAAAAGCCTTCGATGCCGGCATCCCACACCTGATTTTCTGGGGCGGCGAGCCCACCTTACGCCCGGACCTGCCCGAAATCCTGGTCCATTGCGAGGAATTGGGTCTGGTGACCGGGCTTGTCAGCCGCGGCAGCCAGCTGAAGGATGAAAATTATGTCCGAACCCTGATTGAAAGCGGTCTTGACCATCTTTATGTTCCATACCAACCTGGTGATGACGCCCTCCTCTCAGCCTTGCGCGTAATTCTCCCGTTGGACCTGTATACCTGTGTCGGGCTGCTTATCCAGCCGGATACGGACGCCCAGTCTGAAGCTGCCGGGCTCATTGAGCTGGGTGTAAACGCCTTCACCCTAATCCCCCTGAGCGCGGACGCGGCGCCGGCAGCCGCGCGGGCGGAACAAACCGTTCTGGAGCATGGGCTCCCGATTATTAATGACCTGCCGCTTCCTCTGGACTTGAGGGCCGCGCTTCCGGAGTTGAGCTTCGCGCCCCCTCCAAGCCTTGAAGCTGAATTCATCACGCTCGAACTCGCCCCGGATGGTGAACTTCGCACGCTTCCGGTCTTTAACAAGAGGCTTGGGAATTTGTTAACCGATAGTTGGCGCGAAATCTGGACGCGGCGCTACCAGGCATAGATAGTATGAACATCCACACCTGGCATTCACGTTACGTTCTGCAAGCCCTCTGGACGGAAAAGCTGCGCCAATTTTTGCTCACAAAAGCGAACGCGCAGCCGGGAGAACAAATCCTGGAAGTGGGCAGCGGGACGGGAGCGCTTTTCCCGGGTTTTGAGAGCCGTGGGCTGCGCGTCGTTGGGCTGGATTACAAACCCAAACGCTGTCTGTATTCACTTCCGTTCAACAGTCAGCGGACAGTGATATGCGGAAACGCTTACGATATTCCGGCTGCCGACCACAGCTTTGACCTGAGCGTGTGCCATTACTTGCTGCTTTGGCTGAAAGAACCGGAGCGCGCGCTGGCGGAGATGGCGCGCGTGACCAAACCCGGCCGGCACGTCATCGCCTTCGCCGAGCCGGACTATCAATCCCGGATTGATTACCCCGAAATCTTTCAGGAAATTGGTGAGGTGCAGAACCGCAGCCTGGAATTCCAGGGCGTGGATCTGAGCATCGGCCGCCGCATGGGCGCGATGTTCCGGGGTTTGGGGCTGCGGAACGTGAACGTGGGGCTGCTGGCGGGGGAATGGAAAGAGCCCAGCCCGGCAGTTTTTGACGCGGAATGGGACATGATCGCCTACGATTTGGGCGGACTGGTGCCGGTGGATGAAATTTTGGCCTTCAAGCTCAAAGCGCGCGAAACCTGGCTGAGCGGCCGGGCCACTGTTTTTATCCCTACTTTTTACGCCTACGGGATGGTTTGACGCTCGCTCCGGCCTCCGGATGAAGGAGCGAAGCAACCCAATTCGAGGCGTCTGTTACCAGGAATTCCCTGGACTGGGTCGCTTCACCCGAACAAAAATACATTCGTTTATGCCGGTCTTGCGAAGCACCCCAGCGCCGCAGGCGCGTGCGGGCAGACCGGGCGCTAAGCCCGATCTTCGGCCGGCGGCTCAAGGCGCTGCCTGATTGCGGCGCGATCGAGAGTTATGTCTGGCGCCCTAGTTGCGCGTTACCATGGGCAGGTAGATCGAGTGCGGCAGATATTGCAGGATAAACAACCCATCAAAAGTCGCCGTGGCATAGACATAGCCGTCAGACACTGCTACGCGCTCTAGCCACGCGGTGGTGGAATAGAAGTCCACTTGTTTTGGCGCCGCCGGGTCCGAAACATCCACGACGCTCAGGCCGTTGGAGCCAGCGAGATACGCAATTGATCCATCCAATGCCACGCCATTGTCCAACCCCGATTTGTAGAGCATGCCGGTAAAGGTCGGGTTTGTGGGCTCGGAGATATCCAAAATGACCAGGTGGCAGCCCGTCGCAGCCACATAGGCATAATTCCCAGCCACCACCACGTCCTTGGCGGCGCGACAAAGAGTCGAGTGATAGCCAACCTCCGTAGGCGCGGCCGGATTCGAGATATCCACAACCCGCAGCCCTCCCCCTACCCCTGTATAGCTAACATCGGCAAGGTAGGCATAATCCCCAACAACAGCCACCGACATGGATTGCCCCGCTGGCGGATCGTAAAAGCCAACCTCCACGGGCGCCGCAGGGTCAGAGATGTCGATAACGCGCAGGCCTCGGTCAAAATCCGCAACATAGGCATAGCTGCCAGCCACGGCTACATCCTGGGCTGATCCCGCTGTATCGAAGAAGCCAAGCTCTGTGATGGCCGCTGGGTCCGAGACGTCCAGGATGCGCAGACCTTTGTCGCTATCGGCTACATAGGCATAGCTGCCGGTCACCGCCACTCCCTTAGTGAGCCCCGGTAGGCTGTAGAAGCCAGTTTGCGTGGCGCTTGCCGGGGCAGAAACATCTATGACGCGAAGATTGTTCGCATCGGTGACGTAGGCAGTGTTGCCGGCGATGGCGAGATCCCAGACATATCGAAGTGGCGGGTCGTAAAAGCCCACCTCCGCCGGTGCTGTGGGGTTGGAGATGTCCACAATGCGTAAGGCACCCGAGTGGACGTAAGCATATTCCCCGGCCAGCGCCACTGCGCCAACGCTCCCCTCAAAGATCCCAACCAGGGTCGGGGTGGCCGGATTGCTCACGTCGAGGATGCGTAGACCGCCTTTATCGTAAGCCAGATAGGCATAACCGCCCCTAACGGTTACGTTAAGGGCAGACCCTATGCTGACCGGCGTTTGGTAGAAACCGATTTCGGTTGGGGCGGCTGGATTTGAGACATCCACAATCCGCAGGCCTTTGTTATAATCAGCAATATAAACATAGCTGCCAGCCACGGCCACTCCCTGGGCTTGACCCGGCGTATCGTAAAAACCGATTTCGATTGGGGCGGCCGGATTCGAGACATCCACGACGCGCAAGCCATGGTCATAATCCGCAACATAGGCATAGCTGCCAGCCACGGATACTGCCACGGCAATTCCCGGCGTATCGTAGAAACCGATTTCGGTTGGGGCGGCCGGATTCGAGACATCTACAACGCGCAGGCCTTTGTCATTATCGGCAATAAAGGCATAGCTGCCAGCCACGGCTACATCCTCGGCCCATCCCGGCGTATCGTAAAAGCCGACCCAGGCGGGCGCCGCCGGGTTGGAGATGTTGAAGATGTACAGACCAGCGCTTGCGACAGTGACATACGCATAGCTTCCGGTTACGAAGACACCTCTCACCGAATCGAGCAGGATGCCGCTCTGGCCGACAACAGCGGGTTGTATCGGATCAGAGACATCCAGAATAGAAAACCGGTATCCGACGCCGAGGTAGGCGTAGTTGCCTTGCACCGTAAAGCCACCAACGGAACCGCCGAGGATGTCCACCAAGCGCACATGCTGGCTCTGCTCCTGGGCAGCCGGTGAGCTGGCCGTCGGATCCGCTCCACGAGCCACCGCGCCGGGTGTGGCTGACACCAGGCTCAGACATACAATCATAACTAAAAGGGTAAACAGCCGCATTTTCATTGTCTTCACTCCTTGTTCAGAATAGAGACCCCTTCTCTGCTCCGCGCCCCATACCACGAGGAGGTGGTTATCCCCAATGTTTGGATAACGGATCGACGAAAACGAGGTGGACAATCACCGTTCCGACTTGGACTTGCACTGCGGATCAACAATATGTTTGATCCTATTATAACTTCAATCTCGGCAGATTCAAATTTCGCCATGTTAGTTCACCAAAAATGCCACTGAAATACTATAATTAGGTCAAATGAAAATGTTACCGATGGTCGCGCCGGCCTTGCGAAGCACCCCAGCGCCGCAAGCGTGTGCGGGCAGCCCGGACGCGAAACCTGACCTTAGACCGGCGGCCCAGGGCGCTGCCCGATTCCGGTGCGATCGGGAACTCTGATCGCGCCGGTGTCCCCACCGCGCGCGAAACCTGACCGCAGGTCTCCAATCCTTGTAACATCCGGACGTACGAGCGAAGCATCCTAATTCACACACCACCCTTGCTCTGACACACAGATTATGGATGCTTCGCCCCTACCCTAAAAACCAAAGGCAGCTGACCCAGCGCTTCAGAAACCACGCAATCAACGAAAACAAAAGACCCCTTGGATCTCACCAAAGGGTCAAATTCCTGTCGGGGCGCCGGGATTCGAACCCGGGACCTCTTGCACCCCATGCAAGCACGCTAGCCGGACTGCGCTACGCCCCGAACAACAGGCGTTGATTATACCCAAGCCGCGCGTAAAGTGCAAGCTTTTTTTGCCTGGCTTTTCCTCTGTTTTCTTACCGCTCCCCTTCCAGCGCTTGCTTCTCCGCCTTGCTCAAGCTGGCAAAAACCAAATCATAACTGTCATTGATCATTTCCATCAGCGCAGAATCCGGAACGGAGCCGTCGCACACCACAGTGTTCCAGTACTTGTGGTTCATGTGATAGCCTGGCGTCACCGCAGCGAAGAAACTGCGCCACTTCAAAGCTTTCTGCGGATCGCATTTAAGGTTGATGGTCACCGGGTCGTCCTGCCAGCTCATCAAAACGAAAATCTTTTTACCCACCCTAAAACAAAGCGTGTCAAAATCAAAGGGCATATCCCGGGTGCAGACGGGCTTGGCTTCAATATAGGCGCATAAACCTTCATAAGTTTGCAGCATTTCCTCACTCCTTTAGCTCATAGGGGCTGAGCAAGTCCGCTTCGATATCCAGCACGGCAAAACTGTGCGGCTTGAGCCAGTCTCCCAGCGCCCCGGGGTTAATCAGGCGCGTGCTCCCCACCCGTTTATCCTCAAACAGGTGCGAATGCCCGCGCAGGACGTAATCATAATTCCCGCTCTCAAGGGCGCGATTAAGCGGTTCCGCGAAGTTCCCGTGAATAACAAAAAAACGTTTGCCGTCAAGCGTGAACTCCAGAGCTCTATCCGCCCGGCTTTCGGGGTTCATCTGCTGCAGGCTGAGCGCGATGGCGCCGCTGGCGATATCGCCGTTCCCAAAGGCATAAAAAACCCGGAACCCGCGCAAGTGCCGGCACATGGCAAAGTCCGTCAGGTCGCCGCAGTGCACAAGCGTAGAAACATTCTGCCCGCGCAGGATCTCAAGCGCGCGGATCAGCCAGGATTCCTTGTTGTGCGTGTCGCTGATTATCCCGATTTTCACATCCGTCTCCCTTGTCCGCTCAATAATTAATCCACCACAATTGTATCTATTGATTCTCATATGGTAAAATCGGATTGCAAACATTCAGTTAGATCAGGCGGAGCTGGCATTATGACGACATCCCTCGAGCAAGGCATAGAAGCCGCAAAATCCGGGCAAATGGAACAGGCTCTGGCACACCTGAAAGACGCCATCGTTGAAGAGCCGACCAACGCGGACGTGTGGGTTTGGCTGGCTGCCATCATCGAGGACGAAAGCAAGCAAACCATTTTCCTCAAAAAAGCGCTTGAACTCGACCCCTCCAACCGTCCCGCCCAGCGCGGGCTGGCGTTCATCGAACGCAAAAAATACATTCCGCCCAAACCCGGTGAAAAACTCTCGGATTACACCCGCCCAATTGGCATCTTCAAAGCCGCTCCCGCCCAAATACACATGGACCCGGAGCCGGAGGCTGCCCCCACGGTGGAGCCTGAGCCAGAACCGCCAACCCCGGGCGATGCCCAAACAGCAGCCGCCGAAGAAACGCCAGCTTCAAGCCCCTCCGCGGAGGAGGCACCCAAAGAGGAGAGCCCGCGTCCCGGCAAGTCAGTCAAGACCAAGGTCTGGCTGGATGTGGTCTTGTACGGGGTAACCCTGATGGTCTTTATTGTGATTGGCATCCTGATTGGAACAACGCTCCTGAATGTGAACATCCCCTTCCTGACGAAACCTACGCCGGTCCTGACTGTATTTCCGGAGCATGAAGGCGTTTTCCTGTTCCAAAACGGCGAATACACCGAGATGGCGCTGAACCTGAACCTGCCCAAGGAAGAAACCGGTATCCCGGTAACCAAACAAACCCAGCCCGAATTGGTGGTGAACAACCAGGTAATCAGTCTGGAACGTTTGCAGCTGCTGGATGAGGGCGGCTTGCCGGTAGCGTTTACGACCCGCCCGGTTAAAGATAATATCCATCTGCTCGTTCCCCAGGAAACATTAGCGCCAGGCCGATACTGCATTGTCTTTACGCTGAACGCAGACCGAAATGAGGCTCTTTATTGGTGTCTGCGTGTTGAGTAAAAACCATTTGTCCGAAAACCCCAATCGCTTTTCCCCGGAGGCTGAATTCAATGACTGTTGATTCCCTGGGAGTGTCCATCCCATTAAGCCACTTTGATTATTCCAGGCACGGCACGATAGTTGCCAAAGAAATCCTGGCAGAGCGCGTCGCCCGCTATGAAGTTTACGCGCCGCTTATCGCCCAAAAAGCCAAACCAGGTCAGTTTGTCATCTTACGTCTGACCGAGGATGGTGAACGCGTCCCGCTGACTATCGTAAACCACGACGCGCGGCGGGGCACAATCACGCTGATTGTGCAAGCGGTGGGGAAAAGCACCGAATACCTGGACAGCCTGCCCATCGGGGAACAAATCCTGGACGTCCTCGGTCCGCTTGGAAACCCATCGGAAATTAAATATTTCGGCAGGGTGTTGGTGGTTGGCGGCGGAGTGGGCACCGCGGTGGCTTATCCAGTCGCCAAAGCCTTGAAGGAAGCCGGTAATCACGTCACCGCGGTCGTGGGCGCGCGCAATAAGGCATTGGTAATCCTGAAACAGGAACTGGAACAGGTGGCGGACGAGTTGTTTATCACCACCGACGACGGCTCGTATGGTTTTCACGGCTTCGTGACTGACCAACTGAAGCAGCTGCTTGGGAATGGAAACACATACCAATACGCGCTGGCAGTCGGGCCTCTGCCAATGATGCGCGCCGTCACTGAAGTCACCCGCCCGTACGGCATCCCCACCACCGTCAGCCTGAACCCGATTATGGTAGACGGTACGGGCATGTGCGGCGGCTGCCGCGTTTTGGTTGGGGATAAGGTGCGCTTCACCTGCGTGGAAGGTCCGGAATTCGACGGACATCTGGTAGATTTCGACTCACTCAATAATCGCAACCGCGCCTATAACCACCTGGAAAACTGCCGGTTGGATGAGCGCTTGGCTGTGCTTGAAACTGTCCCGGAAGAAATTGTCAGTTCGCCCCGCGCCCGTCAGGCGATGCCGGAACTGCCGGTGGCTGTGCGTGTCCGCAATTTTGAGGAGGTCGCGCTGGGGTTTACCGATGAGTTAGCCCGCAAAGAGGCTGAACGCTGCCTGCAGTGTAAGAATCCCAAATGCGTGGCCGGCTGCCCGGTCTCCGTGCAAATCCCTCACTTCATCCAACTCATCGTTTCGGGTGATATTGCCGCCGCCGGACTTCTGATTAAAGAGGATAATTCCCTGCCCGGGGTATGTGGACGGGTGTGCCCACAAACGGAGCAGTGCGAAGGCGCTTGCATCCTCAACAAAAAAGGCGAGCCGGTCGCGATTGGCGCCCTGGAGCGCTATGTCACCGATTACCTCGACGCGCACCCTGTTCCGAAAGCGCCCGCGGCAGTTCAACCCAGCGG
>Ga0208195_1003881_pt1 | contig 12275 bp, 16 predicted proteins | sample AD_UKC077_MetaG_FD_184441 | JGI IMG/M metagenome (GOLD analysis project Ga0208195, IMG submission 184441) | Active sludge microbial communities of municipal wastewater-treating anaerobic digesters from USA - AD_UKC077_MetaG (SPAdes) (version 2) | ecosystem: Engineered > Bioreactor > Anaerobic >...
CGATACGATGGAAAAGAGCGGTTTAGAACAAGGAAAAATCGAACTCCATAACTGGGTTAAAGAGATTAAGGAATAAGTTCTCAAACACTCACGAAAGGCGATTAATAAATCGCCTTTTTCTTTGCTTATTTCGTTGTCATGTCAGGAGGCTTTTGGCATAATTTAAAAAAGAGGTTTCGACTATGGATACAATTAATAGACCGGGTTGGATTGAAATCGTGACCGGACCGATGTTTGCCGGCAAAAGCGAAGAATTAATACGCCGCATCAAACGGCTTGAATACGCCAAAAAGAAAGTGCTGGTCTTTCGTCCCCGCATCGACAATCGCTATTCCCTTGATGAAGTGGTCAGTCACAGCAACAATCGCCGAAAATCAATCGTTATCGATGCCGCTAAGGATATTCTTCCCTATATAAGCGAAGACACATATGCAGTTGTCATCGATGAAATTCAATTTCTTGATCATGAACTGATTTCATTGAGCGAACATCTCGCTAATATTGGCATTCGCGTCATTCTCGGCGGTTTGGACAGCGATTTTCGCGGCGAGCCGTTTGCCGTGACGGCCGAGATGATGGCCCGGGCCGAGTTTGTCACCAAACTAACGGCGATTTGCGTGCGCTGTGGCTCTCCGGCCACCAAGACACAGCGCATCGTCAACGGCAAGCCCGCTCACTATCTTGACCCGATCGTCGTCGTGGGAGCGGCCGAGGCTTATGAGCCGCGCTGCCGACACTGTCACGAAGTCCTCGGCAAGGCTAAATAGCCCACGCGCGTCTGCCCGTTAATTTATTTGCGAACATTTAATACTTATGCTATTATTGCTTTCGCGTTGAGGTCTAATAAAGGAGTTGGTTGTCGATGCCTGACCCTCGATCGTGGCTCTATATCTTATTAATTATCTTGTTGCTTGTCGCTTCAGCATTCTTCTCGCTGACGGAGACGGCCTTCGCGGCGATGAATCAGTTCCGCATGAAGGTCAAAGCCGATGAAGGCAGCAAACCCGCGAAATTAGTCGTTAAAATTCACGAAAAATACGATCGGACGCTAATTGCGACTCTGATTGGAAATAACATCGTTGCGATTCTGGCTTCTGTCATCTCGACAGTGCTTTTTCTTATGCTATTGCGCATCTATGGCGTGAGTGACGAAGTCATATCGGTCATCGCCACAGTTGTCACCACTCTTCTCTTTTATCTTTTTGGCGACACGATTCCTAAACTCATCGCCAAGGCTCTTCCGGATAAGGCGGCGATGTTTTCAAGCTATATTATCTATGGATTTTCGATCATTCTCTTTCCTGTCATCATTATTTTTCAAGGTGTCATCTGGGTCGTCTATAAAGTATTTCGCTTTAAGGAAAAACCAACTTTAACGCGCGATGATTTTACTAATATCGTCGAATCGATTGAAGAAGAAGGCTTGATTGAAGAGAATGAATCCGACATCATCTACGCTTCTTTTGATTTCGTCGACACCTCGGTTAAGGAAGTCTTGACCCCGAGGGCAAAAATGTTTGCCATCGATCTTCAGGGTTTGACCCATGAAAAATTAAACCAGCACTTACTCGAAACCAATTATTCACGAATTCCGATTTATCGCGGCAATATTAATAATATTGTCGGCATTCTCCATGTTAAGACATATCTTCATAAATATCTTAAAAATCGCGATATCGCGATTGAATCGACACTCCAGAAGCCATATTTCGTGACCACGCAAATTATGATGGATGAAATGATTGAAGGTTTCAAACGAAGCCATACTCACATCGCCATCGTCCGCGGCTCCAAAGACACCGTCTTAGGAATGGTGACGATGGAAGACGTCCTCGAGGAACTCGTCGGCGACATCAACGAATTCAGCCCGAAAATCACGAAAGGCAAGGTTAAGCCATAATGATGACGCCACTTGAAATCATCGTCCTCGTCGCCATCGTGGTCATGGTCGCCTTCTCGGCTTTTTTTAGCTCGGCAGACATGGTTTACAGCACGGTCGATACACTGCGGCTTAAAAAAGATGCCGAAAAAGGCAGTAAAAGCGCGGCCTTAGCTTTAAAATTCGCCAACGAATACGATAAGACCATAACGACCATTCTCTTTTCTAACAACTTAGTCAATATCGCCGCTTCTTCGCTGGCGAGTATTTCATACTTTGGCGATATTCTCGGACCGAGTCTCATCACGGTTATCATGTTTTTGATCATCGTCACCTTTGCCGAAATCATCCCCAAGGTCATCGGGCGCGTCTATTCGCACGGACTCGCCAAGCTATATGCTTATCCGATTCTCATTTTCAAATATCTTTTTATACCTTTTGTCTACGCGACAAGCGCCCTCGGCCGTCTCATCGTCTCCCCCTTATATAAAAAAGCCGAAGATGAAGAGGAAGCCGTCAGCGATGATGAACTCCAGGAGATGGTCGACACGATTGAAGAAGAAGGTGTCATCGATGAAGAGCAGGGTGAACTGCTTCGCTCCGCCATCACCTTCATGGATACACAGGCCTATGAGATCATGACGCCGCGCGTTGATATTTTTGCCTTTGACATCGAAGACGATATTAGCGAACTGATCAATGACGACAATGTTTTCATGTACTCCCGCGTCCCGGTTTATGAAGAGACAATCGACAATATTATCGGCATTTTGCCGACTAAATTACTTCTTAAAGCTATGCTTAGCAATGAGAAAATTGATGTGCGCTCTTTATTGACACCGGTCACTTTTGTGCCCCGTTCGCGCAATATTTCAGCGGTCTTACAAGATTTTAAAAAGACGCACAATCATATTGCCATCGTTAAAGACGAATACGGTGGTACCGAGGGTCTTATCACCCTGGAAGATATCGTTGAAGAATTAGTGGGCGATATTTGGGATGAGATGGACGAAATCGATGAGGAAGCGACCGAATTAGGCGATGGCGTCTACCAGATTGATGGCGCGATGAATATTGAGGATTTCTTCGAACTAGTCGAATTAGAACTTGACGAAGACGCCGATTATTCAACCGTCAGCGGCTGGTGTGTTTCCATTTTGGAAAGATTCGCCAAAGTCGGCGATCGTTTTACATACGAAAATCTCGACGTCAAGGTCATTCAAGCTGACGAATTCACGGTCGAAAAGATTCGCGTCAAAGTTTTGCCCCGCAAAGACGTAGACGAATAAAGACATCTTTTTTGACTAGCGATTGCGGATTTCGTTTTTTTTATAGAAAAAAACTTGATTACTGCTAAAATACATGAGGAGAAAACGAATGCTCAATTTTGACAAGAACAACAAAATGACACCGCGTCCCGATTCCGAACCGAAGTTTGACCCAAAAAACAAACTCGATCGGAAAATCGTGACTTTTGCCTTGCTCGGCCTTTTGGTTGTCGCTGTCCTGATTGCCGTTTTGGTTGTCGTCATCGAATTAGATTTATGGGCATTATAAAATATCAAAAGTATCTCGATTCTCATATCGGCGATCTAAGCAATAAGACGGTCGTCATCACCGGCGCGAATAGCGGCATCGGCTTTTACGCCGCCCGCCTCCTGGCTTTTAAGGGCGCCCGCATCATCATGGGCTGTCGTAACCTTGGCCGCGCCGAAGAGGCCCGCAAGGCAATTATCGAGGCTATCCCACACGCCCGAATCGAGATTCTCATCTACGATCAAGCTTCACTCGCGAGCATCGAGCAATTCGCCGGTGAACTCACAGCAAAATATCCATTGATTAACGGTTTTGTCTTTAATGCCGGCATCTTTCATCCTAAAAAGGATGCTGTTACAAAAGATGGATACCCGCTCACGATCGGCACAAACTACCTCGGAACCTTTTTTTTATTTGAATTACTGCGCCCATATTTTGCCAAGATGGAAGATATTAATGTCGTCTGCGTCGGTTCGCTTGCCAACCGGCGATATAAGTATCAGGAGATTACAACATACTTTACATCGAAGAAAACAACTCTTTACCGCCAATATGCCCTTTCAAAAAAGTTTATGATGGCAAATCACTATTTTTTCATGAAGCAAAAAGACACTAATATCCATTATTCGATGATGCATCCGGGTGTGGCGTCGACCAATATCGTCAGCGGCACATCCAATTCCTTTCCGCGTTGGTTTTCACGCATTGCCCGCGGCTTCATGAGTGCCTTTATGAATCATCCCGAAAAAGCGGCTCTGGGAATCGCGATATTAGCCGTACAAGAAAAGATGCACGGGTGCTATCTATTGCCCCGCGGACTATTTGAAATTAGCGGTTATCCGAGATTCAAAATAGTCCCCCAAAAATTAGCAAATAATGCGGAAATAATCCATGAGAAAACATTGGCCTTTTTCCGAGAATTAGGAAAGTTATAAACATGCTTCTAGTTGATAATGTCACATTGCAATTCGGCGGTCGCGTTCTTTTTAAGAACGTTCATCTGACTTTTGACAAAGGCAACTGCTATGGCATCATCGGCGCCAACGGTACGGGCAAATCCACTTTCCTGCAGATTTTAACCGGAGAACTGGAACCGAATAAAGGCGAAGTCGTCGTTACCGATAAAGAGCGCATCTCATCTTTAAAACAAGACCACCATGCCTATGACGAATTTCGCGTTGTCGATGCCGTATTGGAAGGTCACAAGCGGCTTGTCCAGGTGCAAAGACTTCGCGATGCTCTTTACGCCAAACCCGATTTCTCGGAAGAAGACGGGCTTAAGGCGGCCGAACTGGAGATGGAATATGCCGAACTCAATGGCTATGAAGCCGAAAGTGAAGCGCGAACGCTCCTTAATTCCCTCGGCATTTTTGCTGAGGCCCAAGATCGGCTGGTCGGCGACCTCGATCAGCGGCAAATCGTCAAAGTCCTCCTAGCCCAGGCCCTCTTTGGAAATCCGGATATTTTAATTTTGGATGAACCGACAAACGATCTTGATATTCAGGCGACAAGATGGTTGGAAAATTTTTTGTATAACTTCGAAAACATCGTGATCATCGTCTCTCACGATCGTCACTTTTTAAATAAAGTGTGCACGCGTATCCTCGATGTCGATTACGGCAAGATTACTTCATTTGTCGGCAACTATGATTTCTGGTATCAGTCAAGTCAGCTCATCCTCGAGCAATCAAAGCGCGAAAATGTGAAGAAGGAAACGCGGATGAAAGAACTCGAAACTTTCATTGCCCGCTTCTCGGCCAATGCCTCGAAATCCAAGCAGGCGACCTCGCGCAAAAAAGAGCTAGAAAAAATTACCCTCGATGATCTAAAACCTTCGAGCCGTCGTTATCCATTCGTGGAATGGAAATTCGAAAAAGAAGTAGGAAACAATGTCCTAGAAGTCAAAAACCTTGCCAAAGCCGGATTATTTAGCGACCTCTCTTTTACCATTAATAAAGGCGATAAAGTGGCTTTCATCGCCGATAATAGTCAGATTCTGACGACTCTTTTCGATATTCTCGGCGGCTTAAGCGAAGCTGACGGCGGTGAATATCGTTATGGTGTGACAATCACTCCGACGTATCTTCCCAGCGATAACGCACCCTTTTTTGCGGGGCATGATGAAAATCTCGTCGATTGGATTCGCCCGTATTCAAAGGATCAGAGCGAGACAGTCTTGCGCGGTTGGCTCGGACGCATGCTCTTTTCCGGGGAAGAAGCACTTAAACCGGTTAATGTTTTGTCGGGCGGCGAACGCGTCCGCTTGATGCTCGCCCGCATGATGCTGGTTGCCGGCAATCTTCTGCTCCTCGACGATCCGACGAACCACCTTGATCTCGAAGCGATTACCGCACTTAATAAGGGGATGGTCAATTACCGCGGAGTCATCTTATTTGCATCCCACGACCACGAGTTAATTCAGACGGTGGCGAACCGCATCATCTATATAAAAGAAAAAATCGTCGTTGACAAGTATCTTTCATACGACGAATTTATCGAGCAATATAATATTTAATTTTTAATTCTTTTTAGAGCTGCGATATATTTCTGATAGATTGAGTCGGCGGCTTCTTCAAGAGAATTCTCTTGATTGACAATCACATAGTTGGTGTTACCGACGTTTTCGGAACTGAAATCAACGCGGTCATTATTGATGCGCTTGATGGCATTTTCTTTTTTGTCACCGCGAGTCAGCATGCGCTGATAGCGGACTTCTTCATCGGCGACGACGAGAAACGAAATGACGCTGGCATCATTCAGTTTTTGAAAGGCTTTCAGTCCGTTTGGATCGACGATGACGGCTCTGTTGTCGCTGACTTGTGATTTTGAGCAGCCATAGTAGTTTTCATTATATAGCGTCATCTCGACGAAGAAATTTTCGGCGAGCAGTTTTTGAAAGTCTTCTTTGCTTACAAAAAAATAGTCCAGCCCGTCTTTTTCGCCATCGCGCATCGGGCGTGTGGTGTGGGTTATGGCTTTAGCGATTCCATACTTCCTGGCGAGGATTTTTGCTATTTCCGTTTTGCCGCTGGCGGAGGCGCCGACGAGAATAATCATATGCCAATATTATAAATTATTACCTTTATTTATTAAAGGTCTTTTAATAAGTTTGACACGCTGTTTTCCTATGTTACAATCATAACAAATAGTCGCGTTAACAAAAGCAACCACTTTTCCGTTGTTGCAGCGATGGAGGCAAGTCTCATTATTAAAATTCATAGGCTAAGGAAACCAGTTCTTTCTTACTTTTAGCCAATGGTAGACATCTTAAATGCTTTCAATTTCCTCCATGAAAATAATTTTTTCTTATCTTTTTACATTTTTTTGACATTTTGACAGCTTTGATACTTACAAATCTAGAAAGGGGAGAAAGGAGGTTAGGAATGGGAAAATGCAATAATCGGAGAAAATTTCGTAATTTATGTAATGATACCAGCGAAGTGGCAAGACTATATTTTAAAGCGCTTCAATCCGCGAATGTGCGGAGCGGCAAATACGATCTGAACATGGCTGTTTATTCGCAAGCTTATCAGGGCGAAGATGTTCATAAACTTTACATAAGCAAAATTGAAAACGCTTTTCGTCTATTAGATGTTGATTCGAAGCGTATTATTAACAACGATTTCTTCTTCAATAATTACAAGTTTTGGTGGCTCAGCCTTTATTCGACCGCGACATACTATCGTCTTAAACGCGTGGCGATGTGTCGCTTCTTAGAAAATTTAGCTTAATTATATGCAAAAATTTCGTAGAATTTGTGCTCTCTTTTTCCTCATGCCTTTACTTCTTCTTTGCACTAGTTTTCAAAGCGAGCAAAAACTGGGGTGGATCTCATTTATCGTCCAACCCCTCTCGCTTGAAAGCGATCAAGAAATAAGGTTTCTTTATCGAGCCCTCGCAACGTCTGATAACCAGCAGTTTTTGCTACGAATCTATCTTAGAAATGACAAATATCCGAATCGCATCCTTGTTTTTCAAAACAGCATCTTTGTCAGTAAAGGTGATACTCAGGACATTTCGCGCCTCTTTGTCTTGGATCACACGCTTGTCGATAACAGCATGAACGAACTTACTTTTTCGTGTGTTTCAAACGGAATCGAAGAGCAAGTCATCGTCAAAGCGGCCCTGCGCTTTCCGAGCCCTTTTTATCCGAGCGAAGAACAAGTCAGTTTAACCACCCCTTATAACTACTATGAGCTTCGCGACGGAGTATTATCTCGAAAGCGCGATATGTTTGTTTTCAATGGCTTTTCAAGCATTGTCGATGATGATTACTATTATTATTTAGACCTTTCGGGACTTTCGATATTTTCGAGCAATGCTTTCACTTATTCAAAAGTATCGCTCCTGATTGAAGAAAGCGAAAATCTCTATCGTCTTTTTCCGGAGAGCGTGCCTTCGGGGTTTCGAAAGTTGCCCGTTCAAATCGTCGCCAGAGATCTTAATAATTATGATATACGTCTCGCCGAGAATCTCTATGTTGATCCTGACACCTTGCTAATGTCGCCGAAGATGAGAGAAGGTTTTATCGCCACATCAAAATTCTATTTTCCCAAAGATTATTATGATACTGAACACGATGTTCGCTTCAAACTTCTCATCGATGGCTGCGGTTACAATAAAATCGATATTATTTATGATTTTTACTATTATTCCCATCTCAAATTAATCGGTGATTGTCGCGATTCGCAATATTGTATCGGCGTCACATCCACTGAAGATGAAGGTGTTTTGACCGACTGGGAGGAGACTCGGCCATGATCAACATTTGGATTGGCGTGATCAGCATGTCAATACTTTTGACTGGTTTCACATTTTCATTAAAGATAAGCGCCATCAATCGCACGTTTCTGCTGCTACCAAGCGGCATTATTGAAAAAGCTGTCACCATCATCGGCCTTAACGAAGGAGAAAAGCCTTTCTACGATACATCCTATCTAGAAAATGCTGTAAAAGATTATTTCGTCGACAATTTGCAATCCTTTGTGCCGAGTTTTTCCTTGGCCTACTATTATTTTAACCAAAATGAAGAGGGCAGTTATCTATTAGATCGTTATGATGGAGTGGTCATCGGTCTCCGCGTTCCTTTGATACTCGATAATCATTATCAGAATAGTCTGACTTTCATAATTAAAAACCATGAATAATGAAAATAATGAGCGACTCATCGATTTTTTAGAACAATCATTTTTGGCGCCTTTAATTAAAGAAGCGGCGATCACCGATATTTCTTATAATGGGCGAAGCATTTATTATCAGCACAACGACTATGGAAGAGGCAAAAGCGAGATCGTCATAAAGAGTCAGGAAGTACACGATTTTTTGCGGCAAATCGCCAATTTAGGCGAAAAGCAGTTCTCGTATTCAGAGCCTCTCCTCGACATGAGCTTCGGTCGTTACCGCCTCAATGCCGTTCACTATGCTCTGGGGCGAGTTAATGATTGTAAAACCCCCACTTTCTCTTTGCGGATTGGCTCATATGAAACCCGTATTGCCGCCGATGATTCGTTTATGCCGATGCTGGCGGGCGAGATTCTCGACATCTTGATTAGAAACCACCAGTCGCTTGTCATCGGAGGCATTACGGGAACGGGCAAAACCGAGCTGCAGAAATATCTTCTTTCACGCATCGGCAAGCATGAAAGAGTGGTGGTGATTGATAATATTCAAGAACTCACTTACAGTTCGGCAAACGAGAATATCGATTTGACGTGCTGGCAGGTTAACCCCTATCTTCAACACGCTTCCTTTCAGGAGCTGATTCGAAACGCTCTTCGCAGCAATCCCGATTGGCTCGTCATCGCCGAAAGCCGCGGAAATGAGATGCTCGATGTTCTCAATTCGGTGATGACCGGCCATCCGGTCCTGACGACAATTCACGCCCGCAGCGCCGAGACGATTATAAACCGCATGGTGCGAATGGTCCTGATGAATGGCAGGGAGACGAATTATCTCGAAGCCGAAAGCGATATTAAAGAGCATTTTCGCTATTTTATATATTTGCGAAAAGAAACATCTGCAGACGGCCGCATAACTCGTTTTCTATCTTCGTTTTTAGAATATGATCACGTGACAAAAACATCAGTTTTGATTTATCAAAAGGAGGGTGATGCAATCAAATATCAATTACCATCAGCCCATACGATACAACTCATCCGCTCATCGCCAAACGGCGAGCGAATCATGGAGAATCTTCATAGATGCGCATCGTGATCGCAACGGTGTTCATCTCATTGCTTTTAGGTGCGCTTGGCTATGTCGCAAGCGGCAATCTATACATCGCCGGAATAATCGCTGTTATTTATTTGATATACGGAATCTTATATGTGAAACGTAAAATTCAGCGACATGGCAAAATGATGAACAGCGCCCATGAGTGCCAGCAATTCATAAATAACTATTTGCTTTCGATGAGCATAAGAAATTCTCATTCCGATGCTTTTTTAAACGCGACGATTAATGCGGGCGGAGCCTTTAAAGAGGAACTTAAACATATTGAACATCTAGCGGTTCGCGAACAGATTGACTACCTCAATAAGTATTTTCGTTTTGATGTCTACTATATGTTTTTAAACATATTGACATTATTTGAAGAGCAGGGAGGCGATATCTTAACGATGGCCGAGACTCTCATACAGGAAGTGAATCGAATGGAGGAAGCCATGATCGGTGTATCCGCGATTATAAATCGGAAAATTGTTGAGTTTGTCGTCTTGTGGACCATCACCCTCGGCATCATCATCTTCATGCGGTTTGGCATGGGTCAGTTTTATCAGCAACTTTTGAATGCCGCGTTAGTCATAACTATGACTTCCTCCTTATTTATCCTCCTTCTCATCTCTCTTCATCTTGCCATCAATAAATTCATGAATTCGCCCATCCTCGAAGGTAACCACCATGAAACCATTTGAAAAAGCGATTTCGGCGGCGAATCTGGACTACAAAAAAGAGGTCCGGAAACAGCTGGTAATTTTGCTGACTGCATCGCTATTGCTCGCTGCGATGATAGCTATCATGCGAAAACCGCTCCTCTTTCTGTTTATTCCCCTGTTTTTCTTGATATATGCCGTTTATATGCAGATGCGCTACGCGAATTTGAAATCTCAGTTTCTTTTTAATCTTCAGAAGGAATTTGTCAAACTGTTCACTTATTACCAGATATACATTCGCAATGGTTTAAACATATATAACGCCCTTGAAGCCCTCGTCAGTTTTGCCTCACCGACGATCAAAGACTACCTCGAAACTCTGCTCGCTCAGATCGACGAAGACAAAACGGTCATGCCCTTTATTAACTTCGGCAAACGTTTTCACTCACTAGCCATCGAACAAGCGATGATCAGCATCTATCAAATGGTCGACCAAGGAAATGATGAGATGCGCCTCATCCAATTTCAAAATGTCTTCGGACGAATAGCGGATCAGCATTATCAAGACGAGGTCAATAAGATTCGCAAAGGCCTTGAATCGCTGAATGCCCTGCCGCTTGTCGGAGCCGGCTTAATCACGATGATGATCACTTTTGGTATCATCACGATGATTGGAGACATTATCGGTGGGATCTAACATCGGCACTATCCTGTCTTTTCTTTTTGTTATTAATGTCTTTCTTTTTGGTAGCGATTTAATAAATGTTCAGCTCCTATATTCAAATCTTGATGCGGTGGCGATGACGGCCGGACACCTCATTGTCGAAAGGGGCGGTATCACGGCCGAAGTCGTTGAATTTGTCGAAGCCGAGGCCAATGCCACAATTTATTGTGTGAATAATTGCACACCGCGCTTCGGCGATACTTACATATATGTTGTTACGACGTCTTATGAACCGATTACCATGAGTGACGAACCAATAGAAATAAGCATTCGCCGAAGCGTCGTAATAGGATATTACAACTAAAAGAAAGGAGAACCCATGTCGGAAATTAAAGGACAATTGCTCGGAATCTTGCTCGTCGTCTTGATTTTTGCGGGAGTCAGCACGGCCTTGATTACGGCTTTTGACGGCGCGACTTCGCACGTCGCCGATCAAATCCTCGCTCCCGTCGAAGAGCCTTTATAAAATCGATTTCTCAATAACTCATCACGAAGGGCGTTATGCCCTTTTTCTTAAATGTAATTTCCTTCTTACAAAAGATTATTTTTTGCTATAATACAACGGAGTGAGGATTAAATCATGGCCAAAGTAAATAACGTTCTCGAAAAATTTAAGAAAAAACTGAACATTGAAGCCGTTGACGAAAGCAAGACGCTCAAAGACTACGGTTTAGATTCGCTTGATATGGTCGAACTCATCTTAGAGTTAGAAGATGAGTACAAAATCAAATTCACCGATGAAGAGATGACCTCTTTGCAGACGATTGGTGATCTGGTAAACGCCATTCACAAGAAGTGCGGAACTGAATAAATCTTCGTTGCATATTCAAAGCCGTTTTGGTAATATACTTCTTGCGTTATTCTTTTGAATAACACGCCTACCTAGCTCAGTCGGTAGAGCAATCGGCTGTTAACCGATCGGTCATAGGTTCGAGTCCTATGGTAGGCGCCACTTATGTGGCCCGTTGGAGAAGTGGCTTAACTCACATGCCTTTCACGCATGCATTCATGGGTTCGAATCCCGTACGGGTCACCAACAAGAAAATTACACAATGCAGGTTGTGTTTTTTTTATTTTGTAGTTCGTTTTCACCTTCAATTCAAACCATTCCAGCATCGCCTTTATGTTTATCATAAAATCCGTTAGATGACAAACTCAATGCAACATAATGCCTTTATTTCGATTGATTCGGAAATTTTTCATTTTTTGTTGCGTTGAAGTTGACCACATTTGCGTTTTTTTCTTACTTCGTATATAAATGAACGCG
>Ga0208195_1003893_pt1 | contig 12231 bp, 10 predicted proteins | sample AD_UKC077_MetaG_FD_184441 | JGI IMG/M metagenome (GOLD analysis project Ga0208195, IMG submission 184441) | Active sludge microbial communities of municipal wastewater-treating anaerobic digesters from USA - AD_UKC077_MetaG (SPAdes) (version 2) | ecosystem: Engineered > Bioreactor > Anaerobic >...
AAAAAGAGTTCTGATAGAATGTGTTAATGATGAATTAAAAAATATTTGCCAAATTGAGCATACAAGACATAGAACATTTACAAATTTTCTCTCAAATCTTATTGCAGGATTAATTGCTTACTCATTTCTAGGAAAAAAACCTTCTCTAAAGGTTGATATAGTTGATGAAGAAAGACTGAAAATGATTTGTGCTTAGGTCGAACTCACGTTAATTTAAAATCATCATCAGATATTTTGTTTAAATCTTTTGCTAAATATAGCATAGAGCGAATTTCGCCACAAGAACCTTTGGCTATAAATAAAAAATGCTTAAATTCGTTATTGCTTTTACGTTCAAACCCTTCAGCAATATTATTCATTACAGAAATAGAAGCACTTTGTATTTAGTTTTTAAATTCAAAATCTTTACTTTCTTTAAATAATGAATATACTCTAACTGTTAAATCTTTAGCTTTTTGCCAAGCCATAATTTCCTCAAATCTGTTAAACTTCATACTTTAAAAACTTTATATACTTTTAACTTTACGAACTTTACAAACTTTACGAACTTTATGAACTTTCAACTTATTTTGAGCAACCTATGTTTTCAAACTTTTCCTGCCACCCTTCCTCAGCATAGCTAATTATTTCAGGACATTCAGTGCCGAAGGAGTAAAGCTTTCCGTATTTTATATCTTCTATAATTAATTTTTTGATAGGATTAATTTCGCTATCGCCAAGTGATTTGTGAACAGCATGAATATCTTTGCAAAACAATTTTCTTCCTTTAAAATATCCGTTTCCTACATTGTAAATATATGCGTAATTACATCTGCCTTCAAGTTTGTAGTCGCCTGTGGAGGCATGACTTCTAAAATACAAACTGTCGCCACTCAAAATCATGTCTGTAGTTAAAATTCCTGCCCAGTTTTGTATCGAGAGAGTATTAAAATATAAACTATCTAAAGTTTTTAAATCGCAAGTTTCGTTTATTGTAATTTCTTTTAAGTTAGGACAAGTAATGGTTAATTTTGGTTTAATTCTTTTTCTTAGCCATTCGCAAGTGTTTCTATTTTCTAAAATCAATTCCTTGCCTTCAATTTCGTGACTAATAAATGGAATTAAATTTTCGCCACAATTAATACTTAAAATATGTTCGCTACCAGTGATAAATGTAATTTCAAAATCGCTTTTAATTTGCACTTTATTAAAATCATCTAAATAGATTTTTTCAGTTGTAATTTCGCCAGTAGATTTCATACAGCGGTTTTTATCGGTGTCGCAAGCATTAAAGCCTAAACTAAAAACCACAATTATTAAAAATAAATATCTATATTTTTTCATGTATTAAACTTAAAAAATTCAATCGCTAAGATAATATTTTTTAAATTAACTTTATATTGTTAAAAAAACAAAATAAGTCAATCGTTTATTTCGTTAAATCTTAGCATATTGCAACTAAAAATATTGAATTATGTGGAGAATGTCTTTTGTAATTTTTTTAACTTCTGTACTTTGCTTGGTTACCACTTCTTTTAACTATAAAACCAACGATTTTCCAACAAAGAGAACAACAAAACCACCTTCGTTTTTAGACGAAAATAATCCTTGGGTTGATTCAGTTTTTAATACTTTAACACAAGATGAGAAAATCGCACAGCTATTAATGCTGCCTGCATATTCCAATAAAGGCAAGTCTCACGAAGAACATATTTTAAGTTTAATAAAAAATTATAAAATCGGCGGTTTAATTTTTATGCAAGGCGGTCCGCATAGGCAAGCTGTTTTGTTGAATAAATATCAGTCAAATTCTGAGTTGCCACTTTTAATTTCAATGGATGCGGAGTGGTCTTTGAGCATGAGATTGGACTCTACCGTGCTTTATCCACGGCAAATGATGTTGGGAGCAATTCAAGATAATGAGCTTATTTATGAAATGGGAGCTGAATTTGCTCGACAGTTGAAAAGAGTAGGAGTTCATGTTAGCTTTTCGCCTGTTTGCGATGTAAACAACAATCCACTTAATCCTGTAATTAACGACAGATCTTTTGGCGAAGATAAGTATAATGTTAGCATAAAATCATATTATTATATGAAAGGCTTGCAAGACAATGGAGTTTTGGCTTGTGCTAAACATTTTCCCGGGCATGGCGACACTCATGTTGATTCTCACAAAGCTCTGCCAGTGATTAATCACAGTTTTCAGCGTTTAGATACTTTGGAGTTGTACCCATTTCAATACTTGATTGATAAAGGAATTGCTTCTGTTATGGTGTCGCATTTATTTGTTCCTGCAATTGATTCTTCCAAAAATTTGCCAAGTTCTTTGTCGCCCAAAACAATAAACGAACTTTTAAAAACCAATATGGGATTTAAAGGTTTAGTATTTACTGATGCTCTTAATATGGGCGGAATTACCGGAGGTTTTAAAGCTGGAGAAGCAGACGTAAAAGCACTTTTAGCAGGTAATGATATTTTACTTTTTCCAAACGAAGTTCCTTTGGTTATTGAAAAAATTAAACAAGCAATAGAAAATGGCGAAATTTCTCAAGAAGAAATCGATAATAGATGCAAAAAAGTTTTAATGGCTAAATATTGGGTTGGCTTGAATAAAATTGAAGAAATTTCTTTAGAAAATTTGCATTCAGATTTGAACAATACAGAGGCTTTGTTGATGAAACAAAAATTGATAGAAAATTCCTTAACTTTAGTTACAAATAAAAATTCCTTAATTCCTTTACAAAGATTAGACACATTAAAAATTGCAAGCATAAGTTTTGGTTCTAATAATATGAGTAGCTTTCAAAATCGCTTAAAATATTATGCCGAAGTTGATGAGTTTAATTTTGAAACTGAAATCAAAAAAAGTGGTAGTCAGGGTTTTAAGGCAAAACTTAAAAAGTATAATTTGTTAATTGTGGGCATTCACAACACAAATTCTTTAGCATCTCGAAAGTTTGGAATATCAAAGCAAACAACTGAATTTGTTGATGAAATTTGTGCAGAAAACAATGTGATTTTAGACTTGTTTGCTAATCCTTATGCTTTGGCTTATTTTAAAAATGCTGAAAAATGTGCTGCAATTATTGTTTCATACAACGATTGGACATTGACAAATGATTTGTCGGCTCAGTTAATTTTTGGTGGAATTCCAGCTTTAGGACGTTTGCCTGTGAGTGTAGGAAATAAATTTTCAGTAAATTCGGGTTACGATACTAAGAAAATTAGATTGAAATACACTTCCATTCCCGAAGAAGCAGGAGTAGATTCAGGAAATCTTTACAAAGTTGATTCTATGATGAACGAAGCAATTAACGCCAAAGCTTTTCCGGGCGGACAAATTGTGGCAGCAAGAAATGGAATAGTTTTTTATATAAAATCCTTCGGCTATCACGATTATTCAAACAAAGTTGAAGTAAATGATTTTGACTTATACGATTTGGCTTCGGTAACTAAAGTTGTGGGTTCTGCACCAGCACTTATGAAACTTTATGACGAAAAGCTATTTACTTTGAACGATAAATTATCTAAACATATTCCAATTTTGCAAAATACTAAAAAAGCCGATTTTGAAATTTTTGATATTTTAACCCATAGAGCAGGATTCAAATCTTGGGAAGCTTTTTTTAAAAAAACTATTAAAAACGATAGTGTTCAAAATTTAATTTATTCAAAAGAAAAAGCAGAAAATTACAATACAAGAGTTTGCGAAGGTTTTTATATTTTAGATTCGTATCGCGACACAATTTTTCAAGACATAATTAATTCGCCTCATAATAGATACGGAAGATATGTTTATTCAGATATGGGATTTTATTTTTTCCCAGAAATGATTAAAAAATTTAAAGGAAAATCTATGGACGAGTATTTGTACGACGAGTTTTATTCTCGTTTGGGGGCATGGACTTTGCGTTATTCGCCATTAGAAAAATTTTCAAAGAAAAATATTACGCCAACCGAAGAAGATAATGTTTTTAGAAAAGAACAATTACACGGCTATGTTCACGACCAAGGAGCTGCTATGTTGGGCGGAATTTCAGGACATGCAGGTTTGTTCGCTTCGGCTAACGATGTGGCAAAAGTTATGGAAATGTTTATCGAAAAAGGAAGCTATGGAAATTTCGATTATATAAATTCTGAAACTATAGATTTATTTACAAAATATCAATTCGATTCACTTATAAACAGAAGAGGCTTGATTTGGGATAAACCTGTTCCAAACGATACAACAAAAGGATTGGGTACTGGTTCTTCATCAAATTTAGCTTACGGACATAGCGGATATACAGGCACTATGGTTTGGGCAGACCCACATTATGATTTTATTTATGTTTTCAATTCAAACCGTGTGTATAAAGATGCTGAAAACTGGAAAATTTTAAAACTAAACACTCGAACTATTATAGAAGAAATTTTTTATCAAGCAATAATCAAGAAAAATCCAGATTTGAAATATGTAAAAAACTAAATTCTCTGCTAAAAAAATCAGAAAATTAATTATTTTTGTAAAAATTTTAAAATGACTGATAGTTCCAGATATAATTTGCGTGGCGTTTCAGCCTCTAAAGAAGATGTTCACAATGCAATTCGTAAAATAGATAAGGGATTATATCCAAAGGCATTTTGTAAAATAATTCCAGATATTTTGGCTGGCGATGAAAACTATTGCAATATAATGCATGCCGATGGAGCAGGAACAAAATCTTCTTTAGCTTATATGTATTGGAAAGAAACAGGCGATTTGTCGGTTTGGAAAGGTATTGCAATTGATGCAATAGTTATGAATATTGATGATTTGCTTTGCGTTGGTGCTACCGACAATATTTTGCTTTCTTCAACTATAGGACGAAATAAAAATTTAATTCCCGGCGAAGTTATTTCTGCAATTATAAATGGAACTCAAGAGTTTTGCGACGAAATGGGCAAGCATGGCATTAATATTGTTCTTACAGGTGGCGAAACTGCTGATGTTGGCGATTTGGTTAGAACAATAATTGTTGATTCAACTGTTACTTGCCGAATGTTGAGAAAAGATGTAATTACAAACGAAAATATTCAAGCAGGCGATGTGATTGTAGGGCTTTCTTCAACTGGTCGTGCAAGCTACGAAAATTTTTACAATGCAGGAATGGGAAGCAATGGATTAACTTCGGCTCGACATGATGTGCTTGCAAATTATCTTGCCGAAAAATATCCCGAAAGCTACGATAATGCAATGCCAGCAGAATTAGTTTATTCAGGAAAGAAAAAATTAACAGAAAGTTTAGAAAAGCCTTATTCAGATGTTGGAAAAATGATTCTTTCGCCTACTCGAACCTATGCACCAGTTATTAAAGAAGTTTTAAAGCATTATTCTAATCAAATTCACGGAATTATTCACTGTAGTGGCGGTGCTCAAACAAAAATTTTAAATTTCGTAGATAATCTTCATATTATTAAAGATAATATGTTTGAAGTTCCTTTGTTGTTCCAAATGATACAAGAGCAAAGCAATACAGATTGGAAAGAAATGTATAAAGTCTTTAATATGGGACATAGAATGGAATTATATTTGCCCGAAAACATTGCTAATCAGGTAGTTGAGATTAGCAAAAGCTTTAATGTTGACGCAAAAATAATTGGTAGGGTAGAAAAGAGCGAAAGCAAAAAACTTACAATAAAATCCGAAAAGGGCGAATTTATATATTAAGAGACAGATTATGGCAAACGATTTAATTTTAGATAAACTTAGAGATGTAAAAAAACGATTTTTAGAAGTTGGAAATCTATTAACAGATGCAACTATAGTGTCTGATATGGATAAATACATCAAGCTAAATAAGGAATATAAAGACCTTCAGCCTATTATTGAGGCTTATGATGAATATGTTTTAATTATTTCAAATATTGAAGATGCAAAAAACATTTTAGCTAATGAAAAAGACTCAGAATTGCGTGAAATGGCAAAGATGGAATTAGATGATTTGCAACCAAAATTAGAGCCTTTAGAAGAAAAAATTAAATTATTATTAATTCCTAAAGACCCTGAAGATGATAAAAATGCCATTATTGAAATTCGTGCAGGTACAGGAGGCGATGAGGCAAGTTTATTTGCAGGCGAGCTTATGCGTATGTATGTAAAATTTGCAGAATCGAAAAATTGGAAAACCGAAATCACCTCATACACCGAAGGAACGGTTGGTGGTTATAAGGAAGTAGTTTTAAGCATGACAGGCAATGGTGTTTATGGAATTATGAAATATGAATCAGGAGTGCATCGTGTGCAACGTGTTCCACAAACCGAAACTCAAGGACGTGTTCATACTTCTGCTGCTTCTGTAGCTGTTTTGCCCGAAGCCGATGAGGTTGATATAAAATTAAATCCTGCCGACATTAGACGAGATGAGTTTTGTTCCTCAGGACCAGGCGGACAGTCGGTAAATACAACATATTCTGCAATTCGTTTAACGCATATTCCATCAGGAATAGTTGTTACTTGTCAGGACGAAAAATCTAAGCTTAAAAATTTAGATGTTGCAATGAAAGAGCTTAGAACTCGACTTTATAATTTGGAACATCAAAAATATCTTGATGAAATTGCCAAAAAGCGTAAAACTATGGTATCAACAGGCGACCGCTCAGCAAAAATTAGAACCTACAACTTCCCACAAGGACGCATTACCGACCATAGAATTAATTATACTATGTATAATTTGCAAAACTTTATGCTTGGCGAAATTGGCGAACTAATTGACCACCTAATTATGGCTGAAAATGCCGAAAGACTGAAAGAAGCTAATGAGGAGTAGGGGGGGTAACGGTTTGGGGGTATGAATTAGTGCGAGATTTTATAACTTTTGCCTGTCCCGCGGCTATGTATAGTGAATGTACTCATGTTCAATTGACCACATTGTCCTGCATTACTTATGACCGCGTGTTATGTGGAGTATTTATTATTCATCTCTATAATCATCAAATCTAAAAAGGTCTGAAATATTTCTTAAATCTTGCTTGCTGTTAGTAACTCCACCAACGGAAACTGTCAGAACTCTCGAAAGGGTAGTGTCCTTCATCTCCAAAAATGCCGACTACACCTTTGGATTCTTTATGTTGATTCGTTAATCTTTTTGATAGATTCTTTTTAGCCATATTTTTATTCCACTATCTTTTTTTTGCAAAAATACAAACTTTATTCTATCGCTAAAAAATACAATGCAATATCTCCAAGTTTGCAGTGCTGTTTGTTTTTGCTTGCAGGTAACGTTTTGCGGCTTTGCGTTCGGGCGGGTTTCGGAGCACAAAACTGTCAACCAGCACTGCACTTGAATAGAAGCACAAAGCTCCAAGTTTGCACGTCACCCCGCCTGACGCAAAACCCGTGTTGGCAGTAGTGCTTTTAGTTCCTCTTTGCAGCATCTCTTATGGCTTGCTCCAAATTGTCTCCCTGCAATTCATATTTTTCCAATTGAGCTACATTATCTTGTCTGATGTGTAGTTGTCCTTCATTGCCCTTATTACCTCTGTGTTGACCTTTTGAGTAAGATGGATTTTCCAAGACTTCTTTACTGCTCATAACCCAAAGGACAATTTGGTCTCTGTAAACAGCAACCCAAATAAATACGTCACAGCATTGTGGTTTTAGCTGCTGAAATTCATCAAGAAGTTTTTGTCAGTTTTTCTTGAAAGAGCTTTCATATACAGAGGTTCTTCACTGTCACTATCAACTGCCCTTGATGCTTTAACCTCAATTCTTATTCCGTCAAGCCATAAATCATAGTCCCCTGAGTAATTCGGGTCAAGTTTTTTATTGGGACTTTTTAGCTTAGAACACTTGCCCTGAACATAAGTCTGTGCAAACTTTTCACCGAATCCCCTTGGTGCAGATATTTCAAAAACCCAAAGGTTTGGATTTGCACTAATATATTCAGCCCTAATGTCTATGTATTGTTCATATGTCAAGCCACCCCGTTCAATTAAATTGCAAATCAGGTGTTCGTATTCATTAAATGGAAAATTGACTGGTCATCATCAACCATTTGAAGAACCTCTTCAAGGTCGCTTGCTGAACCAGAAAAAGATTCAATAATTTTAGTCTTTAACTCGGTAAGTTCCATCGCTTGTTTTGATTATTTGTAAATAGTTTAAGTAATCGGTTTCTGTAAATTCCTGATTGAATGAAAAGTATTCGTGGTGTATTGGAAGTAATTCAAGGTCACTTCTAAGAACCTTATGGGTTGAAAATAATTTTTTGAAAAGCCAGTTAATAATTTCGCTATTTAATAGCATAGTTAGTTGTTCGGCAGATATTCCTATATTCAAAGGAATAAGAAGATTAGCACTATTTAAGATATACCGTTGTTTTGTATCACAATAGAAACACAAGTCTGATGAGATAAACTTGTAAATTAGTTTTTCCTTTGAATGATACATTTCTAAGGGCGCGACCTGCTGAAAGTTTGAAAAATCACTAAAAATAAAAGTGCTTGGTTCTTTAAGTCCTAATTTTGTTATATCCGAACCTTTGTAAATAGGAACATAATCATCTTGCGGTTCATTACTGCAAAATCTATCATTATTCCCCGTCACTATACCTAATGCCCAATTAGCCCTGTCTTTGAGTGTTATGTGTTTTATTGAATAAAGCTGTTTAATAACTTTTGCTTCGGTCTCATTTGTCCAAAAATTAAAAATGTGTTTAGGATTTTTTTTAAAGGAATCCAATGTTCTATTGAATACATTATTTTCTGAACAACATTTTATAATGTCGTTTGGGTCAGAAGCATTGTTTTCAATAACAATGGCCTGTGCTTTGGTAACTAGACCTTTGAATGCTTTACCATAATCCACAAACCGTAGTATTTTTTTTGCCAATACTCTTTTTCGGATGTCTTCAAAAGTAGTAATGTTGAAAAATGCCTCTTGGATTAAAAAACCTAAGAATCCGTTAACTTTCAAAATAGATAAGCTCGCTGCCAAAAATAAAGACGTTGTGTCTAAACTATTTCCGCAACTATACAATGCGGAATACTTCTCTTTTGCAGATTTTTCAATTTTCTTACCCCAAGGCGGGTTAGTGAAAATGAGGTCGTAAGTGATTTTTTCTGTCTTTAATTTGTGTGCTTCATGTAAAAAATCACCAACTTTAATGTTGTGGGTATCAATACCAAACTCCTCCTTTATTCTCTGTTTAGCAATCAGCACTGCATTTTCATCTACGTCAAACCCGTAAACGTTTTCAGGTGCTACTCCCTGCCTAATTGCTTCAATAAGAAAATTACCAGACCCGCAACAAGGGTCTAAAAACGTAGAATCAGGGTTGATTTTTATGTTCTTGAACATATCTTTTACAACCCAAGAAGGAGTGTAATAAATACCCTCCTTGTTTCTATACGAATCTGCAAGTAAACTTTCGTATTCAATGCCTATCTGTTCTCCATTGAATTTTTCAATCAGCAAACTCAATTTGTCAGAAACTTCTTGATGGTCGTGGTCATCTTTTAATAATTTGTTTGCTCTTGCATTTAGTTTTTCTTTTCCTGCAACCTCAGACATAAATTTCTCAAAAGACTCCTGAGAAACAATTCCTTTACCTGATTGAAATAAGTAACCTGTCTTAATCCAATTACGAATGGTTGCAGTTGAAACATTAGCGGTTTTTGCCGCCTGTTCAATTGTCAGTCCGTATGTTTCTATTTCACCAAAAATATTTGTCTGCATAACTCAAATGTCGTTAAAATTGTCGCAATATTGGGAGATGTCTGATTTTTTAGCATTACTGCCAACGGGATGAGGCTATGAGCAGTGGCGAAATTTTCGCAAACCATTTGCACAAAGCACCGTACTGCAAAATTACGAAAAAATTTTAATACAGTGTGATTTTCTTGCCATTGCATATAGCCTGTGTTATGCCTCGTTCTTTCATTTCTAATTATTAAAATTTGTTGTTAGATATATATAATCTACAATCATAGACATGATATAACTATTCTATACCTAACTTTTTGAAGAATATTTTGTTTCGCATTTTTGCATCTTCTATAAGTTTTCTGAAACTGATAACTTCAATATATACATTGTACCCTTTATGGAAGCCCAAATACCCTTCTCCATCAGGACTTGAAGTTAATGAAAAATCTTTTAAGGCAAATTCATCAATTTTATCGCATCTATCTGCTACAATGTAAATATAAATTGGTGTTTCATTTGATACTTTTATCGGTTCTATCCCTTCTGGCATTTCATATTTCCCTGCCTTGATTTTTTCTGCATATTGACAGGCTTGTTTCAAAGGGTTTTCATTATCAGGGTAATTTGTCCTTTTGGGTCGCTTAAATTCAAATATTGTTATTGGGCTATTAGTAACATTCTCCCCATTACGATATGCAAGCCTATTATGAAAAATAACTAAGTCAGGCTCTTGTGTTTCTTCTTTTGAAATCACTTTATCTGAAGCAGCATAACGAGAAAAAACCAACCTTTCATCAAGCAACCATAGATTATGATATTCATAATCCAAAGTTTCGGAAGTTTGTCCCATTGGAAAAATTAAATTGTGTAATTCCTTTTCCAAATGCGGTTTATTATCTGATTCCTTGCGTTTTCGTAATTCGTCAAAAGTATCAACTATCAATTTTCTGTTGCAAACATAATGTGCCAAATCATTTTTCCCATCTTGAGAAACACGAGAGATAATTTGCCGAAACTTATCATCAGTTGCAGATTCTTTATTTTCAATAATTTCTTTAATCTCAATTCTCGTTTCCTGTTCCTTTTTAAACTTGAATTTTTGAAATTCAAGTTCTATTTTTTCATCGGAAAGATTTGTAGGCAGATTCGTAAAATCAAAATCATTCAAATAAAATCTATGCCATGGAGCCTTTGAATTGATATAATTCCGTACTATCTCGGTTTTCTTTTCAAATCGAGATTTTACATCTTCTTCAAAAAATGATTTTACAACATTAGCAACTTCTTTTTCTATTTCAGCTTGTCCTAATGGATATAACCTATCGCCTGTATCTTTTGCAAAATCAAATGCTTCTCTTTCTAACGATACATTGTTATTCAAGTATTCCCCTAACACATACGCCTTTATAATAAAATTTTTCTTTGTATTGTTTATTTCATCATAAAACTCATCTTGAAATTCAGGAATATATGTTTGTAAAGTTGTTTCTGTAACTTCTCTATTGTGAGCCGTAAGAACAATTTTGCTTGATAATTGAGAAAAATAAATCTTATATATTTTTACTGTAAAAGTATATTCTAAATTCTCAAAATTACTTTTTATTGTAATGGGTTGTTCTCCAACTTTTGAAATCGAATTGCTGTCGCTAACATAATCGTTCAAGATATATGCTACTGTATTATCACTCTCTTTCAAAGTAATTTGTGGAACACTAAACGAAGTGTCAACAAAAAACACTAACAGTTTTTCTACAAGTTTACGGGCAATAACATCTAATCCTTTGTCCAACTGTTCTTTTTCAATGATATTCTCTAATATCAATTTTGTTCCCGTCGCGTGTGTAGTAGCATTGCCTATTTCTTCGTCAACAATTATTTCATCTTGTTTACCAAATCGAAAATTACGAAATTTATATGTGCTATTTTCGTAGTAAATACTATGGATCTTTGCATCATTAAAGTATTTTAAATACATAAAACGTCCAAAACCTTTTCCTCCAAATTCAATTTTAGCATCACTCAAATAGGTGTCAAATGAGTCTCTGTTTTTCTGTGAAAATCCTATGCCATTATCAATAATTTCAATGCTTTTGATAGATGGTTTTGTAGTGTCAAATTCAAGAACTTTCTCACGATAAACAATAATGTCTATTTTGCCATTCGGTTTTCCGTTAATGGCTTCAATAGAATTAACAACTGCCTCAATAATGGGAGTATAAACATTCGTTTTACTTTTTATGTTTTTGACTATTCCTAATATATTTATTTTGCTCATAATTAGCCTGCCTTATTGTAAGACAATTAAAATAATCCATCCAAAATTCTCGGCAAATCTTCATCTAAATTACCGTTGTAATCTTTATGCGGAATATTTAATTTTTCAAGTGCCAACTTAAAACGTTTGTATCCGCTTTTATCTCTTAATGCCACCCAATTAACGCCCAATTGGTCGCACTGATTTTTGTTTTGTTGCGAAAGCGTATCGGCAACAAACACGTTACTATCACGAGCAATTATTGCATCTGCACTTTCGGGGTTTCCTTTGCCCATTAGTTTAACTTCACATAAGTATTCTTTGCCATTGTT
>Ga0208195_1003899_pt1 | contig 12220 bp, 13 predicted proteins | sample AD_UKC077_MetaG_FD_184441 | JGI IMG/M metagenome (GOLD analysis project Ga0208195, IMG submission 184441) | Active sludge microbial communities of municipal wastewater-treating anaerobic digesters from USA - AD_UKC077_MetaG (SPAdes) (version 2) | ecosystem: Engineered > Bioreactor > Anaerobic >...
GGAGCATGATGGCAACCTGGCCGATGCTCACGGCAAACTGTCGCACCAGCTCCGTCACCGCCGGATCCGTTCCCGGATGCGGCATGACGTCCGCCACGTTGTTGGCTCTCAGATCGTGAAAATGCAGCGCGAGAAATTTTTCCGGCCGGCCGGTGTCCGCGGCGAATTTTGAGGGCATGAGGAGCGATGTGTTGGTGGTAAAGATCGTCCGTTCCGGGCACAGTTTGTTGAATTGAGCGAAGACCGACGCCTTGATCTGCGGGTCCTCGGGTACGGATTCGCTGACCAGATCAGCGTCGCGGGCCGCCTGAGCCGGGTCGGATGTCGCCGAAATGCGGTCCATGATTTCCTTGAGCTGCTCCGTTGTGATCCTGCCCACGGGAACAAAAAAGGCGGACCCAAGTTTTTCCACACGCTTCATGGATGTCTTCAAAACCTCGTCCGAGATGTCATAGTAGGTCACGCGGTAGCCGTGCATGGCGCATACGAAGCCGATCTGCTGGCCCATGGCGCCCGCGCCCAGAATCAGCACTTTCTTAATGTCTTTGAGTTCCATAAATTTTCCCTTTCCCTGATGCAAATTTTCCTGCGCCGTGTTCCTATAGCACAGGTTCAGCCGGAGTTCAGCCCTTTTCATGATTGTTTGCGCACCAGAATTTTCTGTTTAAGGATTTTCTTGACATCCCGGGGCGCGTTTTCTAAAATCCGCACACAAAAGGATTGGGGATCAACCAAAACTGGCGGCTGCAGATCCGAAATCAGAGTGAGGATTGACTCGATGCGCTCCCTTTTCAACATCATCCGTGTTTTGTGGCTTTATCTGTGGGCGATCATCGCCACGCTCGTTCTGGCGGTCCCCATCATTGCCGCGGGGCTTTTGAGCCGAACCGGCAATCTCGCTTTTTCTCTTTCGAAGATCTGGGCCTGGACCATGCTGGCTGTTTCTTTTGTCCGCGCGGAAATCAAAAACCGGGAAAGAATCCAGCCTGCCACCTCCTACATCATCATTTCCAATCACCAGTCTCTGTATGACATCCTCGCGCTGGTCACCACGCTGGGCATTCAGTACCGGTGGTTCATCAAAAGAGAAATTCTCAAGGTGCCGCTTTTTGGATACGGCCTGTACGCTTCGCGCAACATTTTCATCGACCGCTCCAACACAGCCCGGGCGATCGAAAGCATCAACCGCGGCATCGACCGCCTGCCCCCGGGCGTGAGCATCATGGTGTTTGCCGAAGGAACCCGGTCGCCTGACGGGCGGATTCATGAATTCAAAAAGGGAGGATTTGTCACCGCCGTGCGGCGAAACATTCCCATTCTGCCCGTGACCGTCAACGGCAGCCGGCGCATTCTCCCGAAAGGCAGCCTGGTCGTCCGGCCGGGGAAAATTCAGGTCGTCGTGGGCAAACCCATCGATGCCGGCGCCTACACCCTGGAGTTAGTTGACAATCTGATCGACGAAACGCGCCGGGTCGTCATCGCCAATTTCGATCCCGGCTATGCCGGGCGATTCCTCGCCTAGCGGGCAATTCCGTCCGCTGCTTCACGCCGGCATCCCCGGCGGAGGACAGAGACCCTGATCATGCCGAAAATATTTTTTGAAGCTGCAGCCGGCGGGAAAAAACCTTATGTCGCTTCTCTGCGGAAACTGCTGGCCCGGTTCCAGTCGCCGTTCGAAGCAGGCGATCGCGTCGGAATCAAGCTTCACTGGGGCGAGCGGGGCAACAAAGGCTACCTGCCTCCCGACTACGCAAGGGAAATCGTCGCCTGGCTCCGCGCAGGGAAAATCGAACCGTTTATTTTCGACACCACCGTCCTTTACTCCGGCGGGAGGCGCACCGCCGCGGATTCCCTGAAAACCGCCGCCGATCACGGCTACACGCCGGACTTTCTCGGATGTCCGGTCATCATTGCCGACGGCCCGGATGGAAGAAATGTCGTTTCTCTGCCCGCCGGATACCGACACTTTAAAACCGTTCAGGTCGGATCCGTCTTCGAGCAGGCAAAAGGCTTCGTGATTTTTTCCCATTTCAAGGGACACATGGTTTCTCTGTTTGGCGGCGCCATCAAAAATATCTCCATGGGATTTGCCTCCCGCGCCCAGAAACAGCGGATGCATGCCGATTATCATCCCATTCTTCAACGAAAAAAGTGCAACCGCTGTGGTCTGTGCGCTACGGTCTGTCCGAACGGGGCGGCCCGCATCGCAAAGCCCGATTATCCCGTCTATGACCTCGCTTTGTGCATCGGGTGCGCCCAGTGCATCGCTCTGTGCCCGGAGCTGGCGCTGCAAATTTTCTGGAATTCGGACATGACCGATTTTCAGGAAAAGCTTGTGGAAACGGCGGCGGCCGTCTGGAGAAAGATCAAGGGCAAGACCATCGTCATCAACGCGCTGCTCAATATCGTCGCGGAATGCGATTGCCTGCCGGGCAGCAATCCCCTGCTTCGCCCGGATGCCGGTTTTATCGGCGGCTATCATCCCGTGCAGGTGGACGAGGCCTCCATGAAGATGACGGGGCCGGCTCTTTTTGAAAAGGTCCATCCCGGCATTCCCTGGCGGCGTCAGTTTTCCTACGCCCGCGAAATCGGTTTTCTGCGCTCATCGAAGCCGCTGTTCCCGGAAAAGCGACATCCACAGAATGAAACCTTTTGAAAAAGCGGGGCTGCCGTGCGCTCAGAAATGGAACGTGACGCCGCCCATGAATACCCAGTCCGTTTCCGAATCGGTGAGTCCCGCCTTGATCCCGGCGTCAATATCCAGATTGGCGGCAGGCGAATAAATGACCCCTCCCAAAAGGAAGGCGCGGTCCACGCTGGAGAGCTTGTCCGGATTTTCCTCCATGCCCGCGTTGGCGACAAGGCGCAGCGCCTTCACGACTTTCCATTCGCCGGCCAGGGACGCGTGCCAGATATCTTCCTTCTGATCGATGCTGTTTTCATTTCTGATATAGCCGAGGCTCAGATGCAGGTTTCCGTAAGTCATTTCTCTGGTGGTGATCAAAAACAGACTGCCGTTCATTCTGCCGGATCCCAGATTTTTGTCCGTGTCCCCCACCGGCAGCGTAATGCCCGGCTTGAGCGCAAAGAGAAAGCCGTTCTTCTTCAAAAACAGCCATTTTATTTCCAGGGCGACATCGGCGACGCCATCCTCATGAAAAAAGGCGGATGAACCGGTTTCAATGGTCTCCCACTGATACGGAATCGTCACCATCGCGTCAACGGAATCCACGATGCCGTAGCTCACCGTCGTCTTCAGCTCGCTTTCCCGGCTGCGAACCGTGAGGGGCTCCCCATCATCGTCGGATACTTTGTACTTGTTGATGCTGATCTGGCCGTTCACCTCCACCTGAACATTCCCTCTGCCCTGCGTGTTGGCGTCATCGGTAATCAAAGGATGAGCGGCAAAGGCGACGTCCGCCAGAACCAAAAGCAGGATCAGGCTCGTCGGAATTTTTTTGATCCGGAACATAGACCTCTTCTTATCCGCCTAAGCCGGCCCGTCCATCCTGTTCAGGGACAGGTAATGCTCGACGGCCTGCTCGATGGTGGGAAAGAAATTTTCGACGCCCAGCCGGTTGAACAGGCCGTAGCGCTTCAGCCGGTCTTTGACCGGTCCTTTCATCTCCGCAAAGCATAAATCCATCCCCGCCGCGTGCAGGGCGGCATCGAGCTCGTCGAGCACGCCGGCCGCCGTCATGTCCACATCCGTGATCGGCTCAGCCGCCACAACAACCCAGCGGACCGGCGTCGGCGCATGGCTCACCGCTCGCAGAACACGCCTGCGGAACAATTCCGCATTGGCGAAAAACAGCGGGGCGTCCCAGCGGAATAGCACCAGACCGTCAATACATTTGGCTTCCGGGTGACGGGAAATGTCGTGGTAGCTGCCGAGCGCCTCCACATACCCCATCACGGCGCTGTAAGGCTGCCAGGCGCGCCAGATGAACGCCAGCAACGAGAGACTGACGGCGATAAAAATGCCCGGCATGACGCCCAGCAGAACCACCCCGAGGAAACAAGCCAGCGATAAAACAAATTCGTCGCGCCGCAGACGGTAGAGCCGCAGAACGCTCCGGATTTCTATCAGGCTCAGGCAGGCGGCCACCACAACGGCGCCCAGCGCCGCCTGAGGCAGATGGAAGAGCAGTCCGGGGGCAAAAAGCAGCAGGAGAGCAACACAAAGCGCTCCAACCAACCCCGTGACTTGCGTCTTGGCGCCCGCAGCTTCTGCCACCGGCGTGCGCGACATGCTGCTGCTGACGGGAAAGCCCGAAAAAAGGCCGGCCGCCACATTGGCCGCGCCCAGCGCGAGGATTTCCTGATTGCTGTCCACTTCCCCTCCGGTGCGGTGCGCAAACGCGCGCGAAACCGCGCTCATGTCGGTGAAGGACACCAGAGCGATCGCAACGGCGGCGGCAAACAGCTCGCCGATCTCCGCAGGCGACACGTCGGGAATCCGGAATTGCGGCAATCCCTGCGGCAGCGGACCGATGACGGCGATTCCCTCCCGAATGGGCGCTGGAAACCAGGAAACGAATATCGTCGCTCCCGCCACGGCAATCAACACGCCGGGAACCATCGGCGCCCACCGGCGGAATCCGAGAATCACCGCCAGACAGGATAAACCGATGACACACGCCATCGCGTGAATTTGTCCGCTTCCGATGCCCTGCAGCAGGTCGCCGGTTTCCGCAAGGAAGCTGCCCGGACTGACGGAGAAGCCGAGCACTTTGGGCAACTGGCCGACCAGCACGGTCAGCGCGATGCCGTTGATATAGCCGTCCCGGACGGGCCTGGAGAGAAGATCGGTAATGAAGCCGAATTTGGCCAGGCCAGCCAGAATGCACAACAGCCCAGACAAAACCGCCAGCATGGAAGCCAGCGCCACCGCCTTTTCCGGATTGCCGGCGGAAAGCGGCAGAATCGTCGCGGCGATGAGGCCGACCAGCGCGGAGTCCGGTCCCAGAACCATAATGCGGCTGGGACCGAAAACGGCATAGGCGATCAGCGGAACGATGGTGGCATACAGACCGTAAATGGCGGGCAGGCCCGATGCCGCGGCATAGCTCATCCCCACCGGAACCAGGAGGGCTGTCAGGGCCAGTCCGGCGGCAAGGTCGCGCCACAGCCAACCGCGCTGATACCCGCGCAGCGTCGCAAGCAGGGGAATCCAGCGGGCAAGACCGCCACGGTGATTTTGACGGGCAAAGGGATTCGTTTCCGGATTTTGTGGAGCCGCCACGGCGCACCTCACGGCATTTAGTGAGAGCTTTGATCATCTCTGTGTCAAAAGCGAACGAAGTGAAGCAATCTCATCAGCATTGGATGTTTGAAGAGATCGACACGTCACTTCGCTCCTCGCGACGACAAAATCGTAGTAGTTATGTAAAGCTCTCTTCGTGGCTGTGAGTTTATAAATTTTTGACTTTTTTTACAATATGAAATCCCTTCCGCCTGATTTCCTCCGCGGCATTTGTCATTTTTGTAAAATCGGTGTATAGATCAATTGCTTTTTCCGAAGTTCCGGCCCGGAGGTCCGCCATGATCAGGTCCCATTGCAGCACGCCGTTTAAAACGCTGGCAGGACTGCTCGCTGTTTTCGTCTTCCTGTCGCTATCCGGCTGCGACTATCTCAAATTTGTCGGGCAGAAGAGGACGCTGAAAAATGAATTCCACAATCACCCGAAGATGGAACTTCTGCGGGAGCTGTCTCCGGAAAACTGCTACACGCTCTTCGGCGAGCTCGATCACCCAAAAGATTACGACGGATCATTCCTCGTCGTCGGCGTCTCCGACCGGTACCAGAATCGCGAAATCGTCGCCAAACGGGTTGTCTTAAATCCGGCTCTGTTTTATTCCGTCATGGCGCCGGAAGGAGACTACGATATTTATGTGTTTGCCGATCTCAACGGGGATGATCTTTTTCGCGACAACGAACTGGTCGGCCGGACGACGCCCGGCAAGCCCATTCCCATCGGGCGGAAGTATGCCGAGGACAATATCCTGGTCAAAGGGCCGACCCTCCGCCTGGATCTCGATCATCCCCAAAAAGCCGATTTCCCGCTCGCGGTCGGCGGCATCACGCGAAAAAGCAGGTACGCGTCCCTCGATGACGAATTCTTTGATCCCCGCTACGGCACCATGGGGCTCTATCGGCCGATGGAGCTTCTCGCCCACACCCAGGGCCCCTTCTTTCAACTGGAGGACTATGATCCGCACAAAACCCTGATCCTTTTCGTCCATGGCGTCGAGGGCACCCCTCAGGACTGGAAGTATATTGTCGAGGGGCTGGACCGGAAAAAATTTCAGCCCTGGTTTTACTTTTATCCGTCCGGGTTGCCCCTGGAAAAGCTCGGCAACACCCTGGCCCGCTCCATTATGCTGCTGGATCAGACACCCGGCTACGGCATCTCCAACCTGATCATCGTGGCGCACAGCATGGGAGGTCTGGTGGCGCGCGCGGCCATCGACCGGCTGTGCCGGGACGGAAAACCCCGCTGCTTCAGGATGTATATTTCCTTTTCGTCGCCTTACGGCGGCATCGAAGAGGCACGGGAAGGCGTGAAAAGCGCGCCGGCCATGGTTCCCTGCTGGATCGACGTGGCGTCGGACAGCGAATTCCTGCAGCGCATTTACAGCACCGATCTGCCGAAGGACGTTCCCTTCTACCTGTTTTTCGGCTACCGCAATAAGTCGGGCGCCAGCGGCGACGGCACCATCACCCTGCGCAGCCAGCTGGACGATCGGATTTACGTGAAGGCCGTCAAAACCTACGGCTTTGACGCCACGCACGTGGGCATCCTCAACGACGCGTCCGTCAGAAAGGTTTTCAACGAGATTTTAGAAACCGTTGAACCCTGATCACGGCGCGGTTCGACGGAAGGAGAAAAACGCTTGAAAAAAATATTCTTGCTGCTGTCCATACTTATGCTGGTCCATCCGGCCTGGGCGGACGAGACGGTTAAAATCGGTTTTCTCGGACCCACGACGGGGCCCTTCGCCAGCGTGGGCAGAGAGGCCGGACAGGTTCTGACCCTGATGGCGGCGGACATCAACGGCCGCGGCGGCCTGCTGGGCCGGAAGGTGGAGATGGTCTTTGCGTCCGAGGGAGAAGACGACCGGACGGCCGCCTCAGCCGCGCAACAGCTGATTCAACAGGGGGTGGTCGCCGTCATCGGCCCGCACACATCGGACAGAACACAGGCCGTTCAGAGCATTTTTCACGAAGCCGGGATTCTCCAGATTTCTTACGGCGCCACGGCCGTGCCGCTCACGGAAAAAGGATTCCCCTATTTCTTTCGAACCTGCCCCCGGGACGATGAACAGGCCAAAGCGTTTGTCCGGGTGCTCCGGAAGCTGAACTTTAAAAAGATCGCTGTGCTGCACGATCAAAGCCTTTACGGAAAAAGTCTGGCCCAAGCCGTCGCGCATCAGCTTTATGCCTGGATGATTTCCACGGTCTATAGCGGATCCCTGACGCCGGGCCAATCCGATGACACGGAACTTCTGAAAAAGATTCAGGCGGCAGCCCCGGACATGATCTTCTTCGCGGGCTATTATCCGGACGCGGCCGGGCTCCTCCGGGCAAAGCGACAACTTCAGTGGAAGGTGCCTCTCATGGGAGGCGACGGCGTGAATCATCCGCAACTGGCGGCGCTGGCGGGCAAAGACGCGGCGGAAGGTTTTCATTTTTTGAGTCCGCCCAACCCCGAGCATCTGGAAACACCTCCAGCCAAGGCGTTTCTCGAGCGTTTCCGGAAGGTCCATGCCGGGAACCTCTCGTCCGTGTATCCGCTTCTGGCCGGCAACGCCTTTCTGGCGTTTACCCAGAGCGCGACGCAGATGAAAACCACTGAAACCAAAGCCGTGGCCGATTATCTGCATCGCCGGTATTTCAATAAATCCGGCCTGACCGGAGAGATCTTTTTCAACGTCTGGGGGGATGTGGTCAACGACCTCTACGCCGTCTATTTCGTGGATGCCAACGGCCGCTTCATCCTGAAAAGACAAATTCTGCATGGCGATTTTATCTAGCGATCGCCATTTTATGCGTCATCCTGAAAGAAAGGGAGGCTGGTTGTTCCGAATGAAAAAATACATTGTCCTATCCATGATTCTATTGCTCGCCGGCTGCACGGTAAGCCCCGTGCTTTATCCCAACGCCCACTTAAGCAGTGTCGGAAATGATCAGGCCGAGCGGGACATCGCCCTGTGCCGGGAGCAGGCGGACCTGTACATCAAGACGAACCCGGCCGGGGAAACCGCGAAGGGAGCGGCCATCGGCGGCATCGGCGGCGCCGTGGTCGGCGGCGCGATGGGCGCGGTGGACGGAAGCTTCGGCAAGGGCGTGGGCATGGGCGCGGCCGGGGGCGCGGCGGCGGGGCTGGTCGGCGGAATCCTCCGGGCTTCCCAGCCCGATCCGCTCTACATCAATTTCGTCAATCGCTGTCTGAATGAAAAGGGCTACGAAATTGTCGGATGGCAGTGACCGATCAAGGATAAGTCGTCATGAAAATATCCCTGCTGGACCGGAGCCTCTACTACAAAGGGCTGATGATTCTGATTCGCCAGGACCGTGAGATTCATGAAAAAGAAAAGAAACTCATGATGAGCATCGGGAAGAAGCTCGGGTTTGAGCGGAAATTCTGCGCCAAAACTATCGAGCACATCCTGGTCAACCACTACATCACCGACGAGCCGCCCCGTTTCTCGAAAACCGGCGTCGCCCGCTCTTTTCTCCTGGACGGGCTTCGGCTCTCCTCGATCGACGGCCGGATTCACGAAGCGGAGATCGCCTGGCTTGCATCGGTGGCCGAAAGCAACGGCCTTGCCGATTTCTGGGCCGGGGCGCTGGAGCAATTCCGGTCTTCGCCCCCCGCCGGCATTTCCGACAATCAGTTCGAACTGACAAAATTTCAATGGTGACGCTTCGCGCGCCCGCGACAACGCCTACCGGAAAATTTTGACAAGCTCCGCCGCCGACACCTGATTTTTGTTTTTGATCGTCCGCCTGCCGTCCGACTCTCCCGTGACGGTGCAGGCCTTGAACCGTGTGCAGTCCCCATCTCCGTCCGGCCGGAATCCCCGGCAAACCCGCAGGACGTCCGGCGATATTTCATCGATCAGCACGATTTTGCCGTCCCCGTATTTCAGCCGTCCCAGTTCGAACTTTCCATCGATGACATGCAGCTTTCGGGACGCAAACTCCTTCGAAACGATGTCGGCAATTTTTTGAACCAGCTTCACACTCCCTGCGATTTCCTTTTGGGTCAATGCGCCTGTTTCGGCCAGCGCGTCCATCGTGATCAGAATGTCGCTGTCCCCTTTCGTCCACGCCTCGACCACCCGGTGGAGATTTTTGCAGGGCCGGACGAAGGGATACCGCCGCCAGAAGCTTCCGGTCGCGTTGTTTCTCCAGGTGAATTCCAGATTGGAAAGAGGAGCCGAACCGGGAAACGCCGGTCCCTGCGCCTTCATGCTGAGCGGAACAGCCGGCTCCACGATCATTTCATTGTCGCTGATCGTATCGATGTAGTGCGTGGCAACGCCCTTGGATTTCAGAAGCCGGAAAAAATACGTGGCAAACCGGCAGGCGATGGCGCCTTTCCCAGGAATTTCTCCGACAACGACGTCGTATCCCGGGTCAAAAACCGGCTTGCCGTTTTCAAAGTAGCCGGTGCCCCGGTCGGTAAAGACAAACCGGTACTTTCCTTTGTGCGCACCAGTCGTGATTCGGAATACATCTTTCGACTTGCCGCGGTAAACCAGGTTTTTCTCCGCCATTTGCGTCCCCCCGTCAGGAATGAATTTTCAAAACGACAGCCTTTGCCGTGCCGCCCTGTAAAAAAATCAGGATGCTGCATATAAAGAAAGCCCGGACGTGTCAAACGAAAATTGTTCCCAGGGGGTCCTTTCATTCGTTTACATCGGAACCAGAAAACAAACCGCGCACTCTTTTTGAGAAACGGGGTTTCAATAATCTCATCATGGCATCACCCTTATGAAAAGGGGTCGATTTTGTTGTTAACCGATTGCCAATACATTATTTTTGTTTGTTTTATGGAACTATTGCGTTGGAAAGTCAAGCGGTGTGATCCTAAAGTAAAGAAGCGGCGCAATGGCCCTACGACTTTTTTAAAAATGACTGAAAATGTTATTGTTGATCAGAATAACGAGTGCAGGCAAGACTCAACCAACAGGCTATGCGATATTCACCTCCAGGCGTTTTCCCAGCGCCCTGGCGACCCGGTCCAACGTGGAGAGCTTGATGTCTTCCGCATGGTTTTCGATTCGGGAGATCGCCGTCTTTTGGGTTTTCAGGCGCACGGCCAGTTCCTCCTGAGTCAATCCGGCGGATTCCCTTGCCTGGCGGAGAACAACCCCGATTTTGAACTGCTCATAGCCTTTCTCGAAATTCTCCGCGAAGGCCCTGTCAGTCTTTTTTCGATTGGCAATATATTTTTTCAAGTCGCTCATCTCTTTTTCCCCTACCGATTCAAATAATCACGCCGATAGGCCTCGGCCCTATCGATTTCCTGCCTGGGTGTTTTCATGCTCTTTTTCTCAAAGCCGTGGGTCAAGATGACCGCCGAGCGGCTGTCAAAGAAACAGAATATCCTATAGATGTTGGAGCCATACTGGATTCTACACTCCCAGCGTCCCCATCAGCTTCTTGAAATAGGTCGCCGGAACCATCTCCAAGTCTTCCAAGAGGCGGAACACCCATACCACCTTTTGGGCCACCTTGCCCGGCATGGCATCGAGAAAATCCTGGACGGGGCATTTTCCGTCCGCTGTTCTGTAAAAGAGGACCGTTCTGTTCACGATATGGACGTTAACTTGCGTGTTAACCTATGTCAAGAAGATTTTTCTCGGCCATAAGATCACTATTTGCTTTTGAAATCTGCCACATTGCTCATACTTCAAAATCTATAAATAATGGCAGGTGCATAACAGCATCCAGGGCATCAATGCCGGCGTGAGGATTCCGTTTTAATCGGCTGCGGCGATGGCGGCCCACCGGTTCATACAGCGTGAGTTCCTCTGCCGGGAACATGAAGCCATTGTTCCCTGCAGTGCGGTGTCATCAGCCTCCCGCTCAGGGTTTCGCCCGGAGCGCTACGGGAGGCCGACCTACCGGGCCAGAGGCTCGACAACCGAGAAGGTGCAGTCCGAGTTGTAAATCTCCCCGCTGCCTTGCTCGATGTAGAATTGAAAGCCGCGGTGCCTCAAGTAATATCCCGGATAATTGACCGACTCCAGGGAGACCTTGGTCCGGTCCGCGAGTCCCGGTCTGACCCGAAAACTGGAATCGGACCGGTAGAGCGAATCCCCGCTGGCCAGGTGCAACTTGATCTGATACCCTTGGTGGCGCAGGTAGTACCCCGGGTAATTGACGGATTCCAGAGAAATCGAATCCTCGCCGGCCAGGCCCGGAACAATCCGGAAGGTGGCGTCGTTGCGATCCAGCGGTGAGGTCACCGGAGTCAGGTAACCCATGAAGCCCCGATGTCTCAGATAATGAGTCGGGTAATTCACCGACTGCAGGGAGACGGTGCTGCCGGGGACCAGCACGACAGCCGCGGCGTCGCCCTCGCCGATTTCGATCCTGGCAACCGCGGCCACGGTCTGATTCAGGGGGAACGACTGCGTGCTGCCGTCGCGATAAGTCACCACGACCCGCGCCGCCGATGCGTTCACTGCAAAAAGAAGCCCCGCCACCAGAACACAGGCAAGCAGGGAGCCAAAAGATCCGCGCATGTGTGCTTTCATCAATCTGTTCCTCCGTAAGGTTGGTTGAAAAAACGATCTTGGGGATGCCCTGTAGATGACGATTACTCTCAATACAACGTAGGTTTTACAAACCGTTGATGTGAATTGGTGCCCCTGGCGTGAGTCGAACACGCGGCCCACAGATTAGGAATCTGTCGCTCTATCCTGCTGAGCTACAGGGGCAACCCCGGTTAAGGTTCCCGAAGGATGCGGCGGTTTAACATTCTTTGCCGGCGCTGTCAACCTCCGGCACTTTCCGCGTCCTCCTGTGATTTCCTTGTTGACAGGCGAAGTCGTTTTTCTTATAGTCTGGCCCGTAAAAATAATCTGATCAAAAAATAGCAGGTAAAGAAGCGTGACCGAAGAAACTTTACTGATCGAAGCCGTACCGCTGAAACTGGCCTTGAAATCAACTGTCCGTCATAACGCGGCCGCCAGGAACGAA
>Ga0208195_1003909_pt1 | contig 12206 bp, 10 predicted proteins | sample AD_UKC077_MetaG_FD_184441 | JGI IMG/M metagenome (GOLD analysis project Ga0208195, IMG submission 184441) | Active sludge microbial communities of municipal wastewater-treating anaerobic digesters from USA - AD_UKC077_MetaG (SPAdes) (version 2) | ecosystem: Engineered > Bioreactor > Anaerobic >...
GTGTTTGTGACAGCATGTATTGTGGACATGGAAGCTGTGAGAATCGTGCTGGTCTCCTCGTTTTCCAGAAGCGGTTTCACCATATGCGCCAGACCTGTTGTGGTGCAGGAGGCCGCGGAAACGAGAAGGTGCTTCTTGGGATTGAAAGAGGTGTGGTTGATGCCGTAGATAAGCGTCACAGTGTCGTCCGGTGTTGAGAGCGCTTTATTCTTTATTTTGAAAGGCGCGGAGTGGATTACCACTTTTGCTCCGCCGTTGAGATGTCCGCGGATTGATCCTTTTTTGTCGTCAACAGGCACGGTCGGATCTTTGAAGGAACCGCTGCAATCCACCACGATATCCACGCCATGCTGGCGCCAGGGAATATTCATTGGGTTTCGCTGTTCGCGCAGAATCGTAACCGGAATGCCATCAACAAGCAGCTTACCGTTTTTTTCATCCGTGATTTTAACAACAGGCTGTGCTTTGTAACCGTAAAGAAACCGGTGGAGCAAGCCATATGTGGCGTCCGTTTCGATAAGACGGGCAATCGTCTCCATGCCGGTGCCCACCTCCCGACCCTGGTTAACGAAGATTTCCTTGAAATATTTTCTTTGGATATGATGCCAAAGTGTCAATTTACCGATGCGCCCCAAACTGTTGATACCGAGAAAAGGGGCATTGTTTTCAAATACTTGAACTTTTGCCATGATGATGTGCCTCCTTGAAACCTGCTTATGGCGGGCTGGTGTTAATCCGGTCAGAAGACCTGTACTTTATTACAAGAAAGAAGCGCTAAAGTCAAGAATGAGAAATATTTTAGGTTTCCCTGGTTGATTTAAATGAGCCATGGCATTAAGCAAAGTTTTGAGAAATATTTTAAAATTCTAAAAATTCAGGGAATTGGGGTTGAAAGTATGATAAGAATTAACAAAATCTTTCACGAAGAGATAAGGAGGGGCATATGAAAAAAGTATATTTGCTCGCTATGATTATGATGATTATGGCGATTTTTATTGTGGGATGTTCTGTGCCAAAGGTCGGTCTGCTTAAGGGAACACCGAACCCGCTCAAAGAATATACGCTGGAAGGAACCGGCGCGGATAAAATATTGCTCATTGCGGTAAACGGCGTGATTTCAGACAAACCGAAAAAAGGATTAATTATTGAATCTCCAAGTCTTGTTGAACAGGTGGTGGTGCAGCTGAACAAAGCGAAAAAAGACAGGCAAATTAAGGCAGTTTTGTTCAAAATAAACTCACCGGGCGGCACGATAACAGCAAGCGATATTCTCTATAACGAAATTATTTCTTACCGGGAGAAAACAGGAAATAAAATTGTTGTTTCTATGATGGACGTAGCCGCCTCGGGTGCCTATTACATGTCCTTGCCTGCGGATATGATCGTGGCTCATCCAACAACGGTGACCGGTTCCGTAGGTGTTATTTCCTTGCAACCGAAATTTAAAGGCTTGATGGATAAAATCGGCGTGGGTGTTGATGTGCAAAAGACAGGAAAATACAAAGATATGGGTTCACCCTACCGCGATACGGCCGATGATGAGAAAAAACTTTTACAAAAAGCGATGGACAGTTTTGGCGGTCGCTTTATCGATTTGGTCAAAAAGCACCGCAAGCTCTCGACGCAGGCGTTGACGGAGGTTTCCACGGCCCGCATTTTTCTGGCCGATGAAGCCCTGCAATGCGGCCTCGTGGATAGAATCGGTTATATCGGCGATGCGGTCGAAGAAGCAAAAAAACTGGCCAAGCTTTCGGAAGAAGCCAGAGTTATTGTCTACCGCCGGGCGGAATTTCCCGAAGACAATTATTACAACATTGCCGGTTCGTTTTCGGAACATTTGAATATTTCGCTGGTTAATTTGGAACTGCCGGAAATTCTCAACTCCAGAGCCGGTTTTTATTATCTCTGGCCGGGCGCGATTTCCGTCGAACGATAAATTCCCCGCGGTTGTTTATATGGCAATAATACAAACCAGGGCGCTGAAAAAAAACTTCGGCAAAATAGAAGCCGTTGCCGGCATTGATCTGAGTGTTGAAAAGGGAGAAATATTCGGCCTTTTAGGACCAAACGGTGCCGGCAAGTCCACAACCATCGGCATTCTTTGTACCATCGTCAGGCCATCCTCCGGTGCGGCAGTGATTGCTGGCTATGATGTTGCCAAAGAACCGGCACGGGTCAGGCGCCAGGTTGGTATTGTTTTTCAGGATCCTACTTTGGACACGGTGCTTACCGGACGCGAAAATCTTGAGTTGCATGCCCGTCTTTATGGTGTCTCTTCCAGCATCAGGGAAAAAAGGATTGAACAGATGCTGGAGCTGGTGGACCTGAAACAGCGCGCTAACGATATCACGCGCACTTATTCCGGTGGAATGCGCCGGCGTCTGGAACTCGCGCGGGGCCTTTTGCACCGCCCGGCGGTGCTTTTTCTGGATGAGCCGACTTTGGGTCTTGATCCCCAAACGCGGGCACGTTTGTGGGAGTACATAAAAAAAATGGCGCGGGCTGAACAGACCACCATTGTTCTTACCACTCACTACATGGAAGAAGCCGAGCAGGTGTGTGACCGCGTGGGTATCATTGATCATGGCCAGATAATAGCACTCGATGCGCCGGAAAGGCTGAAGGAAACCATGGGCGGCCAGATGATTGTAATTAAGGCCGAACAACCACCGCTGGAAAAAATTCGTGGGCTTCCTTATGTTTCCGACGTGCGAGAAAATGACGGTGTGCTGGAAATTATTACCAGAGAAGCGCACCGGCACCTGCCGAAAATTTTATCCCTAGTTAAGGATGTGCATTGTGTGGAAATCAGAGTGCCCACGCTCAATGACGTTTTTATAAAACTGACGGGTCGTGATATTCGTGAGGATACCGTGGAAGACTTCGGTAGCTGGGTTGATTCCGTTGCCCGTTACCGCCAGAGGGGGTCTTGAAACCATGAATAACGGTTTCATCCGCAGGGAATTGATGGGCATTTACGCGGTGTGGTGGCGTGAGTTCAAGGTCTTTCAACGCGAAAAAAGCAGGATTGTTTCGAGCATCGTCCAGCCGCTGATGTGGCTTTTTCTTTTCGGCAGTGGAATCGGCGCCAGTGTCACCATCGGTTCCATTGACTATCGCGATTATATTTATCCGGGCATTCTGGCCATGATGGTTCTTTTCGGGTCCGTTTATTTCGGATTATATATTGTCTGGGACCGCAAGCTTGATGTGCTCAAGGCGATACTCGTAGCGCCGGTATCGCGCGTCAGCATCTTTTTGGGGAAGGTTTTGGGAGGGTGCACGGATGTTATTCTACAGGTTATTGTCCTTTTTGCGGTATCATTTTTGTTCCCGGCGATAAACCCATGGGGAATACCGCCGGCCCTAATTTTATTGGTCATTACGGCAATAGCCCTGGTTTCTTTAGGACTGGCGCTGGGCTCGCTTTTTCAAAGCCTGGAGGGATTTCAGGTGATTTCATCGTTTCTAATTTTCCCGCTTTTTTTTCTGTCGGGCGCGCTTTTCCCGATAACGGATAAACTTCCCACCTGGTTGCAGGGATTGGTTAAACTTAATCCGCTTACTTATACAGTGGATGGTGTCAGAGGTGCCCTGCTCGGCGTTAATATCTTTCCGCTTTATATTGATTTTGTTGTTGTTATTATTTTCGCTGTACTTATGTTTCTTTTGGGCAATGTTCTTTTCAGTAGAATGAAATAATACTGATAGGAATATAAGAAAGATAAGGAGGTTGTTATGAATCTGGCCGAGTTCCGCGAAAAAAAAGTTTACAGTGAAGGCGAGCGCGTGGCGCTTTATTTCAAGGAAAGAGTAATGACAAACTTCGAACTGCAGAAAAACTCCCGCAAACTGACCAGCGCGCTCAAGGGATTGGGCGTAAAGAGAGGAGACAGGATCATCATCCAGACGCCGAATTGCCCGGAGGTTCTGGAAACTTTTAGCGCCTGCTGGAGAATGGGCGCGGTTGTCGTGCCGATTAATTACCTGATGAATGATGAGGAGATAGCTTACATTTATCAGGATTCGGGCGCCAAGATAGTCATCAGCAGCAATGCATTTCTTCCGAAGGTGAAAACTGTGCAGGCCAAAGCACCGGAAATGAAAACGGTTATTCTTGTCGATAAAAATGTTCCGGAAGGAACCTTTGCTTATGGTAAGCTCATTGAATCGGTGGAGGAAGACCATTCTTTTGCCGATATGCGGGAAGATGAACTTGCCGCGCTTATTTACACAGCGGGAACAACCGGCAACTCCAAAGGCGTCATGCACACGCATTATTCTCTTTACGCCAACGCCAAAATGCAGTTCGAGAGCATGCCTTTTCCAGAGGGCATGATCTATGTCAGCGTTTTGCCTCTTTGTCATTCATTCGGCATCGCCACAATCAACAACGGCATGTTCCGTTCGGCAACAACCGTGTTGCTGGATTCTTTTGACCTTGAGCTGATTTTATCTTCGATTGCCAAATATAAAGCCAATATCCTGGTTGCTGTTCCGACAATGTACGTTTACCTGCTTTTGTATCCGGAGCCCAAAAAACATGATGTCAGCTCCATGAAATACTGGATATGCGGTGCGGCGCCGCTGGCTCTGGAGACGTGGAAAAAATTCAGGGAGGTTTACGGCGGGGAAATTTGTGAAGGCTGGGGGCTTACGGAAGCGGGCGCGAACAATGCCACCAACCCCATTCATGGGTTAAAGAAAGTCGGCTCCATCGGCATTCCGATGAAAGGCACGGAAATGAAGATTATGGATGATGAGGGGAAGTTTCTGCCGCGTGGCCAGCAGGGCGAAATAGTCATCCGCGGACCGCAGGTTATGAAAGGGTACTGGAATAAACCGGAAGAAACGGCGCAGGTGCTGCGCAACGGGTGGCTGCATACGGGCGATGTCGGTTATGAAGATGAAGACGGTTATTTCTGGATTACAGACCGCAAGAAGGATTTAATTATTAAAGGCGGAGAAAACATATCGCCGCGCACGGTGGAGGAAGTCCTGTTCGCTCATCCTAAAATATCAGAAGCCGCGGTAGTGGGGATGAGAGATGATGTTTACGGTGAAAATATAAAAGCCTTTATTGTTCTTAAACCCGATCAGGCCGCTACCGCCGAGGAAATTATCGAGTATTGCAAAAAAAACCTGACGAGTTTCCTGACGCCTAAAGAAGTTGTTTTCATGCAGGCCTTGCCTAAAAATATTATGGGTAAGGTGCTGAAAAAGGAACTCAGGAAAATGGCTTAAGCTGATGTTACAAAAATAAATATATAGAAGGGGAAAAATATGGCTATTCGCAGTGTGAAGGAATACAAAGAAAGCTTGCGCGACGGCCGGCGCGTTTATATCCGCGGCGAGAAAGTGGAGGATATTACCAGACATCCCATTCTCGGCATTACCGTAGACACCATCGCCGGCGGGTATGAATTGACGGCCTCGGAAGATCCGTCCGTGCGGGATCTTTTTGTGGCGCCGCATCCCAAAACTGGAGAACCGATCAACCGTTATTTTGTCACCCCGGCTAACAGGGAGGATTTGGCCAACCGCACAAAAATGATTCAGCGTTCAATTGAGGTTATCGGCGGCCTTCCTTTTGGAAGGGATATCGGCACCGATTGTCTGAACGCGGCTTTTGTTGTGGCCGGACAGATGGGTAAGAAACAGTATCAGGAAAACGCGATGAATTTTCTGGAGCATCTGCGTAAAAACGATCTGCATACCTGCGGCGCGGTGACGTGTGTCAAAGGAGATCGCGGCAAGGAACCGGCTCAACAAAAGCACCCGGATTATTATCTGCATGTCGTGGATAAAAATAAAGAGGGCATTGTGGTTAAAGGGGCGAAAATCCACATTACCAGCGCGCCGGCCGCCAATGAAATTTTGGTTGTCCCTACCCGTCAGATGCGTGAAAATGAAGCTGATTACGCGGTGAGCTTCGCGATACCGGCTAATACCAAGGGGATCACTTTCATCTGCCGCGGTGGTCGCGGTGCCTGGTCGGACCATGAATTTCACGCCGACCGTCCGGTACGGGAACTGACCGAAGCGATGATTGTTTTCGATAATGTTTTTGTTCCCTGGGATAGGGTTTTTATGTGCGGTGAATGGCAGTACTCGATGCTTATCGCTTATACCTTCGCCACTTTCCATCGCTTTACCGCTATCAGCTATAAAGTTCCCTCGGTGGAAGTGATGGCCGGTTGTGCTGTGGCGATGGCCAAATACAACGGGCTGGATAAAGTGAGCCACATCCGCGACAAACTTGCCGACATTGCCGCTTATGTGGAAACATTGCGCGCTTTGACTAACGCTGCCGCGGCGGATCCGGTGATGTATGGCGAGATCGCCGTGCCGAATCCATTAATCTGCAATATGGCCAAGCTGCACTTTGCCAGCAAGTATCACGAATTCATCAAACTGATTCAGGATATCGGCGGCGGTATTCTGGCAACCGCGCCGGATAAAAAGGATTGGGACAATCCCGATATTCACGATTACCTGGAACACTATCTGGGTGGGTCAGAAAAATACAGCACGCTGGACAGATTAAAAATGATTCACGAGACGATGCGCCATGTATGTTCGCATGAGTCGGCGTTTCATGAGGTTACCACGGTGCACGCGGAAGGTTCCATGGCGGCGCAGAAAATGATGATTCTGGCGGAATCACCCCTCCAGCAGTATGAGGCCAAAGCGATGGCCGCGGCGGGGATCACCCCTTGGAGCAAAAGGTTATAGGCAAATGATTTAAAATTTAAATCTTTTGTATTTTACAGACTGGCTTGAGTGAAAAAAAGTTATCATCCAAGTCAGTCTTTTTTATACTTGCGGAGAAAAATCATCTGGCCTTTAGCCTTAATAATATTGAACTAAACGCCCGTTTTATTTTCCGGCGTGGTTTTTGTCTTGACCGACAGATTGTATCTTTGGTATAATACAATACGAAAACGGGATGTGATATCAGTTCTGTTATCTTTCGATTAAGAGGAGCACGGCAATTCTATGGACATGAAGCGGTCGTATTATGAGGATATTGAACTTTTCAAAAGCGGCGTGATTCTTTTCTGGACAATAGTTTTTCTCTTTGTTCTTTTTACCTTTCCTCTTTTTATGTCGGACTACGCGCTGTATCTGCTGAATCTCATCATGGTATATGTCATTGTTTCGGTAGGCCTTAATATTCTGGTTGGCTCTACCGGGCAGATTTCCTTGGGACACGCGGGATTCTTCGCCATTGGCGCTTATGCCACCGTTCTGCTGATAACCAATTTGCAGATACCTTTCTTTGTCGCCATTATCGCCGCCGCTTTTATCGCGGCTTTTTTTGGCTTTATTTTGGGTTTGCCGGCACTGAGGTTGGAAGGACCATATCTCACCATTGCCACGCTCGCGTTTGGCCTGGCTATTATGCATGTCATCGGTCATACGGAATTTTTCGGTGGTCGTCAGGGCTTGATGGCTCCTCCACTGGATCTGGGGATACCACAACTGGGGTGGAGTTTTGTTCTGTCGTCAGAAACAAGCAAATACTATTTGGTTTTGATTATTACAATACTGATGGTGCTGTTTGCGATAAATATTTTAAAGACGAAAGCAGGCCGTGCTTTTGTTGCCATCCGCGACAGTGATATCGCCGCTGAAGTTATCGGTATAAATCTCACTATGTATAAAACGCTTTCTTTTGCCGTGAGCGCTTTTTACGCGGGTATCGGTGGCGGACTATTCGCTTTTGTTCTGGGGTTTTTTGACCCCTTCACCTTTAACCTGATTCTTTCGATTATTTTCATCGTCATGATTGTTGTCGGCGGTTTGGGTTCTGTTATGGGTTCTATTACAGGCGCGGCGCTGATTACCTATCTTATGTATGACCTGTTTAAAAATGTTAATGAAGCGCCGTACGTGGGGCCGTTGTTTGTCGCTTTTTCCGAGCGATGGATGACTATTACCGGTATGGATAATTTTAATTATATAGCCTTGGGTCTGGTGATGATTGGCATTATGCTTTTTGAGCCCTTGGGGATGTTTGGGGCATGGATACGAATAAAGAAGTACTGGAAGACATGGCCCTTCTAATAGAAAAACAGAGGTAGAGAAATATGCCGGTTGGACAATTGTTGATTGACGGTTTGGCGATGGGTGCCTGTTACGGTCTTTTCGGACTGGCGGTTGTTATTATTTACAAAACTTCAGAAGTGCTTAATTTCGCCGCCGGTGAAATGGCCATGGTTTCGACATTCGTTGCCTACCATGTATTGGTAATTTACGGTTACTCGTTCTGGGTCGCTTTTGTCATTGCCCTTATTTTTGCCGCTTTCCTGGGAGTGTTTGTGGAATATTTTTTTCTGCGTCCGGCGAAGAATCCCACACTGCTCGGCCTGATTGTTATCACCATCGGAGCGCAGATGCTTCTGATGGGCCTGGCCAGCTGGAAATGGGGAGCGGAACAGAAACAATTTTCCATTCCGTTCTCTTATAAAGTTACATACGAACCGATTTCGGGATTTATCGTCAGCCAGTGGGCGATAGCTGTTTTTGTTGCTGCCGCCGCTGTTATGGTTTTTCTGTATTTCTTTTTCCAGCATACCAAGATGGGAACAGCTATGCGCGCGACACAGCAGAATAAACACGCGGCCAAAATAATGGGGATAAAGACAGACCGGGTCTTCGCTTTTGCCTGGGCCTTTAGTTCGATTATCGGAGCGGTGGCGGCAATGTTGCTGACAGCCAAGAGCATTCTTGATCCCAACTTTATGATGGAATCCTTTCTCCGTGCTTTCGCTTCTGCCGTGTTGGGTGGCCTGATGAGCATTCCGGGTGTGCTAATCGGCGGGTTTATTATGGGACTGATAGAGAATTTTTTCGGTTTTATTTGGCCGGCATGGAAGCCGATAACAGCTTTCGTTGTAATTGTTTTAGTTCTGTGTGTTCGTCCGAGCGGCCTTTTTGCCAAGCATTACGTTAAAAAAGTGTAATAGATGCTGAAAAAGGAACATTTCATAAGAGCTAAAAAACAACTGTTGGTTTTGGTGGTTTGCCTGGCGTTGGTTTTGCCAGCAGCTTTCTTTGTTTACCGGGCAGCCGGGGAACGCGAGAGGGAAGCGGTGCTCAAAGCGGCGCGTGAATTTCTGGACGCCGAAATTCGCAGGGATTATGCTGCTGTTTACGCGTGTTTCGCCTCTTCTTCGCCGTATGTGCGTTCGCACAGCTATGATGAATACCTTGCCCAGGCGAAATCTTTTACTGATCGCGTATCCGATTACCGTATTGTTGCGGTAAGCTATATCCAGAATAATAAGGATCGTGAAACTTATCCGGCAGTGGAGAAGGTTGCCCAGGTGGAGGTTGATGTGACATTTTTACACGAGAAAACTAATTCGCACTCGGAAATGAATATCGGCTTTATCTTTTTTAAAGAGCAGGGAAAGTGGTATAAAAGTTAGCCGTAAAAAAATATAAAATTTTTAATATTTCAGCGGCAAAAAATTAGAACCAATAACGTAACAGATTGAAGAAAGGGGAAAGGTTATGCGTTTAAACAAAATCACGTTGGTAATGTTCGTCGCTTTTTGTGCCGTGTTTCTGTTCTCTTACCAGGGGCAGGCGCAGAAGAAAGGTTTTGACGACAATGAAATAAGAATAGGCCAGTGGGGGCCGCAGACCGGTCCCGCCGCTCCATGGGGAGCGGTCGCGCGCGGCAGCAAGCTACTTTTCGATATCGTTAACGAAGAAGGCGGAATTCACGGAAGGAAGATCCGCTACTTCATTCGAGACGACCAGTATAATCCTTCCCAGACTATGGCCGGCGTTAGGGACCTTGTTGACCGTCAGGGTGTTATTGCCTTTGTTGGTGGTGTCGGTACCGCTCCCGGCGTTGCTGTGCAGAGATATTTGCGGCAAAACAAGATTATCTGGATCGGTGTATGCTCTGGCGCCAAGGCTTTTATTGAACCGCACAATCCCTATCTTTGGAACATGTGGCCCACTTACGATGATGATGCCAGCGTTATGGCGAAATTCTTAGTGGAAAAAAAGAAATTCAAGAAAATTGGTATGCTTTATCAAAATGATGATTACGGGCTTGATTCCATGGCCGGCGCAAAAAGACGCCTGAAGACGTACAATATGGATCTGGTTGCCGCGGTTCCCTGTGAGCCGATTGAAAGAGACCTGACTTCGCAGATAGCGCGGCTTAAAGCTGCCGGAGCGGAGGCGGTTATTGGTTTCGTTGCCCCGACACAGGCGGCGATTGCACTGCGCAATGCTGTATCGGTAGGTTTTCATCCCCAGTGGATTCATTCCTATAATCTCTGCGACTTTTATCTTATGAACCATATTACCGATGGTTTATGGGCGAAAGAAAAAGTTATGACCACCGCGTTTACCGCAGACATTACCGATATGAGCATACCTCTGGTTAAGAAATATCATGATGCAACAAAAAGACTTGCTCCGCAGGAACGCTGGGCAATATTTTACGCCGCGGGGATTGTCGTCGCGGAACCTCTGGTTTACGCTCTTAAGAAAGTCGGCAGAAATTTAAGCACGGAAGCGCTCAAAAATGAGTTGGATAAAGTTACCAATTTTCAGGGAATCGGTCCCAAGCTGACTTGGACGGCAACCAATCACCGTCCCCCCAAAGCTTTGCGTATTTGGCAGTGCGGTCCCAAGGGAGAGGTAATTGTGCTTCAGGACTGGACGGAAAACGAGCTGTCCGCGTATTAAAACATTGCTATCAGGGTCGCGGTGCCTGCACAACCCGCGACCCTAAACATGTCCGGTAATATGTTAATGTTGTTAAAGGACGCGCGGTGGTGTGAAAAATCGCTCTAGAAAGAAGGAATAATATTTAATGGGCTATTTCAGTGTTGAAAATTTAAGCATCAGCTTCGGCGGTATAAAGGCGGTGGACAATATCAGTTTTAGCGTGGAAAAAAACGAAATTTTTTCCATCATCGGACCCAACGGGTCGGGCAAAACAACCATCTTTAACTTAATCAGCGGCATCTATAAGCCGGATGACGGCGCGGTGATTATGGAGGGTGAAAATCTTGTGGGTAAAACCCCGGACAGAATCGCCAAAAAGGGAATCGCGCGCACCTTTCAGAATATAGAGTTGTTTGCCAACGCCACGGTTATGGATAATCTTATGCTGGGCAGGCATATTCACATGAACACTGGGATTTTTACCGGCGCTTTTATGTTCGGTAAAAGGTCGCCCGCCGCGCGGGAGGAAGTTGAACACAGGGAAAAAGTGGAAAAGATAATAGACTTTCTGGAGCTTCAGTCCGTGCGCGACCAGTTTGTCGGTAGCCTTGCTTACGGTAAGCGCAAACTGGTGGAAGTTGGACGCGCCCTGGCGCTGGAGCCGAAGGTCATGCTTCTGGACGAGCCTTCCGCCGGCATGAACACGGAAGAAAAAGATGATCTGACCATTTGGATAAAAGATATACGTGAAGATTATCAGATGACCATCTTGCTTATCGAGCATGACATGAATATGATTATGGGCATATCCGACCGTGTTTTCGCCATGCAGCAGGGCAAGAAAATAACGCTGGGGCCGCCGCAGGAAGTGCAGAAGCATCCGGAGGTTATCAAGGCGTATCTCGGAGAGGAGGGTATCAGCTGATGCTCAAAGTCAAAAATATAGAAACCTGGTACGATTTAATCAGAGCACTGCACGGGATTTCCTTCGAGATAAAGCAAGGCGATATTGTCGCGTTACTGGGTTCCAACGGCGCGGGTAAAACGACAACCCTGAAAACAATTATGCGGCTTTTTTACGATGCCAAGGAAGAACAGCCGGAAAAGGGCAGCATAGAATTTATGGGCGAGCGCATTGACAGGAAGGACACCGACGATATTGTAAAGATGGGTATAGGATATGTGCCCGAAGGACGCGAGGTTTTTCCCGAGCTTACTGTTTTGGAAAACATTACGATCGGCGCTTACACGAGAAAAGACACAAAAAACATTCAAAGCGATTTGGAAAACGTTTTTCATCATTTTCCCATACTGAAAGAGAGAGTAAAGCAGCAGGCGGGTTTGATGAGCGGCGGCGAACAACAGATGCTGGCCATCGGCAGGGCGCTGATGAGCCGCCCCAAGTTGCTGATGCTCGATGAGCCTTCGTTGGGTCTTTCGCCCCTGCTGACGCAGGAGATATTCAACATAATTCGTAATATTAACCAGAAGGACGGGGTCACCAT